>Ga0265797_10011507_pt1 | contig 11060 bp, 6 predicted proteins | sample P2T30metagenome_FD_192433 | JGI IMG/M metagenome (GOLD analysis project Ga0265797, IMG submission 192433) | Plant litter microbial communities from East Loma Ridge, Irvine, California - P2 T30 | ecosystem: Environmental > Terrestrial > Plant litter > Unclassified | place: USA: California... | reverse complement strand
CGGGGGGAGGGCATGGTTTGGGGGAGGTTGGAATGGGTAGAAGGATATAGCAGTATCTGGCTGATGTGAATGCGGATATGCGGTGCTCAAGTCAAAGAGCAGGTCGCTGGAGGGTATGAAGAAAGGGAAAGAAGCGAAAGAGATGAAGTCAGAATAGAGTCAACAACGTGGACGTTGAACATGATGTCTCGGAACCCTGCAGCGCTTCTCGAGTGATAGCGAGACTACGTCATCGAGCTCATGATTCAGTCTTACAGTCGAAGAAGCGTAGGAATCCTCTATCCTCTATGATATGGCATATGAGGCTCGTTCCTTGCAGCAATGCAGGCGTTGTCGGTGGTCGAGGCTGGTAGCGCGAGGCTGCAGTGAATGCATCGATGCACCTTCCCCGCAAGGTGCAAGCGCCATGTTGCCGCCTGGTCCATGTGAATCACCAAAACCTCGCCGCCCGCATTTCACCCACCTTCACCTTATTCACTTGTCCACCCGCTTCCTCGCCGCCCGCAACTCCCTGCGCACACGCTAAGAGTCTCGAAAGCCCGGTCCCGCCCTCCGTAAATACTGCGCCCGCCAACGCTTCTTCCCACATTGCCGTACATCCCCAACTACCTCGCACCTGCGCAACCACAACCACGACCCCAGACCACACGCACCTGCCGCAGACGATCACCGCAGACCCAGACCTCTCCCTCCCCGCAGCGCCGAAGAAATAGGCTTTCTCTCGCGCAAGAAGTCGCTCCCGAAAAGTGCCCCAGAGCACGCGACGACTCTCACAATGGCCTCCGCAGCCGCGACAGCATCCACGATGCCGCCCGTCCCAGCGAAAGACGATGTCAATGCCACGTGAGTACACCGTTCCCCCCATACTCTGCCGCAACACTAACCCTCAACAGATGGAAATACCTCGAGGCGGGCGTCGACAAAATCATGACCAACCTGCGCGGCGGCATGGACATGAAGACATACATGGGCCTCTACACCGCCATCCACAACTTCTGCACCGCCCAAAAGGCTGTCGCCGGTTCCTCATTTCACGCCGCCAATAACCGCGGCGGCGCGCATCTGCTCGGCGAGGACCTCTACCAGCACCTCATCGAATACCTCAAGACCCACCTGAAGGACGTGCAGGAGGAGTCGCGGCAGCATGTCGACGAGGCGCTTCTCACCTTCTACATCAAGGAGTGGAACCGCTACACCACCGCCGGCCAGTACAACAACCACTTGTTTCGCTACCTGAACCGCCACTGGGTGAAGCGCGAGATGGACGAGGGCAAGAAGCACATCTACGACATCTACACCCTGCATCTCGTTCGCTGGAAGGAGGACATGTTCGGTGGGACCCAGGAGAGCGTCATGCGTAGCGTGCTGAAGCTCGTGGAGAAGCAGCGCAACGGCGAGACCATCGAGCAGTCGCAGATCAAGTCCGTCGTCGACTCGTTCGTCTCGCTGGGTCTGGACGAGGCCGACAGCTCAAAGTCCACGCTCGACGTCTACAAGGAGTTCTTCGAGAAGCCATTCTTGGCAGCCACTGCGGAATACTACGACAACGAGTCCAAGCAGTTCCTGGCGGAGAACAGCGTCGTCGAATACATGAAGAAGGCGGAGGCCCGTCTCGACGAGGAGAAGGAGCGTGTGCCGCTGTACCTCCTCAACGAGATCATGTCCCCGCTTATGCGATGCTGCGAGCAGGCCCTAATCACCAACCACTCACAAGCTCTGCGCGAGGAGTTCCAGATTCTCCTTGACCACGACAAGATCGAAGATCTCGGCCGCATGTACAAGCTGCTAGCGCGCATTCCAGAAGGCTTGGACCCTCTCCGCGGTCGCTTTGAGACCCACGTCCGCAAGGCTGGTCTGGCTGCCGTCGACAAGATCGCGCAGGAGGGTGACAACCTGGAACCCAAGGTCTACGTCGAGGCGCTGCTGGAAGTCCACACCCAGTACCAGGATCTCGTCAACAAGGCCTTCAACGGCGAGTCGGAGTTCGTCCGATCGCTCGACAATGCTTGCCGCGAGTTCGTCAACCGCAACAAAATCTGCAAGTCTGGCTCGAACAAGTCGCCCGAACTTCTGGCCAAGTACACCGATACTCTGCTGAAGCGATCGAGCGCCAAGATGAGCGAAGAGGACGACATGGAGAAGCTGCTCACGCAGATCATGACCGTCTTCAAGTACATCGAGGACAAGGACGTCTTTCAGAAGTTCTACTCCCGCATGTTGGCGAAGCGTCTGGTTCAGACCACTTCGGCCTCTGACGATGCGGAGACGAGCATGATCTCAAAGCTCAAGGAGGCTTGCGGTTTCGAATACACCAACAAGCTCCAGCGCATGTTCCAAGACATGCAGATTTCCAAGGATCTCAACTCCGCGTACAAGGACTGGCAATCTAACAACCTGGACGACGCCGACTTGAAGACTAGCATTGACGCGAGCTATCACATCCTGGGTACCGGTTTCTGGCCGCTGAACCCACCTACCACACCCTTCACACCCCCGCAACTCATCGTCGCCACCTACGACCGTTTCTCGCGCTTCTACAACCACAAACATCAGGGTCGCAAGCTGACATGGTTGTGGCAGCTGTGCAAGGGTGAAGTCAAGGCCAACTACAGCAAGGTCGCCCAGTCCAAGGCGTCGCCTACATTCCAGGTCTCAACGTACCAGATGGCTATCTTGCTGCTCTTCAACGACAGCGACACCGTCTCTTACGACGAGATCGCAGAGGCCACCAAGCTCAACAAGGAGACTCTGGATCCTAGCCTAGGCGTCTTCCTCAAAGCCAAGATCCTCATTGCACAGCCGGAGGGTGGCAAGCTGGAGTCGGGTACCACGTACAAGCTCAACCTCACTTACAAGACGAAGAAGGCCAAGATGAACTTGAACATCGGTATCAAGTCGGAGCAGAAGGCCGAGGCCGAGGACACGCACAAGACCATTGAGGAGGACCGCAAGCTGCTTATGCAGGTATGTACCACCATCCAACCCCCGATAACTAAGAATACTGCTAACATCATCACAGTCTGCCATCGTGCGCATCATGAAGTCCCGCAAGAAGATGAAGCACCAGCAACTCGTCTCCGAGACCATCCAGCAGATCAAGAACCGCTTTATGCCCCGTATTCCCGACATCAAGAAATGCATAGACATCCTGCTGGAGAAGGAGTACCTGGAGCGTCTGGAGGGCGACGAGCTCGGCTACCTCGCGTAAGCGCGTCTCGGCTCTGGTCTTTTGTCTTTTCGCTCCGCGCCCGGTTCGTTGAGTAACGAGTAATGCATTGCTGATCCCCTACTTTTCCTAGTGTTGTGGGGATGGGACGTAAACATGGCGTTCACGGGTTATTCTCATGGGATGGATGGTTTCCTTTACGGCATTTGGTATTTGGCGCCGATGAGCGCATAGATGGGAGGGTTATGGAATCCTTCAAAAGAAGTCGCGTAGGTGGCTTGACATTTGTACGTTTCAAGGAAGAAAGATTATATTCTTGCATGCGCTGTCTTTATGATTATGCTTTATCTCTCGTCATGTGCATCCGGCGAACGATGTCCGATTGAAGTCAACTAAGCTTCAAATCACCTCTTTTTGTCAACGATACTTCGTGGGATTAATGGTTTGACACTGACGTGTAGACACAACCTTCGTCCGTCCCACTGCCTTTATCCCCTCTTCCCTCTTCACACCCCACCATCTTCCTCCACCTACCCTTTCCCATACCATCATCAATCCATCAAACCTATCATGGGCTCTCTCCAATCCACGCTCACTAATTTACCCTCCATGCGCAAACCCAATTCCGTTGCAGATCTCACTGATTCGCAACAGGAAGCAGATAGACTAAAAGAGGCACAGGAATGTGTACGGGCGCTTCATGCAGCGTTGGGGATTTTGCTTCAGAGTATGGGTGAGTTGGAGGTTAGGGATAAAGAGATTAGAAAGATTTTGGAAAGTGGGGAGGATCGCGAGGGTCGGAAGGAGTATGAGAGGGAGGAGAGATGGTGATGGTGATTCTAGGGGGGGATGAGTGAGTTGGTTTATTGCGTGCTGGAGTTTGGTGATGGAGACTTGGTGGTTATGTGGATGGATACTTGGTTGTTTAAATCGTCGTCGCCGGCCACATATCTTTCATAGCGTCGGTGATTAGTATGTTTAAATTCTTCTCCCCCCACTTATGCCCGTCCAAATCGCCTCTTCTTGCGCTACGATCCATACACTATGCAATACTACTCCCATGCTGGCATTAAAGCAGCGCACGAAGCTGTCTAGAAGCTGCAGTACGAGAAAATAAGTGGAGGTCGACGAGATGATCATGCTCTTTGGTCTCGTTGGTATGAACCTCATAGCGGCGAATGGGATAGTTGCTGAGATATGACATCGCACAAATCTGTGAGGATGGGTAACGATATTCCATGAACGCTAGACTGAAGGTGTTGGCTCAAGTTCCTCAGTCGAACGCCATGATAACGATGTTCATAGAGCAGAGTACTGTCCGCACATTCCGTCGCGCGCCTGGATTGACAGTATTTCGAACGAAGTGATTTACGTTTGTCTAGTGTTTGACTTATCAAACGTCTTGCAATTGTATTTCTTCCGCATCATTCCTTCGCTACCAGGTCCCTACTTGATCTCCACCAATCTAACATGTCTTCGCCCGTCCCAAATGACACCGACTCTGACGACTTTGACTTCATCGACAAAGATGAAGTGCAAAAATCAATACCACCCTATATCTCGCACGCCAAACTCTCACAGCTGAAAGAATGTTACACTGAAAAAGTTCGAACCGCCTATATCCATCTGTACCAGAAGGCCGTCGAGCTCCACCACACCGACGATGAGAGCAGTCTTCGCCCATCTCTCGACATCGACACAATCTTGGCAGCATTAGACGAAAATATGTTGATTGTCAACAAGCAGCGCGAAGAGGTTGAAACACTAACAAAATCTCTTGATGATAAAGAGGCGGAAGAGAGAACTATGTCGAAGCGCATGGCTGAAGTGAAAGAAGACCTCGAAGAGGCAAGGCAGAAGATTGTGAAGCTTATGGGTGCGGGTGCGGAAGCGGAAAGGTTCAATGAGGAGTTTGATAAGGGGAAGGGAGGGAAAAAGCGCAAGGTGGGATAGAAACCCGAGAGATGAGCAGGCTATTTCATACAAGTCTGTAGAAGTATGTGACGTTCTCACAAAAGCCCGTGGGGCAAGAAAGGACTTTGCGAAACGCAACGAATTACTGCTGTGTCCGCATTAGCTGATATCGGGCCCCCAATTATTCAAAACAACAAATGTAAACGCCGAAGACACGGCGACGTTGTGATTATCAATCTCGTTTGTTGTTGGCATAGTGTCGCTTTCTCATCGCGTTTGCTGCTCAAACCGTGCCGCTTGCTGTAGTGTTTCCCTCTAATCATCGACAGCCATATAACCGGTAGCCCCCTGCAGTGTCTGTTATATACATCGCATCACAACATGTTCGAAGCCCACACACAAGACATCGATCTGGGCGACTTCATCCTCGTCACTCCCGAAGACGCCATCCCACATCTCTCCAACACCAAGCTCAACCAACTCAAGACCATGTACAATACCGAGACGTACAATGCTTACGTTCTACTCCGCGGTCACGATGCCGTTCTTCGGACAGAGACTGCCGTCGCGAAAGCAATCAGAGTGGTGCTAGCAACGCTAGACGCCAACACTGAGTCGATGAAGCAACTGGAGGATGAGCTAGTGGTTCAGGAAGAGATCAAGGCTGCCATACAGCCGGAGATCATAGAGTCGGGAAAGAAGATGGAGGAATTGATGCTGAAACTGGAAACCAAGGATGAGGAGTTGCGAAAGGCGAAAACGAAAGCCAAAAAAGGACGCTGAAGTCGGCACAGGCCTAGCTGGTGATTCTAGACCCTATTTGTGGGTTGGCTGTCCTAACGTTCCTTTCAGAGTCTAAACAATCAGAATGTCAAAGAGTTCGCCTGCCCTCTTTGCATGCTTGTCGTGTGTTCTCGAGAAGATCTTCGTGGCGGATATCGAGGCGACTGGGGCCCCGGGCAGAAAGGAGTCTTTTGGCTCAACAGTAAGGGGGCACGCTCGAAAATTCCTATCCGCTGGCTCGACCCTACCGTAATCGCTGCATGAGCGCTAGATATGACAATTCTGGCGCGATGTTGATGTCGCCGCTACTATCATGCGGTGTTCCTTTTGCGCTGGGGCTCCGAATGTTTTTGTGCCGTTGAAATATGGCGCATGGTTCTTTGTCTCATATTTCACTGTACAGTCGGGCATTATTCGGCGTTTTCGGCTCGACTCAATAATATAACACCTCCTTCACCTTCCATATACGCGTCAACCGTCTGACTTGCTACTATCCACAACGTGCAATTTTTGTTCTTGACATCCAATAGTGAGACATTTTCATACCAATGATTGTGTTCGATTAAGAGACTACGCAAGCGGGTCCAATGTTACTTGAATAACTGCAAAACGACAATCAGCGCGGCTTCAGCAATTATGATGTTCCATGACTTACAAGCTGACGTGAGCTCTCAGCATGTGCTCAGTACATGCCGCCCTCATGCTAGAGGTAAATGGACGAAGTCAGTATACGTCTCACATTTCGTAAATAGAGCTCTCTTACCGGCTCACCGACACGCAGTGGCGTCCCATCTTTCTTCAGATTCTCGACGTAGAAGAGCCATCTATTGTCATGCCATTTTCGCAAGTCAATATCCTCGCTCGGCTCGAGGGTCACAGCGTTGATACTCAGATAGTAGGGTCTCGTGAACTTTTTGCCGTCGACTTCAACGGTTATTGGGTCGCCCTTCGTCTTCCAAACCTTCTGTGGCTTTTCTTCCTCCCCTTCTACCTTGGTACCAGCCCATTTCTCTACATCGATTTCGACCTGCTCCCACGATCCGCCGAGGCCGAGGATGCGTACGCCGCAAGACTTGCAGAAATACCAGCCGTGCTTTTTCTCATAGCAACGGTAGTCTCCTAGCTCTTCGATGGAGGCAGGCGATGTGAGAATGTAATCCTCGGTCGGGTTGATGGGACGGCAGTGAAACATGCCCATCTTCTGGCAGGTCGTGCAATTGCATTTGTAGATGCGGATGGTTTCGGCGGTCGGATCGTGGATGGGTGGGAATTTGAGCTTCACCTGGTACCGCACAGCGCCGCAGTGGCAGGATCCGGGATAAGCTTTGCGATCGGACATGTTGGGCGAGGAAGCCCTGACAGGTTCTTCAAGATGTGTTGCTGCTATTGAAGACCGAAGATCTGGGCAATGTCTCTGGTCGATGTTCAGAACGAAGGTGTTGAAGTTCAGGCGACGTACCACGAATGCGGAGCGGGCACGGGACCTAACGATACGCGCAGCCACATCCTCACTCAATCACATTGTTCTGATTCGTACAGGCAGCAACGAGCCATGCTGTGGTATGTAAGATTCCCCCGTATCCCATGCGACTGCACAGCGAGATCATTCGCAAAGTTTCCGTGGCGTACCCAGAAATCTTTCAACAGCCCATTTATCGGCAATTCCAGACTCTGAACCGTACCTTCTGTAGCTGGTACGATGAGTAAACGCCGCACATATGAAGTGGTGATGGGAATCCGTAATGCCCAGGTGTTGTTGCGCCCAGCCAGTGCGGCCGGTGAGGCGCCTGACCCCGACGGTTTGCGCAACTACCACCACTTGCGAGGCTGCCAGACCACGACACTTCGCACACACGACGCGCAATGAGTGTATATACTATCATAGGCGTCTCTTTGTCGTTCTTGAGCGCCATATGGATCCCTGCAACGCTGCTATGTTGCCTGCCGTGGGTGCAGAAGCGTGAGTATTCGCCTGCACGCGATTGGCCACTGGCTAACAGTCGCAGAGATGTTGTACCTCCATTGGGTGACATTCTTTCCTGGAAAATGGTTGACAGAACCTGAAAGAGCCGGATTCCTCAGTATGTTCGAGGAAGTATACTGGATACCACAGGCTACTAATACAAGCAGAAAACCAGGTCACACCTTTCTTGATCAGGACGCGTGATGGTGAACAGCTATTCACATGGCTAATCGCACCTCTGGGTGTCTATGCAAAGTACGCTGAGGAGCTCATCGCTGAGCAGCCAGGTGTCGAAGAAATCGAACAGAAGCTGGCTTTCAAGCTTATGAAAGATGATCCGGACGCGCGATTGCTCATTTATTTCCACGGTAACAGCGCAACGATAGCACAACGCAGACGCACAGAAGAATACCGGTCGTATGCCTCAGGGGCTTCAGGGAAGATCTTTGTACTAGCATTTGATTACCGTGGCTTTGGAAGATCGTCAGGAACTCCCTCGGAAGACGGCCTACTAAACGACGCGGAAGCAGTTGTTGAGTGGGCACTGAACAGGGCGTGTATCTCGCCGGACCGCATCGTACTCCTTGGGCACTCCCTGGGTACAGCGGTGGTCTCAGGCGTAGCACATCACTATGCGAAGCTGGATGTCCAGTTCGCTGGACTGATATTGTGTGCAGCATTTACCAATGCAGGTAACGCCTTTGCTTCATACTCCATTGGAGGTATCGTCCCCGTTCTTGCGCCCATCAAGCTCTCATCTGTCTTCCAGACATGGTTCAGCAGTAGAATGAAAGACACCTGGCACAGCCACAGCCGCCTCGCCGAGCTTGCGCGTAAGTTCACAACACCAGCCTCCTTTCAATTTCCCCAGCCCCGTATCGCAGGTCGATGGCCTGAAGTCCAACGGGTATCGGCATTGTTTTAGTCCAGGAGTAGCGCTCGAACTACGGCTGACCGCTGATCAGAGAGCTGCTCGCGCCTACAGCTCGTATTCGCCCATGCAGAAAACGACACCACGATGCCATGGGTTGAGACTGAAGAGTTGTTCAGGTCGACACTGAAGGCTGCGATTGACGCTGCACCCCCGCATGACGGCATCCCCAAGGATCCGCACGTGGTTGATTTAGGCGAGGCTGGGAGACAAGAGGTGTGGCGTTCTGGAACGAAGACAATCTCCAAGACAATCGCCAAGCACGGAGGTAAGTCCATGAACCTTTGCAGAATCTGGCAGTGTGATGCGGCACCTTCCACCAGCGTTGCACAAAAACAACTGGACTTGCGACACGTTGTTGTTGTACATGTGCGTATTTCAAAACGTCGACATTGTTTTGAAAGGCTTGCGCGTGGTTTCAGCACGGTGGTCCCAACCGCCAGGAGCACGCGGCACTCGATCGCCTTGAACCTTGCTTTTCTATGCGGTCATCACCTTCAGCGCCGCGCAACCCAGCCACTACGAAGTATGTATGAGGGCTAACGCTGCCAGGCCACAATGGGATGATGCTATTCGCGCCGCTGGCACTTACAATTCTCCAACTTTTCGGCTTCGCGGCAACATGACCTTAGCGCCTTGGTGCCATGGAAATGGCTACTCCGCAGTACGTAAATGCCACGACAAGCAGCGCCTCAGGATGGATTCGGCTTGCGTCAGGCCTAATTCCACTACCAACGACCCACATGACGCCTACTAAGCTGCTCCGCCTTGATCCGGTACAAAGTCCACTGTGCGCGCTGTCATGCTTTGGTGACCCACGTACCTGCATTCGTTCACTCTCGTCTCCTCCTTCGTGCCTTCACAAGGACCCTTTCGCCCGTTTTACTAAAGCATCCAAAAACACCTCGTTCGTTCGTTACCGACTTTGATATTAGTCCATCGGCGTCGTCACCCCCGCTCCTCCAACCCACGACTATATCATCGCAGCAACTTATCAACCACCAAACATAATGCCTGCCATCTCACATGTTGTCGCTCGCCAACTATCGCTTGGTGGCGCCACTGGAGGAATATCAGCAACTGCAATCGGTCTCATCGTCGGCATCGGCATTGTGCCCGCTCTCATCTTGATCTATGTGGTATCATGGCTCTTCTGGTGTTATCCGTACAACCGAACATGCTGCTGCACCCGTCGCAAGAAGAAGGAGGTAGATCCAGAGCTCACCGAGGCGCCGTACAATGGCGGTATATCAAGCGGCGAGACCGTGTACGAGAAGCGCGCCAACCCGTCGCAACGACCCGATCCACCATCCCGTTTCGAGTCGGGGAGCTCGTATTATGGCCCACCTGCTGGCAACCGCTTGACCAAGAACGACCCGCGGTTCTCGTTGCAGACTATTGACAGCACCAATAATGGACGGGCCACACACGAGCCTCAACGATTTGTTTGAGCTCCGGAGTCGATGTCATTGATGAAGAAGGATCGAGGACAATGATATCTTGACACATACGCCGCATATACAAGGCACGACGCGAGTAGAGCCGACAACCCGAAACTAGTTATTCACGAAACGCATGACCACGCTTACGACAGAGCAAGTCGCAACACATGGCATGCTCGAGTACACTATCAAGGCACATTATAGCATGGCCATAGTATAAACACGCCAAATTCAAGAGCATCGTCATCGCACTCTGTAGGACACCAGACGTACACAAAGAACCGTCACCACCTTGGTTAGAGTCGAGGGTGCGACTGCACAAGCAAGACATTGCGCCGGGAGAGGTCATTGTAGACTGTTCCATTGTATATATGATGAAGCTACGAGAACACGAATGAATGAAGTACAAACATATACTGCCCCTGCACTCGGCGTAAACCAATCGCTTGAAGTGACTCCAACTGCTATCTACGACTTCACAGTACCAGTGCAGCTCATCAGCCTTGTGAAGGCGGGCATGGTTCACATCCTATGTCTTGCTGGTGTGGTGGTGTTGGTGCGTCTGATTGGCACGTTCCTGCTAGGGTATTTGCGTATCTCTATAGATGCTCAACCTCACAAGCCGCATCATAGTGGGGTATTTTGTAGGTAGAACGGCAGGTCTGGCGCTTTGGAGCGTCGCATGTCGCTCGTTTTTTTGGTCATGCTCACGTTCACTTGGAGAGGCTGCCTGGGTGCTAAAGGAAGTCACATGGGACGAGTGCCTTGCATTCGCCTTTCCAAGTGGCAACCACTCTCACCATCCAAGTCCTGCACTTTTGAGGTAGTATCGGCGCCTGAAGAAGTCGATTCCCAATGCTT
>Ga0265797_10011506_pt1 | contig 11062 bp, 9 predicted proteins | sample P2T30metagenome_FD_192433 | JGI IMG/M metagenome (GOLD analysis project Ga0265797, IMG submission 192433) | Plant litter microbial communities from East Loma Ridge, Irvine, California - P2 T30 | ecosystem: Environmental > Terrestrial > Plant litter > Unclassified | place: USA: California... | reverse complement strand
ATATTTCCAAGAAAAAGTGACTTACAGCCAATGTTGACAATATCAATGTTGGGATCAGTGCAGACTTCAGCGAGCGGAATCTGGTTGCTTCCTTGTCCCCAGTACATGGCGATATTGGTCTTTGCAGCATTGTTGAAGGCAGCGGACGCAGTCGAGGCAAGAAGCCCAGCCGCAAAAGCGAAGCGAGTGAATGTCGATGGAGACATGATTATGGTATTAATAGTAGAATCAACGTTGTGCGTTTTGAATGATAGGACGGCCGAGGCCAGTAAAGATTGTGATGAGCAGACTCAACGAAAGGACGCAAGCAAAAATGCTGCAATTAGGTGTAGACTCGAGAGAGTGACTTGACGGCGAACTGGAAAACAGAGCGACTCACGATGAGAAAAGAAGAAATGGGAGATTGCACTACATCAATGCTTGGCCTACGGGTCAGTACCTGCATGGGCGACGGGGCGTTCGCTGACTGCGCCGTTGTTAGCATGAAGCCATGGTGCATTTTGACACAACAGGCGACATCCTGCTGCAGGAACAGAAAGATGGCTGTCTTCCTCGTATGCAATTGGTGGAGAGTGTGGAATTCTAACTACTTTGGGCTCGAAGTGTTGTAGGGCGTCCAAGAGTACCTGCGTCTAGACGAGCGCTAAGCTTTGATATGGCTTTTGGGAACACTTCCATGTGATGCTGCAGCCTAGATTGACGACCGGTGACTGGGCCGCGTCCTGAGAATTCGAGTATCAATCTCGGTTAAGAAGCTGGCAGTGTTCCTTTGACAGACGGCAAGCGATGAAGGCAGGATCATGCCTGAATGAACAAGCAGAGCGGGTCGGCCGGTCCAGCGTGCCGATGGTATGCTTCTCATATTTCCACCATCATGCGTATACTTAAAGCCAACGACACTGCTCTTGAAGATATTGTGGCTTGCGTAGAATTGGCTTGTGGGAGATGAATTGGGTAATGAAGATGCCGTAAGAGCCTCCTGAGGATGCCGTGGGCAAAGCCAGAACACTGGATCCATCGTGGCTGCCTGCAGGAAGCTTCTCATGGCGGCATGTTGCAGAGGTTTCAGCCCAATGGGGTAAGGGGGTCCGAACAATCTGGTGTTGGGTGTGATTGAAAAGGCGTCGGCTACGGCTCAGGCGATCTAATGGCCAGGGGGCTCAGGCGTTAACCATGCCTCTTTGGGGGGGAAATCATTCAGGCTTGTATCAACCGCATCCTTCGAGGAGACTCTTCAACCGCCTTGGCTTTTGTCAAGGAATGGAAGGCCGTGAAGTAAGAATAGCTCGAGCCTCGTTCCCGCCTCACGTTGGCTCTCTGCGCACACTCCTACCTGCTAAATCATGCTTCTCCAGTGCGATGCTCTGTCACTCAGATTTGGCGGGTTGTGCTGATTATAGTGGGGTGTAGCGGGCCTGATCTTGCACTAGGAGGTTTTTGCGGAACCTCGGAGTCTCCGTTCTCAATTCATCGGATTCGCGAACCTGACACGTTCCAATTGTAGGTACAGTAGACCAAAAAGTCGCGCCGACCTTGGCATTGACGATAGTGGAAGCTGTGCGAAGCTATACGAAGCTCGAGAGCCACAGCGACCGTAGATCATAGTTCTGACTCATCCGCACTGCCGAAATATAAGAGTCTGACTGGATCCTCGGATAAGGGTGACACGGGACAGGTGCTCGGTTGTTGTCAGGTGGCGATGGCGCACAAGGTGGGTGCAGGTCATAAGTCCAGGCACCGCCGGCAGATGATGTGCATGCGAGTCGAGCCGCGGCACCAGGGACGCCGGTGCGCATCAACCCCTGACAGACCCCTTGACGACATCGGGAACTCCTCCACCAGCCCAGCCTTGCCTTGCCTAGGTAAGTAGAACCTGCATTCTTGCTGCGCACCTCAAATTCCCATTCTCTCGTAATTGAGTGTGAGTAGATTGAGATGTGATGATTTAAAATACAATCGTGGTATCTGTCTATTAAGTGTCTTCTATTCCAGTAAACATCGCTCCCGTACCCATGCCTCGTTGACAACGCATACATTATTACCCTCCCACACTTATCGCACCTTATGCGACTGCAAAACGACTGCGCTCTCGTAGCCGCTTACCAAACTTGTACAGCGCAAAGATGCCCACCGAGCACAAGACCATGCACCCCGCTAGTAGACTCACGCCTCCATCAATCCCAATGCCTCGGAACATGGGCCTCGCGAAAAGAATTGCGGCAAAGGCAAAGGCACTTCTGCTTAGACTGTTCGCACTAAAGATACTGGCCGCATACTTTGGGTAGATGTTCGGGATGTAGAGCAGAACACTCTGCGCGATGAAGTAGATTCCAAAGATGGTCATGCTGAGGCCGATGGTAGGCACTATCCAGTGAACTGATGGTCGCGATGCCCATGCGAACATGAATAGCCCAACTGCAATCAACGGGCTAGCGGCCATGCCGGGCCAGAGATGGTTCTCAAGCTCGCCAAAGGTTCCGTTCATAAGACGCGGAAAGACACGGTATTTGAGATATAGCACATGTATCGTGAAGGCGAATAGGCAGGCGGGCAAGATGGAGAGGAAGATGAGGCCGGTCGATTCGGCGTTGAAGCCATAGTATACAGGGTACACTAGTGGGAGCGACTAGGCGATGTTAGTTACCGGAGGGATCGACTGTGGTAGGAGAGTACGTACCTCGAAGAACGAGTAATAGATGCCATAGCACAAGCCCATGTACACAGTTGTGAATAAAATTGCGGGGTCAAGCGCGTTAATCTCCCACGGCTTAATCAGCGCGTCGAACAGCAAACTGCTGACTTTGATATTCCTCTGCTTACGCTCCGACTCTGACATCAGCTCTGGGTTGCCAGTCTCCTCTCGCATGCGCTTCGCTTTATAGTACAGAATAGTGGGCCCAGAGCTCTCTGGCAGTAACAGCAGGAGAAGCAGGTAGATTGGGCCTGCGATGATGAGTAGCTCCCAGCTCGAGAAGCGCCATCCCAGGTCCTTTACAGCATACGAAGATAGAGTCGGGCCCAAAGAGGGGCCAAGTGTCGCAACAGCAGCCCAGAGCGCAACGGCGAATGGAAACTCGGCCATTGTCCAGATGTCGCCCAGTGAAGCACCAGCCGTAGCAAGACAGGGTGATGCCATGAACCCCAAAAGGAATCGCAACACCATTAGGCCTGGAAAGTTGTTCACCAGTGAAGTGGGTATGCATAGGATGATGAAGAGGAACCCTGAGATTGCGTATGGGGGGTTTCTTCCTATGGCTGGTACCTCGGAGAGCGGCGAGAAAAGCAGGCATCCTATGCCATAGCCCAGCACATAGAGCGCGATGCCCAGTGACGCTTCCACATGGCTGACGTCAAACTTGTCCATGACAGCTTGCTGGGAAGAAGTGTATAGAGAGGAGCCAACATATACCGCGAATGTGTAAACGCAGAGTAGAACCGTCATGAGAATCTTGTGCGACTGAGGCCAGTTCTGAGGATTGCTGGGGTCGTCCGGCCCACTCCAGTCAACCAGGAGGGTGTGGTTTTGCTTCAACTCGGTACCAACAGAGTTTGTGCCTTCCGCTGGAAAGGGAAGTTCGTCTGTCGACGATGACTCGGAAATTGCTTTGTGGGTGATGCGGGCATAGTCAAATTTTCCGTGCTTGATGTAATGCGCCAAAGTACCCACAACGGAATGTTTGAACAGGTACGACATGCTTGCGTTGTAGCCCGAAGGCTCTTGAAATGTACAAGTGGGGTTGAAGAGCGAGAGGTTGTGGATGGGAAGAAGGTAGGGCTATTTATGAGGTAGTCGCACCCTGGGGTGTCGATGGAATGGACGAGTGAATGGCAGGTGCGTCTGTCAGATGCAAAGACGAGATGTATGGTTTGTACCGTCTTGCAAAGCCCGTCATCTTTATATCTCCCATCATCACCTCTATCTCAAGTTTACCCCCGCATCTTACACGCCTCATGTATGTTTGTCAGACGCATTCTCGCAACATAAGATCGTGGCTCCGAAGCTGAGACAACGCCGGAGTCACCATACTGCCCTGCGCATAACTCCGCTAGAGCCACAAATCAGAGAATAGACTGCAAGATGTTGAGTCTCACTCCGTCACTTACTAATGTGCTATAGGGCTGAATTTTTAGGCGGCCATCGAGGTGCATATCTTGGCCCAACACGCTTCTCTCTGCAATTAGTCAGGCATCTATCCAGTCATTCCTTTTGGTGTCGAAAGAGGGTGGAGTACATGTGGTTGATTGGGTAGAACCAGCGGCGTAAGCGGACATAATTGGCGATAAGATACCGATAGCAAGCCACCGGTCGCGGCGGTTGCACACGTGAAGAGGCATGCACGTCAGTGTTATGGTGGATGGATGTATGGACTGAAAGAAAGGTTTGTGCAAGAATCGAACGCAAGTATCAAGTGAGGTGAGCCCAAGGTATCTGGTACTCCCCGAAGAGCGGTCCATGTTGAGATAATGCGACGATGATGTAATCCAAAATCAGACCAATTGGGAACAATGTCGACTGGGTTGCGCCATCTTGGTGAGCTGTGTGGTGATGGGCGTTCGGACGACAATCTGACAAAGCAAAGTTTGTTCATATTCGTCCGAAGCCACAAAGCTTGGAAAGTCACCGCCGAGTACAGTGCCAACGAAGGCGTCCATGATGGCTGACGTAAACTTGAGCACCGGATGTGGCGGCTGCTGCAGCGGTGCGCCAAGGGAGCAGGCTGGGCACGAAGCCAAAAGTCGCGAGTGTATACACTTGGACGCAAGTAGTGCTGATGGACCATGTAGTTCCTGAAACACAACAGCCTACAGACTCAAATCTGACATCCTTTCGGGTTGGAATAAAAGCAGCAGCAGCAGTAGCAGCAGTGATGGTGATGGTGGTGGTGGTGTTGATGTGGATGGAAGGCTGCACGTCACCCCTTAGTGCCCGTCGACCCGAGTGGAGCAGCAACGTGACCGCGGGGTTTCCAACTTGGTTTCATAACAACTTCAACCCTCATAACCACAACGTTTCACGCGCATATCCAATTTCCCTCGTACATGTTACGCCCTTTTCTGGCTGTTCGGGACCCCTGCGGCGAGGGGCTGGCCTGATTGGTACGCCAAGCCGTCCTTGGGGTTCACCATCGTGCCTCTGTCGACTAGGTCATCTCGGCTTTACCTTCACCTGCCATGATGCCGCCTTAGCAGAACACTAGACTCTTACCTAGTGCATGTGCCTAGCCTTGGTGTACAAGCTCTGGGGCTGTGAAGGGAGAGCGTCAGGAACCTGTGGTATGTTGCACCTGCCTTTCCTTCAGCCTTTGGCCTTGGAGTCTTTCATTATTTCCTTTGTTACTGTCGCTCGCTCACTGTGTACAACTTACCCTTCTACGGAAACACGATTATGCAGAAACCCGATTACCTAATGCCTCGTCATAGATCCTACTCCCTTCGTCGACGTCCACGCTCCTCTGCATTCCGACTATTAGCCCTTCTTTTGGTACTTTGGGATTCACTACACTGTATTACACTATATACTCGACAACTCGCGATACTCAGCGCCCCGCCGCCGCCCCGGAACACAAAGCGTATATTCATCGCCTCTCAGCATTGGAACGATGCACGCCTTCTTCGAAGCCACTGGAACAAAGCGCTGGTAGCATTGGTACAGGAGCTTGGGATTGAGAATGTCTTTGTTTCGATATACGAGAGCGGGAGCTACGATGATAGCAAGGATGCGCTGAGAGAGTTGGACGCCTCGCTGGAACGCCTAAACGTACGGAGATCTGTGGAACTGTCCGACGTATCGCGCGCAGACGAGATCGCGCAACAGTCTACCGAGCATGGATGGATAAAGACGCCAAATGGGGAGACAAACATGAGGCGCATCCCGTTCCTCGCAACTGTGCGGAATCGCGTCTTCCAGTCCCTCGAACATCTGACAGCTGCAGGGGAGCACTTCGACATTGTATTGTTCCTCAACGATGTTGTTTTCACACCACAAGATGTACTGCGATTGCTTGATACAAATGGTGGGCACTACGCAGCAGCTTGCTCAATGGACTTTGCAAAGCCCCCAGAGTTCTACGACACCTTTGCTTTGAGAGATTCGTGGGGTCATGAGGCCGTCATGCAGACTTGGCCTTACTTCAGATCGTACGTGTCGAGGTATGCGGCGGAACGGTTCTTGCCAGTGCCTGTTGCTTCTTGTTGGAATGGCATGGGTTGGTAAACTCCGCTTCAATGTTAGACTCGTACTAATATACCTAGTCGCTATGCCGATTGAGCCGTTTGTCGCTAGCTCGCCGCTTCGCTTCCGAGGCATCCCTGACTCACTTGCGACATCACATGTAGAAGCATCAGAGTGTTGTCTCATCCACGCCGATAATCCGCTTTCCGAGACCAAGGGGGTATTCCTTAATCCCAATGTTAAAGTCGGGTACAACGGCCCCGCATTCGACGCCGTAAATTCGCCAGAAGCTGTCATGTCGCCCTTTGATATCTGGGTGGCAGTCTGGAAGAACAGAGTGTTGAGATTATTCACAAATCCCATATTCAAGGAACATGTGGTGCGCCAGCGGCTGTGGAAATGGAGCAGTGAGACTAAACAGCAGGAAAGCGGCGATTTTTGTCTCATCAATGAAATGCAGATTTTGTATGCAAAGGGCTGGAAGCACATGTGAATTTGGTGGGAAGATCAGGATATAGATATTTTCTTTTCATTGTCAATACAATTAACTACTACTACTACTCAAATGCAATCCCGCTAGAGTGCTATGATATCATGTACTTTGGTCCGTGTGCATCTCAAAGTCCTCCAAGTCTCCCCGCTGTGTGTCGTTTAAGATTCTAATTTGCAAAGTACTTAGTGCGCTGGAAACTAAAGCAGGTGATCTTGCGAGCAAGTCATGACATGCAAATGTGACATAATAGAGATTTCCATGTACCTGCTTACATAACACACCTATGCCCTCATAACGTCCTGCTTAGTCTTACATACGCGCTGACACAGGATCCTTTGGCGCCTTTTCCGCTCAAGTACATCTTTTTGTGCGCTCTCTTTTGTGCTTGCAGAGAGATGCAAATGTGGTGTTGCAGAGGCCCAGCAATGACCTCGTATCACATTTTCCATTTGCGCATTACCCCCATTGAACCATGATAGCAATAAACGAAGACATCAGCGCCAGAATAATAGCTGAATCGTGCTCTAGACTTTCCTCAAAGCAGAGGCATAGAGCCGCCTTGTCTTATTTGCCTTCTGCTCCCCCTTGTTTCCTTGAAAGTACGCAAAAGAGCAATAGCCATACCAAAATAGAATCAATGAATCCTTACCAAGCTCCTTACTGTTACCAGTCGACTTTCGCCTTCCTGTAAGCTGTGGAAGCTTTAGAGGAGGCATAATGAGACGGCCGCCTAGGAGTGTTAGCTGACTGTGTCATGTGTTGTACACTACACACAGCACCACCACAGTGCTAAAGTAGAGCAAAAAAATACAATAGTGGTGTACCATGTATTTCGAACACAGGCTTAGACGCGTACAGAAAAGAAAAGAGAAAAGGCAAAAAAGTTCAGGCATGAAAGCCCTACATCTTTTGCCGAATTGTAATTGCCGTGAATCGAACCTCGCCGCTTTGCCGTGACCTCATTGCATATTTTTGGACGTACCTGGAGCCTCTCTCCAACCCTCCCCCGAAGGGGTACCTTCCCCGAGGGGAAATAATTCCTGTTGACCTCACGAGGATCACCGTTTACCGCCGCGCCACAGGGGGTTGTCGACTTTTCCGCCGAGCCCCCTGTGACGAAATACAACTCAATTGCAGTCAATATATAGTCGAGTAATCTAGCGTGTGGCCGTTTGGCAGCTGGGCTGTGTGCGCCCTTAGCGAGGGCAACTCGTGGCGGCAGCAGAGGGTTGTTTGCATGTGAACAGGGTCCAGGACGATCGGTCTATGGCGTTGGCGACGATGAGGTCTTGTGGCGTTCACCAAGGAATCCTCCTTGAGTTAATCTCCTTCTTCTGCAGCATCTAAGGGATCTCCTATACGAGATTACAATCATATACCATCCCGGAGAGCCCCATATCAGACATGAAACGGGGCTCATACGTTGTATATAGGGATAGCATGATATGGGCTTGACTACTTGTCTTGTGACTCGATGCAGTAGCTGATAGAAGCGAATCGCCCAAGTCTTTGTATGTTGAAGGAACGTGCAGCGAATTCACGCCCTTTAGAGGTCCCTACTGCTTGTTGTGCAACGACCGTGATGCTTTGTGAGGATTCTCGCCACAGCACTACATCGCCCCAACAAAGACAAAATACCAGCTGCAAGCCCTGTTTCTGGAGTGGCTGCAAGCCCGCTGCAAAGGCTAGGGTAAAGACTACCCCTGTGCATGACAGGATGCTACAAGCTCAAGTCTTGCCCGCTGGGCACTTTCGCGGCGGCGGTGTTGGTGTTGAGCTAGGGCTGAAGGCTCTTCCGTGAGCGCAACACCACCTTCACAACACCATTACACCACAATCCTCACTACCAAACTGGTTGTAGCTTTGATGCTCATCAAAAGCGTCGAAATCGGTCGACACCAGGAAAGGACTCGGAAGGTTTGTGAATGTTGGCTTTGACGCTGCTCAACTACCCACGGGGGTGCCTCGACATGAAGTCCACTGCCGCAGCAACATACTCTCGCGATGCGCCTGCGCAGCAACACGGCCCCTTACAGAAGTACAAAGGCATACTGCTTCTTCGTGTAACCGAATCCGCTTATGACAACGTCGGACTTGAGGTGAAAGTGCACACAAAGCGACTGTGTGTCACTATTGTGATTCTTACAGCAACGCGCCCACCGTGTTCACCACCACCAGCAGCTAAGGTAAGACCAACTGAAATTTTTAACCTTTAGCTTCATAGATTCTCTAGAAGTGCGCGCGGGGCGATACCACGCCGCCTTCGAGTCCGGCTGTCTACAAGGAACACATCAGTCCGTCTCGACGAGCTGTGGCCTTGCGGGCCTGCGGGATGGACATGAATAGCCCTGAATATGTCTCTTGTAACACTGCTAATAGGTGCTAGAGCCTTGACCCCCCTCTTTGACCTCGAGCGAAGCCGATCGATACAAGAACGCACGAAGGCCGAGTCCACAGTAGGAAGGCTGAACCCGAGCGGCGAGACGAATCTTGAGCATAATGAGACAAAGAATAGCCCCAAATGTTGCCCGCTCGAAGGGTTCATAAGAAACATGCTTCGGGCTTGCAATTTGGTAGCAGAACGTGTCTACCCGCCGGGGTATGGGGGTAGCCTAGGCTGCAGCAACTCTCCGAACTAAGCAGAATACAAAGTACGCGCCAAGTACAAGAGCAATTCGCCTTGTGGACATCCGCGAAGACAAACGGCGTTGAAGATGCTCGTTTAAACAATGTAATGCCACTAGCCGAAGTCTGGCCACTTGGAGAGAACGAAAATCGGGAACAAGGGATAGGTCTCTTTGTTCGACTGATCCAGGATGGATGTCCCAGTTGACAACACACAGTCGAGTGCGACCTTGATTGGGGCTGCTGCACTCCAACGGATATTCTTGAAGCATACAACACCGGGGATGTCCGAATAGACTCGAGATGATCCATCATCTTGCAACAAAGTCCCGCAAACATTGTCCAAGTTTGTCATAACAGTCCGGATCGCCTTGCTCAACCGGATTTTGTTCCCTGCTGGCTCAAACATGGCCAGCCACAGCTTAGAGTGCTGGAGCTGGACTTGGCTTTGGCGGATACATGGATTCTGGCTTGTGGGCATAATTATGCCGCAGTTTGGCCTAGGATTTCTCGCTCCTCTATAAAAGGATAAGGGAGCATTATGCGGAATCCGAGTTGCAGCTAGTCGTTTAGTGTCGGTTAAGTGGCTCGTTGTTCGAGTTTGGATCGATCGTACTATGGATATGAAACTAGATGGGAAAAAACCTCCATCTCGACTACTCCTTAGTTGGTATCTTCCCGACATCTCTCCATGACGATGAAGAAGACACCCGAACTATGGGGTAGTGATATGGAGTTTTATAACGTTCGAGTTTCACACCACGTTCTAGGACATCCACGTTTCGTTACAGTCGTCACTCCATAAGAGAACAACGTGTTCATAAAGAACGCCGCGAATAGTCGCAAACCGTTGTCATGACCTTATAACCGGGATTATGGCATCGTCTCGTGGGTATCTCATGTGCCTTGACATAAAGGTACCGGCTCAGATCGCTTAGGTGATTGCGAAGCCCTAAGTTGTTGATCGGCAGGCCATATATGCTTAAAATTGATGAATAAGCAACTCCACTAGACGTGGTTGTTAAGAGTTGGTGGTAGCTATGTGCTGTCTTTATTGCACATGCCATACTGTTGCGATATTGACCAACTTCCCGAGGAGTACCAAGACGTCCAGCTGTAGGTGACAGCTCAAGCCAGGACGCTTTTGTCTACAATGCTCAAGGCATGGACCTTCGTGTTATGTGTAGTGACGGTCTGTCAAGTTTGAAGACATTCCCATGTAGGATATGACACTTCATCTCCTTGTTGAAGGTCACAGGTCGTGCAATCAACCGTCCTCGATAAGCGTAGTGTAGACAGAGTGTCTACATACGTTTGCGATATTTAATCTCTGGTGTATAGCAAGGCAGCGCGGAGACTGATGCCTCAATCATATTCTTGTCGATGCATCAGTCAGGTATCCTTGCAAGTCTGCTCTGACTCGCAGACAGTATGATTATGGATCGCATCCGTCTCTTGAACCTATCCCTTCTCTCGACGAGCTCAAAAGCTACAGTATCATTCCGGTCTCTTGGTTGAATTGGAGTAAAGCCTCACTTTGCCGAGGCCGGTTGGGTGCAGCACAGGAGGTGTACTTGTCCTTGAACTGTCTGCACAGACGCAGCCCCAGAGTCGAAAGCCAAAAGTCGGTGACGCATTGGCGCTTCAGCTGGTCATCGCTGCGGTCAAGGTCGGGCAACATTTGCTTGTGCGATGTGTACAAGGAATCGGACCTTGCCGCCGCGTTGGCGTTTGCTCGGATTTGAGGCTGGCTCTTCCTTCGACGCATTCCA
>Ga0265797_10011505_pt1 | contig 11062 bp, 8 predicted proteins | sample P2T30metagenome_FD_192433 | JGI IMG/M metagenome (GOLD analysis project Ga0265797, IMG submission 192433) | Plant litter microbial communities from East Loma Ridge, Irvine, California - P2 T30 | ecosystem: Environmental > Terrestrial > Plant litter > Unclassified | place: USA: California... | reverse complement strand
AAACAAGCCATGCTCCGGCACGGCTTGCCTGCCCCAGCAACTGGAAATCCGGTCGAACAGCCATGCCATCGGCGCTTCACCCAGGCGTTCACGCCCCGCCACCGTGGCACTCGGTACAGGGGCACTCGGTGCCGGCCCATCGGCAAGATCGAGCTGCTGGACAATGTGCCAGATCGGCTCATCACGGAACAGAGCCAGCCCAATGACCAGCCAGACCATGCGCTCGGCTGGCAGACGACGGCGGCGCAATGACACTGTTCCAGTCTGCCGTAGGGCTTCTTCGATCCAGGATGGATCGATCAGGCTGGCGAAACGTTCGAACTCATGTGGTGCCAGTTCAGCCGCACAGTCCAGGTCAAGTTGGAGAGCCATAATAAAAAACGGATTCACGTTGCATGTGAATCCGTTTTAGCTCTTGTCACTGGAAGGTCAATGCCTTAACAGACTGGCATTAACCCTTGCAGGTGGCGTTCTTGTTTTCGCACTGCATCGATATCAGTGGAAGAAGAAGTAAATCAGGACCAGCACGATTGCAGGCACACCCATAATCCACGCTAAGAAATACTTGCCCATGGCAGCCTCCGTATTGAACTGTTTGTTGACGGTTCCAGAATACGGTGTGGACACAGGCGCGTCCGTACGCCACATCACAGAAAAATATTAGATCGATAATTTTTTTAGATTTTCTTGAGCGCGCTCGCCTTGTGCGCCGCCTCGGCGCCGGTCTTGTCGCTGACCACCAGGTATTCCGGGTTGTCCTCCGAGGCCACCACCTCGTGGCCCTTGATCGCCGTGTGTCCGGTCAGCTTCTTCTTGATGGTTCCCTGCACCGCGCCCTGCGACGCATGCCATTCGACCTTGTCGCCAACCTTGAATGTGTCTGTCATGCCAAGCCCTCCATCCAGTAAGGGCACGAATTTGAACATGAAACCGAAGAATTTCCTGCACGTTACACCATGCGCACGCCTGAAAGCGGCGGTGCGCCGGGCATCAGGAACCCGGACTATACTGAGTCATCGCCATTGCTCGGCATGCATGACGCAGGCCGCGCAATTTCACTTTCAACAGACTTTACAGGGGGTAGCATGCAAACAACCTGGATCATCTCGGCCAATGCGGGCCGCGCACGTTTCTTCTCCGAATCCGACCCGGCCGAACCGCTGGAAGAGATTCAAGACATGGTCAACGAAGCCGCTCGCATGCGGCCGTCGGACCTGGAAACCGACGGCATGGGCCCGACCGCGGCAGGCAAATCCAGCCACAACATCGGCGGTTCCGAAGCAGCGGGATTCGCCCACAATGCCAAGGCTGGTGCGCCGAACAAGCAATACCAGCCGGCCCAGACACCCGAAGAGCACGAGACCGAGAAGTTTGCGAGAGATATCTCGAATTACCTGATGGAAGCCCACCAGCAGGGCCGCTTCCAGCACTTGGTCATCTCGGCCTCGCCGCAATTCCTCGGCGCGCTGCGCACCTACCTGGATCCGCAAATCAAGCCGCTGATCAAATTCGAGATCAACAAGGACTACACCCACTCGAATCCACAGCAATTGCGCGAGCAACTGCACGAACAGATGCGTGCCCAGCAGGCCAAGCACTGAGCCGGCCGGCACGGCCGTTTCGAACGCCAACCGACCCCGGTTGGCGTTTTTCTTTGTCAAGAACGGCGTTTCGTGATCACCACCTCCAGGTACTCGGATGGCAGTACCAGCGACGCCGGCCCGGCCGTGTTGAAGCGCTCCAGCATGGCAAGGATGTCGCGCTCCAGCGCAGCCTGCCCGACAGGGTCCAGCCGGGCGAAGGCTTTGTGGGTCGGCCCGTAGTAGTCGCGGAACACCTGCAGCCAGTGCGCCGGCGAAGCATATCGGAAGTGGAACAGGCGGCGCTCGGCACGGATATCGGCGGCATCGCCGAACAGCGTCTGCAGGTAGGCTTCGGTCCCCCACAGCGCCGGCGACTTGAGGCCGGCTGGCGGCGGCACGTGTCCGGCCATCAGCTTGAACAATTGCCCGACAAAACCTTCGGGCGTCCAGTTGGCCAGTCCGATGCGGCCGCCCTCGCGCACCACGCGCAGCAGTTCGCGCGCGGCGCGCGGGTGGTCAGGTGCGAACATCACGCCGAAGGTCGACAGCGCGATGTCGAAGTCGCCATCCGGGAACGGCAAGTCCTCGGCGTCGGCGACGCGGAACTCGACCGGCAATCCCTCGGCCGCGGCACGCTGGCGCCCCTTGTCGAGCAGGGCCGGCACGTAGTCGGTGGACATCACGCGCGCAAAGCGCCGCGCCGCGGCCAGGCTGGCATTGCCGTTGCCGGCGGCAACGTCGAGCACGGTTTCGCCGGCACGGATGTCGATGGCCTCGGCCAGCATCTCGCCGACGATCTGCAAGGTCACGCCGATCACGGCAAAGTCGCCGCTGGCCCAGGTGGTTTGCTGCGCCTGCTTGATGGCCGCGAGGTCAGGCGGCGCGCCTGCCTGGACTTGCGGCGGGGATGAAACGGGTTGCATGGGCTCGCTCATCATGTCCTCCTGCTGGCTTACTCCATCGAATGCAGGCCGATCGTGTTGCCTTCAGTGTCAGCCACGATCGCGATATGGCCATACCGGCCGATCGAGAATTTATCCTTCAGCACCTTGCCGCCGGACGCGGCCGCCCTGCCCGCCTCGACCGCGCAATCCTGGCAGCTGAAATACACGAGCACGCTGTTGCCGCCGGACGCCACCCCGGCCATGCGCACCAGCGCGCCGGTGGCCCCGTAGCCTTCCGACTGCATCGGAAAGGTCCACATGTCGATATCGGGCGCATCGACCCGCTCCAGCCGGGCCAGGAATACGGTTTCATAAAAGGCCGTGGCGCGCGCCATGTCCTGCACATAGATTTCGAACCAGCCAACGGGATTGGTCATCGCTGTCCTCGTCAAATCCGGTTTGACCGTCGGTGTTCAAAATAATTCCGTAAAAAGCAATACATCGCTCGCCGAAACCATTCAATAAACGCAAGCCCCAAGTGCGAAGAATGTGACTCGATCGCAACTGTTCGTTCAATTAATAAGACTTTTCCTACAGGGTGATAAATATGACGAATCTGCCGTGTTACCATGAGAGGTTAATGCTTAACTGCAATGTTTTTATATTGCAACACAAGCAAGCTTGGCGTTTCGCCATGGAATTTATTGAGGGATCATGACGACCTTTGGCTCCCGCTGCATCAGCCGCTACATCAACGCCATCCAGTGGTTCATTCCCGCGGAGGCCCAACACGATGCCGCGACCCTGACCCGGGCCCAGACCGTGGTCAATGCCGTCGTGATGGCGGCGCTGTCGGGCCCACTCTACGCCTTCGTCTATTACGCGCTCGGCTTTGCCACCGCTGCCCAGGAAATCCTGACCTGCTGCGCTTTCATGTTCGTCGCGCCCTTCCTGCTGCGCGCGACCAAGAACATCGTGCTGGCGCGCGAAGTCTTCCTGTGCGCGGTGTTCTTCAACTTCACCTGGCTCACCTATTCGCTGGGCGGGGTGTCGGCGCCCACGGCCGGCTGGCTGATCACGGCGCCGGTGGTGGCGATGTTCCTGGGCGGTGTCTCGACCGCCGTGTTCTGGCTCGCGATGAGCTGCGGCGCGATCGGCATCCTCTATTACATGCCGCATTTCGGCTTTCCGCTGCCCGAGCATCCGGTCAAGGACATGACCATGCTGTACATGCTGTGCAATATTGGCCTGTACAGCGTGGTCGTGGTGTTCGTGCTGCTGTTCGAGTTGACCAAGACCCAAGGCTTCATCAAGCTCGAGCAGGCGCTCAACTTCATCAACGAGCTGGCGATCCGCGACGAGCTGACGGGCAGCCACAACCGCCGTCACCTGATCAAGCTGATCGAGAGCGAAAAAGACCTGGTCGGCCAGGGCGACGCGCCCTTCAGTCTGTGCCTGCTCGACATCGACCATTTCAAGCGCATCAACGACACCTACGGCCACTCGGCCGGCGACGCCGTGCTGCGCCAGTTCGCCCATTGCGTCCAGCAGATGCTGCGCGCCACCGATGCCTTCGGCCGCTACGGCGGCGAGGAATTCCTCCTGATGCTGCCGCGTACCACGCAGGAAGAAGCCCTCGGCTTTGCCGAAAGCGTGCGCCAGCGCGTGACCCAACTCGGTTTCGCCGAGATCTCGCCCGAGCTGGCGGTGACGGTGTCGATCGGCGTGGCCGAGTTCCGCCGGGGCGAGTCGATCGGACAGACCGTGGCGCGTGCCGACGAGGCGCTGTACCAGGCCAAGTCGGGCGGCCGCAACCGCGTGGTCGGCTATGGCCAGAAATGCGAGGCGCTGCCGGAACAGACCGCGGTTGCCAGCGCACCCGCCCTCGAAGCAGGAGTATACGGCGCCTCGGCGGCGGATACCCCTGCTCACCTGTTATTCGATGCGACCCAGGTCGACGAGCTGACCGGGGTGCTCAGCCGCCGCGTGCTGCGTGACCGCCTCGGCCACGCGATGGCGCGCGCGCTGCGCAACGAGCGCATGGTCGGGCTGATGCTGCTGAACGTGAACAAGTTCAAGGAAGTCAACGAGGCGCTCGGCTTCGAGGCCGGCGACGCCATCCTGGTCCAGACCGCGCAGCACGTGCGCGGCTGCGTGCGCGAGTCGGACACCATCGTGCGCTGGGGCGGCGACGAGTTCATCGTGATCCTGGAAGACGTACGCTCTTCCGGCGACACCCAGCAGGTGGCCGAAAAGATCCTCGACCGCTTCGCGCTGCCGCTGGCGGTGGGGGAGCGCGAATGCTTCGTCAGCCTGAGCATCGGCATCGCCCTGTTCCCGGCGCCGTCCTGCGACATGGACGACCTGCTCAAGCGCGCCGACATCGCGATGACGCGCGCCAAGAGCTGGGGCGAGAACAACGTGCAGGTGTATGCCACCGACGCCGCCCTGCCGCCGAGCGAGCGCCTGATCCTCAAGAACCACCTGCGCGAGGCGCTCGGCGCCAACCAGCTGCTGCTCGAGTACCAGCCGCAGGTCGACCTGGCCACCGGCCGCATCAACGGCGTCGAGGCGCTGATCCGCTGGGCCCACCCGGAATACGGACGGATCGAACCGGGCCGCTTCATTTCGCTGGCCGAGGAAACCGGCCTGATCGTCCCGATCGGCGAATGGGTGCTGCGCACCGCCTGCGCCCAGAACGTGGCCTGGCGCGACGCCGGGCTGCCGCCGGTGAAGACCGCGGTCAACCTGTCGGTCCGCCAGCTCAAGCATCCGGGCCTGGTCGAACGCATCCTGGCGGTGATCGAGGAGACCGGGATCGACCCGCGCTGCCTCGACCTGGAGATCACCGAAGGTATACTTATCGACAACATGTCCCTGAACCAGACCGGTTTGAGTATACTGCGCCAGGCCGGTGTCCAGATCTCGATCGACGACTTCGGCACCGGGTATTCGAGCCTGAGCTACCTGACCGAACTGCCGGCGGACATCCTCAAGATGGACCGCAGTTTCGTCGTCCGGCTCGGCCAGGAAGGCAATGAACGTCCATATGCGCTGGCGGAATCCATCATCGACATGGCGCACCGGCTGCAGTTGAAGGTGATCGCGGAGGCGGTCGAAACCGCGGCGCAGCTGGGCGCCTTGCGCGCAATGGGCTGCGATGCGGCGCAGGGGTATTACTTTGACCGTCCGGTCAGTCCGGAACGGATTGCGGAGCTGCTGCGGCAGCAAATCACGACCCCGCACGACGCGGCGCGCCTGGTGGCGTGACGCGGCTGGCGGGAGGAAGGAATATGAGTCTACAACCTTTGGATCCGGCCAGCCTTTCCGACACGGCCGACAGTGCCCTCGAACGCGAGGTCGACGCCATGCTGGCCGAAGGCGCCCTCGCCGGCACCGCGGCCCAGTTCGCGCAACCGCGCGGCCCCGACCTGCTGGCGCGCACCGCCGCCGTCGAACGCTGGCACGACCAGCGCGCCAACCACGGGCTGTGGCAGTACGCGCGCTCGCTCGAAGGCGCGCCCTATCCGATCGCCAGCATCCGCGACGAAGCCGGCACCGGCGCGCGCGGCATCAACTTCGCTTCCCAGGATTACCTGTCGCTGGCCTCGCACCCGGGCGTGGCCGAAGCGGCCGCGCGCGCGCTGCGCGACGCCGGCCCGCACAGCGCCGGTTCCGCCGTCCTGCTCGGGAACACCAAGACCTCGCTGCTGCTCGAGCAGGCCATCGCCGGCCTGGTGCAGGCTGAACACGTGGCCCTGTTCCCGACCGGCTGGGGCGCCGCTTTCGGGGCCATCACGGCGCTGGTGCAGGCGCAGGACCACGTCGTCATCGACCAGTTCGCGCACGCCTCGCTGCGCCAGGGCGCCAGCGCCGCCACGCCCAAGGTCGCGGTCAACCGCCACCTCGACGTCGACCACGTGCGCCAGCTGGTCGGCGCGATCCGCGCGCGCGACACCGAGCACGGCATCCTGGTGGTGACCGAGGGCCTGTTCAGCATGGACTCGGATTCGCCCGACCTGGCGCGCCTGCAGGCCGTGTGCCACGAGTTCGGCGCGACCCTGCTGGTCGACGTCGCGCACGACCTGGGCGCGCTCGGTGCCAACGGGGGCGGCGCCATCGAGGCCCAGGGCATGCTCGGCAAGATCGACCTGGTGATGGGCGCGTTCTCCAAGACCTTCTCGTCGAACGGCGGCTTCGTCGCCACCGCCTCGCGCGCGGTCAAGCGCCACCTGCAGCTGTACGCCGGCCCGCACATGTTCTCGAACGCGCTGTCGCCGGTGCAGGCGGCCGTGATCCTGGAGTGCGTGAACATCGTGGCATCGAGCGAAGGCGCCGCCCTGCGCGCCGACCTGCTGCGCAACGCCGAAGGCCTGCGGCGCCTGTTGACGGATGAGGGCCTGGAGTGCATGGGCACGCCGTCCGCGATCGTCCCTGTATTGATCAAGAGCGAGAAGGTGTCGCGCCTGGTCGGCAAGCTGCTGTTCGACCAATCCGTGTTCGTCAACCAGGTCGAGTTCCCCGGTGTGCCGGTGGGCGCCTCGCGCCTGCGCCTGCAGCTGATGGCCAACCACAACATGCAACAACTCAAGCGCGCCGCACCGGTGATCGGCACCGCGGTCGCGCGCGCACGCGCCGCCATCGCCGCCGGCGAGGCACGCCTCCAGGCCAAACAGGGGAACTCTTGAGAGACGATAAAGATACGGGTGCCGGGTCCGGCGCCGTCATCGCAATGCTGACCGAACGCCTGCGCCACCACGCCCACGCCACGCCGGACCGCCTGGCCTACACCTTCCTGCGCGACGACGGCCGGATCGACGAGATCCGCTTCGGCGAGCTGGATCGGCGCGCATCGATGCTGGCGCGCGCGCTGGCCGAGCAGGCCGCGCCGGGCGAACGCGCGCTGCTCCTGTATCCGGCCGGCCTCGACTTCATCGTCACCTATCTCGCCTGCCTGCTGGCCGGGATCGTCGCCGTGCCGGCCACCATCCCGCACAAGAGCCGCGCCTCGCGCCGCCTGCGCGCGCTGCTCGAGGATGCCGACCCAAGCCTGATCCTGACCCGTGAAGACAGCGAGAGCGCGATCAAGGCCAGCCTGTCGCTGGTCGACGCCGCCCACCGCGCGGTGCTCACCACCGACAAGCTGGTGCCGATCGACCCGCAGCGCGCGCTGCCGGTGCTCGATGGCGATATGCTCGCCTTCTTGCAGTACACCTCGGGCTCGACCGCGCTGCCCAAGGGCGTCGAAGTCACCCACGGGAACATCGCCAGCAATGTCGACTCGATCCGCCAGGGCTTCGGCTTCACCCCGGATACGGTGATGGTCAGCTGGCTGCCGCTGTTCCACGACATGGGCCTGATCGGCAGCGTGGTCGCGCCGCTGCACGTGGGCTTCCATTGCGTGCTGATGGCGCCGGCCACCTTCCTCAAGAATCCGCGCACCTGGCTGGACGCCATCTCGCGCTACCGCGGCACCTGCGCCGGCGCGCCCAACTTCGGCTGGGATTATTGCGTGCGCCGCCTCGGCAATGAGGACAAGGACGGCATCGACCTGTCCAGCTTGACAGTCGCCTACAACGGCGCCGAACCGGTGCGCGCGGCGACGCTGCGCGCCTTCGTCGACGCCTTCGCGTCCTGTGGCATGAAATCGTCCGCGCTGTTCCCCTGCTACGGCATGGCGGAGACCACGCTGTTCGTCAGCGGCGGCCCGATCGAGAGCGCGCCGGTGGTGCGCACCGTCAGCAAGTCGCTGCTCGAGGGGAACCAGGTGCGCGACGCCATGCCGGGCGACGAGGACGCGCGCGAGATCGTCAGTTCGGGCCGCATTGGTAGCGCTACCCGCGTCGTCATCGTCGACCCCGAAACCCTGCTGCCGGTGTCGAACTGGCGCGTGGGCGAAGTCTGGGTCAGCAGCCCGAGCGTGGCGCGCGGCTACTGGATGCGCCCGGACGAGACGGCGGCCACCTTCGGTGCCCATTTGGAAAGCAATGGCGACGGTCCTTTCCTGCGCACCGGCGACCTGGGCTTCATGCGCGACGGCGAGCTGTTCATCACCGGGCGCCTGAAGGACCTGATCATCATCAACGGCCGCAACGTCTACCCGCAGGACGTCGAGGAAGTCATCGAGCGCGCCATCGACTTCATCGAGCCGAACATGTGCGCCGCCTTCTCGGTGGACGTGAACGGCCAGGAGCGCCTGGCCATCGTGCTTGAGGCCAACCGCAACCTGGTGCGTGCCGCCCAGCAGGCGCAGAAGGCCGACCACCCGCACACCAGCGACGACTACCTGGCCCAGGTCGAGGCCAGCGCGCGCGCGATCACGAGCGTGATCAGCCAGCAGTTCGACGTGTCGGTCTCGTCGATTGTGTTCGTGCGCCCCGGGACCTTCCCGCGCACGACCAGCGGCAAGGTCCAGCGTTCGCGCTGCAAGGAACTGGCGCTGCAGGGCCAGCTTGAACTCGTGTACGTGATGCCGGGCAGCCTGTTCGACCGCCGCAGCCTGCAGGGCGTGGCGGTGCAGGACCAGCCCGACGAGCCGCTGCATGTGGCGAAACCGGCCGCGACGGCGCCGGTTGCCGTCACTGCGCCCGACGTCCCTGCTGCGCCGGCTGCCGACGCGGTCGCGGTGAGCGACACCGAGTTCGAAGCCAGCCGCGCGCGCGCCGACGCGATGATCGCCTGGTTCCGCCAGTACGCGGAACGCCGCATCAATTCGCGCATCATCGACGAACGCCGCACGGTCCCGCCCTACATCGTGCTCGACCTGGGCAACCAGGGCTTCTTCGGCCTGCAGGTGCCGGTGCGCTTCGGCGGCAAGGCGCTGGCGACCGCCGACCTGATGCGCGTGCTGGAGCAGCTGGCCGCGGTCGACGTCACCATCGCCACCATGGTCGGCGTGCACAACGGCCTGGGCGTGCGCCCGCTGCTGCGCTTCGGCTCGGCCGCGCTGCAGCAGCGCCTGCTGCCTGCGCTGGCCGCGGGCCGCCAGCTGGCCGCCTTTGCCCTGACCGAACCGGATGCCGGCTCGAACCCGATGGCCCTGCGCGCCGGCGCCGTGCGCACGGCCGGCGGCTGGCAGCTGCACGGCGAAAAACAGTGGATCGGACTGGCGGCCTGGGCCGGCGTGACCACCGTGTTCGCCAAGGCCACGGACGCTTCCGGCGCCCCGCTCGGCATCACCGCCTTCACCGTCGACGCCGACAACGACGGCCTGGTGCAGGGTCCGGAATCGCTGACCATGGGCATGCGCGGCATGGTGCAGAACACCGTGTTCTTCGACGGCGCGCAAGTCCCCGACAGCGCCCTGCTGCTGGGCCCAGGCGAAGGCATGGAAGTCGCGCGCGACGCCATGCTGTTCAGCCGCCTGGGCATCGGCGGCATCTGCGTGGGCGCCATGAAGCGCTGCGCCCAGCTGATGGCGCGCTACGCGGCGCGCCGCGAGATCGCCACCGGTCCGCTGGCCGCCAACCCGGTCACGATCGCGCGCCTGCAGGGGCTTGCTTCAAACATCTTCGCGGTCGAGTCGCTGGTGTATGCGATCGCGGCGCGCGTGGATGCGGGCGAGGCCGTGCCGGCGGAAGCCTACCTGGCCTGCAAGACCACGGCCACGGAAAGCCTGGGCAGCGCCGCCGACCAGCTGGTGCAGATGCTGGGCGGGCGCGGCTACATCGAATCGAACGGCGCCCCGCAGATCCTGCGCGACGCCCGCGTACTGCGCATCCTGGAAGGCCCGACCGAGACGCTGTACGCCCACCTGGGGGCATCGAGCTCGCATCCGGGCGGCGCGGTCGACGTCTTCCTGTCGGAGGCCCTCGGCCGGCCGGCGCTGGCGGCCGAACTGGCGGCCCTGATCGTGCGCCTGCGCGGCAGCGACCACGGCACGCGCCTGTTCGCGACCCAGGCCGCGCTCGGCCAATGGCTGGATTACCGCATCGGCGAACTGGTGGCGCGCGCTTTCCTCCTGGCCGCCGCCGAACGGCGCCAGCTGGATGGCAGTGCCGAGGCGCAGGCCGCCAGCGACGCGGTCGCCTGGGCGCGCCGCCGCTTCAGCGCGCTGGGCCAGGAACTGGTCGCCGAACTGGCGGCCAACCGCCGCCACAGCGACAGCGCGGACCTGCTGGCCCGGATAGCTGCCTACGCCAATGCGATCGGCGACGTCCAGCAGCAGCTGCCGGGCGAAGATACGCAGCCGGACCCGTTGCTGCGCCGCGAGACCGATGTCTTGAAAGGTGCGCGCCGTCCGCTGGCCTTCCCGGCGGCGGCGCAGCCAGCGGCGGCCGACGCATCGGATGCGACCCGGGCGGCGGTGCGCGCCTGTGTGGAGGCGTGGCTGAAGAGCGAGTCGCGGCATGGGGATGTCAGTTTTGAGGACGACACGCCGTTCGCGACGCTGGGGATGGATTCGCTGGCGACGGCCAGCATTGCGGTGGACCTGGAGCAGCGGCTGGGGATGGCGATTTTGCCGGAGCTGCTGTTTGACTACCAGACGGTGGCGCAGTTGGCGGCGTTCATTGATGGGCAGCGCTCGTCGGGCTGAATAGCAGCTGCGGTCACCTTTAGTACGCTGCAAAACGTCGTTCCCGGCATTGCCGGGAA
>Ga0265797_10011502_pt1 | contig 11064 bp, 15 predicted proteins | sample P2T30metagenome_FD_192433 | JGI IMG/M metagenome (GOLD analysis project Ga0265797, IMG submission 192433) | Plant litter microbial communities from East Loma Ridge, Irvine, California - P2 T30 | ecosystem: Environmental > Terrestrial > Plant litter > Unclassified | place: USA: California... | reverse complement strand
AGACTACGTATCGATGTTGTCGCCGAGAGTATTGTGCTCTCACCGTCATATGTTTGCTGTAGTCGCCTCGCACTGACTATGTTAATCTCATTCGTATCGCCATGACCAAACCCGAGTATGGGAGAATCATGTACTCCGTTTACAACATAGCTCATCTACAATGCACACTAGAACATCCAATCATCATCCGATTCCGCATCATTTTCTACTTCACACTCCTCCTCGTCATCTTCTTCGGGCCCACAGAAATTCAAATTACATTCCATCTGCCTGCCTCAATGGCGTCTCCACAAAAGGGACACCGCTCGAGAATATTCGAAGCATACAAGCGGTCGGCGTACTCCTTTCGAACGGCTGCATTTTCACGTCAGTAATTTCTCGTTCGCTTCCCTGCGTCACAAACTTACGAAACGAGCAACACGGTCCAAAGATTTCTTCGCCTGTAATCGAAGCCGGCCTCAGCATAAGAAAGATCACTGCATTGATGGTCGGTCGCTTCTTTGGATCCCGCTCCAACAACTCGCGTACCAGAACCACGAGGCGTGTGCGTGGCTCTCCACTTGGTCTCTGCACCGGTGCTAGCCACGATTCGAGAGAGTCGAGATTCGCCTGGTAAGACCACATCGAAGCACTGCCTGGGTTGACGTATTTTTTGAATGAAATGTCGCATATCCTGTAAGCCATTTCCAGATACGTACAGCCCAGCGCAAACATATCTTCCGGTCTCCCGCACTTCTCTTGCTGCGAGCGCTCTGGAGCGGCGTATCTTAGTGTGATTCTGTCGCAGCCGTTGGTCTCACTGCTGCTCAAATGTGACGTATCTCTTAACCAGCCGAAGTCAGTGAGCCAGAGGCCTTCCGAGGAGAGCAATAACTGTGAAGGCTTAATGTCCTTGTGGCGGATATCGTGACTATGGAGATATCGTATCCCTTCAGCAATACATCCGACCGAACGTGTCAAGCGTTCGATGCTGTGCTGAAGGATGTAATCACGTAGCAGTCAGGTAGGTTTCAACGGCGGCCAGATGGTATGATTCGGGTCCAGATCGATTAGGAGATCATGAGCTCTGTTTTCCTCTTCTGTGGGTGAAGTGGGTGGGCGACGCCGGCCCCAGGGCATAACATTGTCGCGTTTCTTCCAGTCTCGAATGGTATCGATTGCGTGCAATAAGTCAGAAAGATCGCATTGGGCAACTGGCCACATGAGGATACCGATCTCATACGTGCCTCGTTGGCGATGGGTATAGGAGCCGATCAGCTCGATGATGTGTTTGTGTCGCTCTTCTGAGATCTGACATAAGACCTTGGCCTCATTGAGATGCCAGTCTGTAAGTCGTCGAGTGTACGTTCGCTTTCATGCTACAGCTGTGCCGAGACTCGACTCGTGCACAACACCAACACCACCACTACATAGGATGGCTCCTTGAGCAAAAGGTATGGGGTCATCGATACCGAGTGTGGTTTGCTTTCCCCCAAATGCGTCTCTCCAAGCTGCAAGGGCCTTGTGAAGAGGTGCCAGGTCTATTGTCTTAATCCCATCCTTAGGATGCGATGGGAACTGTTCATTCATGGTGGGCAAAAAAGCTGTGGCGATTTCAAGACGGTGTGGGCTCGGTGGTAGATGCCTGTTATCGTATACTATCCAATGCTTCTTGCTGGAAACTGAAGTGATAGAGATTCTGCCTCAAGGTCTCCTTTCGCAAGTCGCTTACTGTCTCCAGCCCCAGTTAGTGCCGCGAACGCGACGGACACCCAATTGTCTCTGCTTAATGTCAAACGAGGGGAATCAGGGTCGCAAAGGTTGGGTCTGAGAGGCGTCGAACCTTGCCAAGCTCGTTACCCAATGGGCGATGCGTGGCTTCTCAGCCTCATTGAATGTGTTTGACCTACAGCATCTGGACCATTCACACATGGTCTGGTCAGTGGTTACACTGACAGCCAACGAGTCATTTAGAACTGAACACGATGTGTATCACAATCCAATCATATCAAACTTGCCGGCATGATTGTGTTACATAGAAGCCATACGAACGATAGCAATGCCCTAGTGCCAGTAAGAAACACCAAGCTCTCCACCCAAGCCCACATCGTCACCCTCCATGACGATCCTCCTGACCAGCACGCCAATCGTATCCCACTTGCTGTCTGTGTTCTTTACCTCAAGCGTAGAATCTCGCCTCTTACCTGACTTGTCCTCTCCACCGACCTCACGCACAACCTCATAGTTGCCATTGCCAATATCATGAAGTCTCGCCCGCTTGTACGAGGCATTGGCTAGCTGTCTGTGGGCAACCACAAAGCCGGCTTCCTCCTGCTCTTGAATCCACTTCTTCGCTGAGTCCTCCAGCCAGATCTTCTTGATAGCCGCTTCAGCGTCTTTCAGGATTCTCACACGTTGCTCCACTGCCTCAATTGTGCCCACTTCGGTGCCCTCGTCGAGCGGCCTCTGCACAAGATGCGTACCACCGAAGCTCTCTACGAAGCGACCGTCCTCTGAGTTGAAGAAGATGACATCTTTGTACCATTGTGTGCCAACGTCGTCGAAGTCGCGGTCTTCGAGGGAGGTGGGATTGTGTTTCGAGCTCTTGGAGACGAGCTGCCCGCAAGGGAGATCAGCAGCTGGGAGCGGCTGAGGGAGGATGGCAAGATCGGGTATGATCGACGGGGACAGTGGCTCTGAGAGGTAGCTCGGTCGTCGAGAGTACTTTGCGGCCATGGTGGATGCTGTAGATGGAGTGGTATTATGGTGTGAAGGGTAAGTAGAAGTCAATCGTACAGTCAATGAGCTTTCGAGGCTGTTCCAGCTGGAAAGACATCCCGCAAGTGAGGGGTCAGTAAGCTTTATGTGATGTGATCTCATTGGAACTTCCTCGTATCACCCGGTGCGCTTTGTTAGGCACGACCCCGCCCGCCAGCTGAGGGGATGCTCCGTAGGTCATGCCACTTCTGTGAATGTACATGATCTCCAATCGAGCATTCCATCGATGATGTGAGGTGGAGCGCGTCTGAAATAAGTGGTGGATGGGCGTGAGGTTGGCGGAAGGTAGTGTGTCGCGCGTGCTGAGAAGAAAACCCGGGAACGCGCAATGGTGGTCTCCGATTCGTTCCGAGTGTTGTGCGACCAGCCACCAAGACACACGATATATGCCATGTAGCTTCTTCGATCTATACAGTATCTGCGAGATACTGAACATCAACGCTTACTCATTACACGCCAACGTACTGTATTGAGCCACAGAGAGCCCTGGAAGTTGCCGGAGTTTCCTCTGGAGCTTGGGACATCCTCGACGAGTTGAACCCATCCCAATCTCCCTTATATTCGGGCTAGATATAGATAGAATAAGAAGGCAAGGTGGAGACCGAATCACGGGCTTCTGAATACGGGAGGCAAACAGCTCTGGAGCGGAATTTGTCTTCAATTCTACGAAAGTACGTGATAGAGCAAGGTATGTCGACGATACGTACACGCCCTCCTACATCATTGGAGTGTCTACAACTTTTCTTTCTGTCTCTCCGCCTCCTTTCTGCTAGGTCCATCAGCATCCTTTACCCTTCAAGGTATGCTGACGAACTCACTTCTTCGGCGCGTACGCCTTCTGGAACGCCTCCACCACGGGCGGTCCCTCCACACTCAGTCCTATGTCGACATCCAACTCAGGATCCCCCTTGTTCATCGCACGTCGATATGCATCCCGCTCGCCAATGCGCTTCAGCCAATCCAGAATTCCTTTGTACTCCGTGAGGTCAATTGGTACAAATTTGCGCGCCGTGGTGAAACACCAGCCGGTCATCACATCTGCGGCCGTGAACTCATCGCCCGCCAGCCAGGCGCCGGTCTCCAGAAGGCGGTTGTTGACATGCTTCACGGCGTTGGCCGCGCGGGCGGCGTTAGCCTGATATCTTGGGTCATCCTCGCCCACCATCCGGGTCATTGCTTTTCTGAACAGCCCTGGTTGGAGCGTTCCATTGGCGAAGTGGAACCAATACAAGTAGTCTGAATAGTTCTTATGACTTGGTGGAAGCGCAAGCCGGCCATTTGCGTGCTTGTAGATGATGTACTCGCATATTGCGCTGGATTCTGCGATCGATACGGGATTACTGGGGTCGGTATGGTCTTCAAGGACTGGGGAAGCGCCGGTTGGATGCTTTGCCTTCAATTCCGGAGGGGAAAGAAGTGGAGAACGCTTGTAGTTTTCGAGTTTGTATGGAATGTTGAGTTCCTCAAGCAACCAGGGAATGCGCTCGCCCTGGCCAATTTGGAGGTGGTGAACTGTGAGCTTCGGGGAAGACATCTTTAAAGTGAAGGAGCAATATGGATGATGTTGGTGATGTCTCGGAGATGTAGTACTTGAGCCGAGGATAAGCTGTGGGCTCGTTGCCAGCGATCGTCCTGATCCACAACAAAGTCTAGACTTCCGTGGAATATGATTCGATGAGAGAAATTGATATTTGAGTTTGTGGTGTAGGCTTTCTACCCTCACAATAGCCACATCTACATACTACTTATACTTATCTTTTGATTAGGCATCCATTAAGTTCGAATGTCTTTGCCGGTGTTATCTTGGAACCAGACGAGCATCCTCCCATCACGTGCGTTCGGCCGAGCCTCACTCAGATCAACCATGATTGGGCAGCTTGTAAAGCCCGTGCTAAGGGCAGGTAAAACTTGAATCCTGATTCGGAGACAAGATTATGGAGATAGGAATTAGGAGAAATGGTTGTCCAGGCGGCAGCATTATCTACCGCGCTTAGGACTAGGTGCGTGATGCCGCAGAACAATGTAGTATAGTCACTAGCGCAGTGTACTTCCACACCAATTGCTCCGTCTTGGCTCCATCTTGGCTCTATCGAACATCACTCTCATCCGCAAGTCACAATATATGCCTGCCTGCGAATCGGCGCGCTTGCCTTCAAAAATGGCTTCACAGCCAATGCCGTTACGCGAGTCCCCGTGTCTAGGCTCGTTCCCTTCATAATGTGAACAAGTCAGGAACTCACTCTGCGTATTCTGGGCTAGCACCTGGATTTTCGCGATCGAAAAAGGTTGTGCACCTTGACACATGGTATTCCTACCGTTCATGATGTTTCGGAAAGTCGAGGGGCAGTTTCTAGTCGGCTCCATAGGGCAACGCCCAAAAGGTATCGCCGCCAATTTCGGGAACCATCATTGTTGTGTAGTTGAGCAACGCCGATGTCAGTCAGTGACTACCCTCCCCGGTCAGCTCATAAAGGTGATAACCTACCCCGCAGGTCATGGCTCATGAATGTGATTTGTATGTCATCGACTCCGCGAAGATATCAGTGTCGCCAGTGATGTACATGTCGTTTCCAGACTGATAAACATCCAGGAGGCTGCCCATTGGTTTCGGTGGATGCATAAACATCATATGTTCAGTGGGTCTGGCCGTATGGGACACTCCGTTCAAGTTGAGGTGGGCCTGCTACCTCCTCTCTGGCTTTGGTGGCGGATTATCTGGGTTGTGTTTTGTACTGGTGTATGGATTTAGGAGCGCGCCATTGTCGTCAGGCTGGACAACGAGATGGGAAAGGTACTGCAGGCTTGGCTACCGTTTGCTGTGTGGCAGCAAGTTTGATGTGCCAAAATATCGAAGAGGCTTCATCACGATCCGAACGCCTTAGCGAATCGGTTGTTGCATGCGAGGAATGTATCTAAATGAGATACGCGAAAAGATGGCGATCGTTTGAGTGACAGGAGTTCTAGCGTTGCGGCGACGGACATCGCGTTGGGGATACAAGTCGACGACAAAATACAAACGGCCTGAGTCCAGGCTGGACGTTCTTGGGAAACGCAGGAGGTACACGCTCCGGACTGCAATGGTAATTCCGTGGAACCGGTCGTCACCTAACCAAACAACTCGCCCATGACTAACTAGCCTACCATGATTCATACATCTCGGCAAAAAAAAAGATGTCTAAGAGCCCTGCGATTCTGTGTTAGTATTCATTTGCAACACAACTTGTTTTCTGGGAAAGAACGATCTCTCTCAGATATTTTCTGGCTGCACCCGTTAGTGTCATCATTGCTCAACAAACGTCGAGCTTGTGTACACTTAGTATCGATGAAAAATGGGATCATCATGTAAGTTGCAAAACAAAGAGCGCAAAGAACGAACTTACCGTAGGCAGGTTCAAGCTGGGGGTATTGACGAGAAGCGATGGCAACGCGACTTCCAACGAGTTGGTGAAGTTTTGATGAGATATTCCAAGATATTCTCAATCACAGGCGGGATGAAAGCAACGACGCGGCCTGCACACAGCAGTCCATCAACGCGAAGACGACCAGTGATGAGGATTGCATCGCTTGTTTACTTGTGGCGTCGCAGCTTTGTGTGCGCGGCAGGAGCTCTCGAGGCAGGAACTGAGGTTGTCGCGAGGTCCGTGATGAGCGAGCGCGTGGCCGCTCCTTCCTCGTTGGGTCGCCAACGGCCATCCACGCGGTGGGAGACAAGAGTCACGAGCATTCGATTCTGAGACTGCCGTAGCATATCATCTTTGATTAAAGAATTCAAGCACACAGTTTGACATTGTCCCTCCTCCTCTTTCGGCGTGTCACAGCACGTTGTGGTGAGTGAGTACGTGCGAGTAAGTATGCGGGTGAGCCACTGAAATTCGATTTTGAACTCACCACAGGACACCCTCCTTCTCCTGGGAAAACGCTGGCAGTTCTAGTCATCCTGCCTGCTACTACACTTTGTGACTAGGATGACATACGCGGCTCGTGTGAGTGGAACACGAACCAGGAGCATACTTCATGCCTATACGACGTCTTACATTGGCAAAGTAAGCTACATGATGGCCACTAGCCCGAAGCATGATAGCTGCGAGTATCATGGTCCCTATCTGTGAATGTGAACCCATTGTCCAGTGTTGAACGCCTGACACCACCCATGCACCGGCGCCTGAAACTTACCCACAGAACGGAGAGAGGATAGAGAACTACGATAACGTGATGTCACTGCCTGCGTCTCCATTTGACTCCATCTTCACGTCCTCGCCGCCCGCCAGAACCTTGGTATGCACACCCTCTGGTGGGCCGACACCGGGTGTGTGTGCTGCAACGTTGCCTTCCTCGTCGACAAATTCGAAGTTGTAGCGCGAGAGTAGGTGGGGTATGGCTGAGAGCTGCGGTCCGTATCGTGCGGTGTTGTCGTACAACTCGAAGAGTGGGACCGCTAGGAGCTTCATGTTCTTAGGAACGCTGAGGACCTCTGAACATGGTTTAGCGTGTAATTGAAGCGTCAAGATTGAGCAACGTACTGCTGCGTGGTAGCTGGATGAAGTAGAGCTTCTTGCACTCCTTCGGCCTGCTAACGTGCGCTGGGATGAAGGGATACATAAAGGTTTCGAAGTTGGGCCTCCACCACTGCGCCAATGTGTCGCCAACCTGCCACTCGTCGTTGACGCCCTCACCTGTAAATTGTGTGCCGACTGGTGCGAGGCGCTCGTTCAGCCTTGCCTTGAAGCCTTCGATTTCGTCGTCTTCGGCGCGGAGGTAGTCGCCAGGGCTATGTGACGTCAGCGTTGATGTGATGCGAAACTCGGTAAAACGCACAGCTTGAAGAATGCGTTCGCGATCTGTAGCATGAGGATGTGTGGGTGGTTGTGCTCGTGACAGACGAGGATGCCCTCACATGTCCGTCGCATGCCATGTTCTTGGTAGTGTTCTTCGAGTCGCTTCAGGCGCGCGAGTACGGAGGGGTCTTCCTCGGGCTGGCCATCTTTGGTGCCGAATGTGTAGTTGCTTAGAGGGTAGAGCCGTATGGTTTTGGGTTGTTCTGCATTGAAGTCCTTGGGAAGGATGGGGCTGACACAGGTTAGCTTCGGCTACCATATGAATGTTTCAGACGCACGGATATGAGCTTTGTGAAGCTTGTTGTGTTATGGTAGACATGGCGGACGTAGTGTGGTTGCTCAAAGTGGTGGAGTTGGAATTGAGCGGTCGCGACCTGTAACAGGGATTACCTAGCGCTCGGACCAATTAGCTCTCACATGTGTACGAAGTACCGTCCTCCTTCCAACTCCACGACTCCACATCTTCAAAATCATTGTACATTGTATCGTATTGAAACTCTTCCATAGAAAAATTGTTGCAGTAGTCGTATCCGAATCTCTACCTGAGCTTCTCAATATGACAAGAACAGCACTCATCACCGGAGGTAATGCGACACTCAAGCTGCTCACACACATGGCTAATCCCCACGGTAAGCCAGTGGCCTGCTTGGTCGGCAGGTGCAGCGACAATTCTTCCTAGATGGCTGGACGTCGATAGGCACTGGCCTCAATCGCATCAGTCCTCCGGAAATCATCAAGCTCAACATTTTGGACCCCCTAGAGATCGAGCGCGTACTGGACAATGTCAAGCCAGACATCGTCGTACATTGTGCTGCGAACCGCTATCCAGATTCATGCACCGCGAATCCAAACGCAGCAAGAAGAATCAACGTGGAAGCGAGCAGAGCATTAGCCAAAGCCACCACATCCCGAGGCGTCTTTCTCGTATACATCTCTACAGATTATGTGTTCTCTGGCAAACCTGGTGAAGCACCTTACAAGCCAGAGTCTTTTCCAAGTCCACCGAACGTGTACGGCCAGACGAAGCTTGAAGGCGAAAAGGCCGTCCTCGAAGTGGCGACTCAGACTGGTGCAAAGAACGAGGTCGTTGTGTTGCGGGTTCCTGTGCTCTACGGAGCGTGCGATGAGCCGAGGGACAGTGCTGTTAATGTGCTCATGTCGCAACTATGGGCGGCACAGCAAGTCGAAGAGGGTCATGCAAAGATTCAGGTCGATGACTATGCACTTCGCTTTCCTACGAATACCCAGGACGTTGGCAGAGTCTGTCGTGACATTTCGAAATTGTATCTTGACCCGGCAAATGCGTAACCCCAGCTCCAGTCCGACTGCGATTCAAATGCTAATGGTGTAACCTGCAGCAATCGCGACCTGCCCAGCATCCTGCACTTCACATCCGAGGATCAAATGACGAAGTGGCAAATATGCCAGACCTTTGCCGATATTATGTGTCTACCGCTCGATGGCTTGGTGCCATTCAAGCCCGAGGAAGAGCCCGAAGATGGTACTATTAGGCCCTACGACTGTCATCTTGACACCAGCGCGCTCAAAGAGCTTGGGATTGATGTGAGCACTGTAGATTTCAAGACATGGTGGCAAGTAATCCAGATCGTGCTTCGCTGTCTGTGCTAACCCATGAAGGCGACGGGAAGTCGGTGCGTTCCGCTAGATCATCCACTCTTCGGCGGCTATCGAAGCACTTCCGATGTTGTATTGAGCAGTCGCATTATTGAAAAGGGTATCCGTATCAAATTACATGGTGTTCTCACAGGTTGGATGGGGCGTAGTGGCTAAAGGCTTTTGAAGATGTCGCAACCACAGCCACCATCTTCAGCCTCCTCTCGAACCGACAACAGTTGCATTCTGCCCCTGCGACATGCGCAAACACTACCAGATGACTGTTTAGCCAGATTTCTGATCGTACGGGCTGGCCCCATCACGCTAACCTATATCGTGTAACGAGAGCACGGCATTGGTCGACGCGGCGCAGCAGCGCGTACGAAGCGCTTAATGGTGCACGACCATGTTAGCAACCTTTGCCTATATACTCAGCCCGCGAACATGCTGCACACTTTGTATGCTGTGCGAGGTGACTTTCTTAAAATTGTTGTTTCTTAGCCTTCTTTCCTTATAGTTCTCTCTTTTTCCCTAGCCGGCAGTGCCGCAGTCGCAGGATCGACCTCTTCCAACATTATGCATTCTGTCGACACGCACCGCAAGGAGGCGCGGAGCTCGCAGTGTACTGAAATCAATGGTATGTCGAACATGCAGTCATCTGACAAGTCTCTGCTCACACAATTGAAGATGACAAGCCAAAATACTGGACGCCGCCAGCGCTTCGGGCCCCAGTCCTCATTTTCACCGTCGCTATCTGCTGGGCGCTTATAGCCACTCTCGAATTCCTTCTCTTCAAGAGTCAACGCGACAATGGCCTCATGTTTGCACCGAAGATCAATGACCTGCCATTGAGCAAGACATTTCTGTATTTATATTTCCCGACTATACTCGCTGTCATCTTCAGCATTTACTGGGCATGGATCGATCTGGAGACGAAACGGATGGAACCATACTACCAACTGAGCAAGAAGGATGGAGCACTGGGGAAGGATTCGCTGCTGTTGCAGTACCCATTTTCGTTCATCCCGTTTGTTCCGTTCCGGGCTCTACGAAACCGGTAAGCGACTCCAGTCATCAGATGTGTTCGTGCTGATATCTATAGACACTGGCCTGTATTTTGGGCGTCTCTCACTGTCGTGCTCGTGACGTGGGGTCTTGTACCTACACAAGCTGGTATATTTTCCATCAAGGTTGTGGTTCGCACCACCAACATAACATTCACCACATCAACGTCTTCATTGCCTTTCGAAAACCAAGCATCCGGTCTTACATTTCGTTACATGCAGTCCGCGTACGGCATTGTGGCACTCAACGAGACTTTACCTGGTTACATGACCCGCAACTATGCCCTGGCCCCTTTCAGGCCTCGGGACGATCAAGTCATGCTCTCTGGTAGAGGCAATCATACTGCCCCTACCACTATGTACAAACTCGATCTTCATTGCGAGAAAGCGACGGAAGATGGCGACGTTGCCACCTCTGGTTACTTCACGAGTTCACTTGGCTGTAGGTGGTCTGGTGGAGGTGTAAATGGCAACATTACAATGGACGATCCCTTGGGCCAAAAGGTGGATCACCGTGGCATTCGACAGTACATTGGCATGTACGTCGGCTACCACAATGGAGGGTTTGCCGACTACTACATGAGTGGCGGTTGTCCGGATATTGAACCGAAAAACTCGACTTTTTATTTGGCATTCACAAAAACGAAGGTAAATTGCCTCACGATCACCAGCAATGCCTGTCTTGTGAAACTAACATGACTTTTTAGGCTAAAAAAAGCGACCCTCCACAAAAGCTTACAAGCGCTTTCTGCTGGGCTCAATATTGGCAGCAAGAGGTTTATGCCACAGTAGAC
>Ga0265797_10011501_pt1 | contig 11064 bp, 10 predicted proteins | sample P2T30metagenome_FD_192433 | JGI IMG/M metagenome (GOLD analysis project Ga0265797, IMG submission 192433) | Plant litter microbial communities from East Loma Ridge, Irvine, California - P2 T30 | ecosystem: Environmental > Terrestrial > Plant litter > Unclassified | place: USA: California... | reverse complement strand
CATACAACAGGCGGGATTCCCAGATGGTCACCCACTCTAGTACTAGTCGCCCGGTTCAGTGCTTATGTATGGCAGAGCGGACGGGATGCCCAGTTTTCACTGACCTGTGGTCGTATGTATTTGTCTCCTCTATCGCGTTGTATATATACCCTAGATAAATCTGCGACGCCACCGTGGAAAGGTCCGTTATCCCGGATCTTCTTATCTCTTATCGCTCACCTGCTAGAGTGATTGAATACCTCTCCTTCCCTACTGGTAACAGTCATCAAAGACCAGAGACTCGTCTTTTGGGTCGGAGACGAACTGAGGTATCTGACTGCTGCCACCTCACAGCCTTGCAGCGTGTGGGACATCAGAGACCACAGCCTCGTCCTTTCGGTTGGTGGACAAGGCTGAGGTATGAGACTGCTACCGCCTCGTGGCCTTGCAGTGAGCAGGTCATGAGAGACCACAGCCACGTCCTGCCAGCCAATTCGATGCCTTGATATTGTCACAGTGCATGCGCTAGGCGAGTATACATCCTACCCGCGCCACCGAGGCAGGCTTGCAGGTCGACCTCGCCACGGAACCCCACCAGTATCTGCGTCGAATGCAGGACTCCTGGTCCAGACGAAGGTACATTGGACGTAGCTGCTCTCACCCTACACTAGGACATGTCAACTTGTATATCTCGGCTGATGGTGGGATTACCGATAAGTATCGTGATCTGACAATGGACTAAAGTGACCAGTGCCATAGTCAACAACGACGTACACGACCTTTAGACCCTAAGTCCTAACAATCAGTTCGCCATGTTCTTGCTATACCTCTGACTGCTAAATTGGCCTCAAGAAAGAGAGAGCCATTGAGAGCTTGCGCGATGCTTTTACGCGTGAAGTGAACTGGATCGCCAACCTCGCAGCGCCACAATGCCGACCAGCTCTGGAGTTGTAGTGTCCTGTATGGTACTGAACTCGCTTAGACGTCTACTTATATCGTGACAAGCGACATAGCCCTGCTACAAGGCTGTACGGCCCAAATATGGTATATCAGGCTGAGCTGCCGTGCTCGAGTGGGGAAACATTGATCTACTCCTCTTGCCTCAAACTTGATGGTGCAAAGATGTCCGGCCTCAAGAATATCTTTAGGAAAGCATCTCGGATGCCTGGCGGCCAGTCTTACGAGACGCCTGCAACGCAACAAGCTCGCGCATTTGCTGATATGAACGAGTGGCCCAAGAGCCCGCAGACAGTGAAGCGAGAGAAATATTGGACCATTTGCGACATTGCTGTCGACATTCTGCTCGCATGCTGCTGTCTAGCTTTTCTCATCTTCGCCCTACTCGTTCGTGGGTTCCACGGCGCACGGGTGGAGGATCACAAAGCGTTGACCGAGGGCATGAGGAAAGCAACAACATACGTAAGTCCGAGCTGTAGTCGAAACAAAGAAGCAGTTTACTCATGTACATTCAAAGGGTCCTACTGTTTTACCCATTCTCTTCGCCACCGTCATTGGTCGTGCAAGTAAGGCTTGCCTGTCATGGCGGCTTGAAGCGGGCGAGAAGCTTGGAAATCTCGATGTGCTCGCAAGCAGTACCACGTTTGCGAGCGCGATGCTTGCCCAAGTGTCTCTCCGCAGCATGAGCGCCATTGGTTGTTCGCTAGCAGCAGTGTGGGCACTATCCCCAGTAGGAGGCCAGGCTTCCCTGCGCATCATGAGCATTGGGAAGATGCTGGTCACGACCTCTGCCAGTTTCGATTACCTGTCAACAAACAACTCGTACGGCGAATGGCTATCTTCCTCTGGAGCATCTTCTTTCAAGAATACAGCAATAGGTCTCTACCTCGCTTCCCTGACTGCACCTCAGCGAATGAAGGACTCGCCGACAGATCTGTGGGACAATGTCAAGATCCCCATGCTGGAAGACATACCTGGCTGGACAGGGAGCGCTGACGCCACAGACACCTGGTATGAAGTGCCACAAGAGAACGTCTCTTACTCTTCGCTGATCGGAATCCCTGTCTCCGGGATTGACTCCATCGCTGAGACAGCAACCTTCAGTCTCGAAACGAGTTACTGGCGACTCGAATGCCCCATCGTGCAGAGAGGGTCCGCGTGTGATATGCTAGAGGAGGGCTCATTCCCGACGAACCACCTTAGCCTGAACTACACTACGGTATCACCAGCCTCCTTGAACATATTGAACTGCTCGGGGTTTGTTCGCGAGGATTGGTATGGCATGTGGAAGCTTTCGAGCAGCCTCTACACGAACAACTCCAACATCGGCGTGAAACGCTCGGGTCACACGGGCGTGGGATGCGAGTCTCCTTCCACCACCCCAGTCCGGCACTTGCTCTATAGTGGTTGGCCTACATACTTCGCGGCGGACGCGGACGATGAGCAATTCACTGCTTATTGTACGATCACAACATCTTGGGTCGAGGCCGAGGTCAATTGTCAAGGGCGCGAATGCGCTGTCCAGCGTTTGAGGCATTCGCAACTACCACATCCTCCCCCCAGCTGGACTTACCTGGACGGCTCGCAATGCATCAACTACGATTACTTTATCGGTTGGTTTCTTGGCGTTGTGGATGCGAGCTCCAGTGCACAGGGGTCTCTTCCGCAGGGCTATCTTGCATATCCGGGTGACCCTAGCCTTGCAGTCCATGGGCTCGTAACTGCGCCGAACCCCGGGGACATCAACCCTTCGTTGTTCGCTCAGCGTCTCGTGCAGTTACTCAACACATGGTGGGTAGCTTCTATTGGGCGAGAAGTGGTGTCAAGTGGAGTGAAAATGGGAAGCGTCGGGCGCGACAGTCCATCATCCGGCGAACCGTTACGACTACTTACTACGAACAGCATCCTCTCACACCAGGTGGACACTATAGCGTGCATGGACCCGTGGTTCATCACCTTGGTAGCAGTCTCTGCCGTGCTGATTGTAGCAAGTGTGGTTCCACTGGCGCTGCGACTTTGTACCCATGCGCCTGCTTTCAGTCTACTCGTGAGCACCATGCTGAAGGATAGTCCTTACTTTGAAGCTCCCAACACTGGATCGACTCTCGAAAGCTCTGACAGATCGCGCTTACTAAGACACAGAAGGGTGCGGTTCGGAGATGTTGCGCCCGGCGATGACATTGGCTATCTAGCTGTTGGATCTTTGAGCGATGAGGATGAAAGCGATGGCAAAGTTGGGAGAGTGGAACGAAACAGGTTGTATAGATAGAACATCGATGCTGCGTAGTTACCGCGGTCGCTGCAAATCGTGAAAGCTTTCAATGGTGACTTTAGTCCCTCAGGCTTAGTACCGAATTTCTACCCATGAGAGATTCTCTTGATCGCTGAGCCATTGTGTGATCGATCGCGAAGTCAGTATGTCACGCCTAAAATTGATGGTATCCAGCGGATTCGAGCGAAGGAAAGCGGAGGAGCCTACTCAGCAGTCGCCCGGTTGACGCCTTTTTAGGCGGTAGGAAATAAAACGAGAATGCCAGAAGTGAGCCGGATGCTGCTGTCGTCTATCGCTAGCATACGCTATGGTTTATCAAATTTTAGAGCCACGAGTAGTTCTGTTCGATCCCACCCATGCACATTCCGAGATTCCAAATCTGGGACTGCGGATTGGAAATCAATCAACGTGTTGATGCACTTCGAGAATACATGATTTTCAATCGGACCCACGATGCCCGAGAGCCGCTCGTCAAGAAGACATCATCTGGGATCTCGGAACTACGACCGACGATGAGATTGGGGGATTTCGGACGTGATGCCCAGTTTCCACTGACCTGTGGTCGTATGTGCTTATCCATTCTATTACATTGTATCTATACCTTAGAATAACCAGAAAGCCAAGATAACAATTGCCCAGCTGTAAGCGTCCCATCTCCTCATCCGCGATCCAGATCCTGTAGACGGCGTGACGGAGCCTGTCTCGTTCGCAGATCCACTATTATTCTGCGAGCTCCCAGATGTTTCTGAACCCCCAATGCCACTATATATGTACCCTCCCAGATCTCCGCTAGAGGTAGAGGCACCAGTTGGGGCAGTGTAGACGGTGCCTCCGATGGTAATCGAAGGTCCTGCCAGGGTGGTTGCGGCGCCGTTGACGTAGAGCACGCCTGTTGACTGAGCAAGCGAGACTGTGGTTTGGCCCGCTGTGACCTGCTGACCAGGAGAGAGAGTCTGGCCGTCGACGAGGAGGAATGAGCCCGAGCGCGAGATTGTGACTGGTCCGAGGCCGCTTTGCTGGATGGTGGTGACCTGTCCATCAGATACAAGCACTGTCTGGCTTCCATCGATGACTATGCCATCTTTGTCAGGTGCTTCAGATACTGGGCTGCCGCCAAATGTCGCGGCGTCGCCGGGACTCAACGTCTGCCCATCAAAAGTGAAAACTGGGGGACTGTTCGCTGCCTGATCAGCACCTGAAGGCCCTGCCGGTGGCGATGTTGGAATTGGACCTTGAGGGTTGGCTACATTAGAAGCGACGCTCTGAATCGCGGACCATAGATTGCCTATACCAGCTGGACTGGAATCAGAGCCCTCCTGCGGTGTGTCCGAAGTATTGCCATCGCCATCTGGTTTTGTATCTTGGCTATCAGGGGACGATTCCGGTGCTGTCGTCTTATGCGGTGGTGCCTCTGTATCACGATTCGGGGTGTTCGGAGATTCGGTCTCTCGTTCCGGTGCTGTCATAACCGTCAGTTAAGATCTCGAACACAAGTCCTGGGGTTGCACTCACTCTGCTTATGGTTTGGATGCGTCGGAGTGGCTATGTCGTCTGGCACAACCGAGACTGGCAAACCAGCACCTTCAGAAAGCGACAGAGTGCTGTATGTCAGATAGGCTGCCGGTTTTCGAGGGACTAGAATAGGTGGTGCGGTGGTGAATTCTTCCGCGCTTGATACGCTTGATGGTGATGGTGGCTTTGCCATGGTCATCTCGCTACAGACTGTGCGTGTCCGGTTTCCGGAAGTGGACGTTTTGCACGAGGTGGAGAGCTCTACGACTGAAGTGGTGCAATTTGGAGGCGCTGGCATGACACAGGAGGTGATAGGGATGCTGTTGAGCTGCTGTTGTACCTCGGGTAGACTGTCGAGGTAGCTGAGTATGGATGGCGGGAGGACCGCATCTTCGGGGAGAACGCTTGACGCTGCGATGAGGGATGATGGATCTGCGCTCTGAGGTAAAGTGACACTTGACAGGTCTGTCGATTGAGCGCATGTTGCTGATGTCTGAAGAGGTTTTGCGGTTGCCGCAGAGATTTCGTTGTTGTATTGGAGGTACGTCGTTGGGTAAGTTCTAAGACGTTAATGTCAGACCCAAGGAACAATAGCAGTGCAGACTGTATGACTTACAGGGTCAGATTCGTGCCAGCATTGCCGGGCACTACCCAGGTATATATCTCCTCTAGCTGAAGGTCCGACACTGACCCGGTCACGACCGTCGAGAAATTTCGCTTCTCTGTCTCGTAAGCTATCGAGACACTACCATTCGGAAAAGTGGTCGGGCGAGGCGTGACATTTAGAGTATATGTCTCGTTTGCGATGTCGATGTAGCTCGGATACGACAACGTTTTCGGGTCGACGGTGATGTAACATGGCGCACAAGGTGTCGAGTAGCATGTGGAATATGTTTTTACTGGTTGGAGGATAGTGTCAGTCTGAATGCTTCTTTCCTGAAGCGTATGGGAGCTATACTTCTCATGGACGGAGTCGAGACGTTCGAAGCGAGAGTCGGAGCCGTCACGAGTGCGGCCATACTGAATGGCGTGATAGATGTCGAATACTGCCTTTGCAGTCGGTCATGTCTCTATTGGCAAGAAGACGAGAACCTCTAGTACTCAGATTTGGAATCCGTATGAGATGTTAGTCAAGCTTCATCGTCGGGTATCGGACTCCTCCGGCATCTGACAATGAGGCTGAGCGATCTGCATCCAGGCAGCGAGCGGCCAAGTGACACAGAAGTATTGACTAAAAGCAGAAGAGTTTCGAGACAACCGCAGGTTTTGCCGTCAATGAACTAAGGTCTAAATTGCTACAGCCAATCATACAATGTAAGTGGTGTGAGGCCGTTGGGGCTGACATGCAGTGTAACAGGGGCATATCGCCATTCGCTGGTACAAGCCAGCTGAGGTGGGGTTGGGGGCTGAAAGATGGAATCCTTGACCGGTTCGATCTTCGCATTTCCGACGAACAACGATTGGGATGATTGGTTCCTTCTGCCGTGGTACTATTATTGGTAGCCAAGCAATGCATGAGTCCTAGCTATGGCTTCCGCCGTGCTGGTAGCAACTGTTCTGGTCTGACATCGATGCGACGCTTGGAAATCACTGGACTGTAAGCAATGCGACAACACTCTCACTCCTTATAGGTGATTCTATTCCTGTGGGAATAAATTTGACAGCGACGGAGATGGCTTCCATCTCACCTCTAATCCTGGAAGCGGGCGCAACCTGGGCCGGCAATGATGGCAACTGGTCGACTTGGCCAGCGCAAATCGGGAGTCCTCCTCAGCAGTTCCACATACTCCCTTCTACGTCGCACGGTGAAGTCTGGATTCCTGGTCCACAAGGCTGTTCAGGCCGCTCGTCGCCTTCAGATTGTGCAGCCTCCCGTGGAGTCGGAACTTTTCAGGGCTCACAGAGTCTGGGATTTCTAGAAAATGCCTCGACCACATGGGAGCAGATTGGCATATACGAATTCATCGTCGGTGGTGATCTCTTTGAGGCGACAGAGACTGGTCTCTATGGACAAGATACTGTAGCGCTCGGTAGCAAAGGGGAGAATGTCATCAATAACCAAACGGTTGCTGGTATCGTGACTCAAGATTTCTGGGTAAGTGCGAAGCTTTACGCTGTTGCAAACGACATCGGGCTGACTCTCTTTGTGATGTACATAGCTCGGTAGTTTTGGTCTAGATCATGTGAGGTCAGATTTCCCCGTCAGGAGCGAAAGCCTTCCCAGCTTGCTCGATGGGATGAAAACCGCGAATCTCACTGAGAGTGTGTCTTTCGGTCTTGCCACCGGGGCATCGTATAGTACGTCAGTTCACCTTGCAGTCCGAAATGATCAAATATCTTACGCTGTGTTGCAGGGTCGAGTCCAGGTAGCCTGGTCGTCGGTGGTTACGATCAGAATGCGCTGCAGAGCCCAAGCATCAGCATCCCAGTGGCGACGAACAACTCACGCTCGCTCGTTACCCAAATGCAGAGTTTGGTGGTAGCAAACACGTTGACTGGCACCCTCTCCGCTGCATTTGGGCTTCCAAGTTTGCAGCTGGCGATAGACACAGGCGTGTCACAGCTCTGGCTGCCAAAGGTCATATGTGACAAGCTGGAAGAGTCGCTTGGCCTGACTTTCGATCCATCCACGGAGCTATACCTGGTCAACGACACGACTCGAACCAAATTGCTCGACCTTGCACCAGAATTCACCTTCACGTTAGCTGCGAACGCCACGTCCGATGAAACTGTCAATATTGTACTGCCCTACGCGGCGTTTGACCTGATGGTCAGCCAACCCTTCTACAATACCAGCAGACACTACTTTCCCATCCGAAGAGCCGCAGATGAAAAGCTGTACGTGCTAGGACGTACGTTTCTGCAAGAGGCATATCTGGTCGTGGACTGGGAGAGAGGCAACTTCAGCGTGAGTCAAGCGCAACATCAAGTCACGGAACGAGACGTTGTGCCCATACGTTCTGTCAGCAGCGAGCCATCCAAGCACTCTGGACTGAGTGCGGGTCTCATTGCCGGAGTTGTCGTGGCTGTTGTCGCCGTTGTGCTCATCGCGGCTGCAGTTGGCTATATCTTTCGGCGGAGAAAGCGTGCGCGAGCAAGGACAACCAGTGAAGATTTGGCATCGCCATACCCTGACGAGAAGAAAGACCATGATGCGATAGAGCTCTCGGGCGCTGGGGTTTTGGCGGTGGAGGCGAGCTCAACGCCGGTTCATGAGTTGCACCAAGATTCACCTCGGCAACAGCTCATGTCCACTCCAATATATGAGCTGCCAGGCGAGAGGGTAGAGCGAGAGCTGGATGCGAGCGTGAAAGCAGACAAACCGGGTCTGAAGCCATGTTGATGAAAGTTCTGGGTAGCGCGCAAACGATAGAGGGCAAACTATAGCGAGGTACGCTCGAATCTGATTTACAGTCCAAATTTGTGTCCAGCAATCCCACTCACGGTAGAGCAGGTCAAAGGTACCGCCGAGCAGCAGCAATACGCGAAGGATTCACCTTGTGAGTGTTGAGTTTGAGTCGGCTAAGGTGTAGCTCAACATCCAATGATATGACGCAGCAGGGCTCCACTTAGGCGTCCGTTTCCGGTCACGGGTAAAGTAATCTGAAATCGGCTTGCGGCCAAGCACCTAAGGGACAGGACAGCAAAGCCAAGCCCAGCAACAAGCAAATCCATCAAGGTGAACAAGCAAAGCCATCAAGGTCGACAAACAAGCCAAGCGGCATCCATCAGACTGCATCGGTTTGTATACTGTCACAACATGTATACTTTCAGCACTCACGCGACAACAGCAGCTGCGGTGCCAGGCTGGTCGATGCTGCCCTCACTCGGCTCCAGCAAGTTGCTGCCAATCGCCCTACGCCCACTTTTCTTATACTTCGAGCACCTTGATGGTCAGCCAAAGTCTCTGCGAGCGAGCCAGCACCACTGAGCTGCCCTCGCCCATCTCATAGCCGGGCCAGCGTCCACCACTCCCAACTGCCACTACTTGACGCATTGAAACCTCGTCTTAGCACACTCGTCATATTTTTGACCCGTTGCCACCAAGACCACTAACGCAACACCTAGCTTGTTGTGCGAAGGTCCTTTTGTCGAGTCTGGTCTCTGTGTCTCCCTTCCCTCCTCGACATCGTCGTCGGCACACCAGACCCTTCGCCAGTACGACTCCGGAAACCGCGATCATGTCGGACTGTCCTACCGACAACGAGTTCGATGGGCGCATGGGCATCCGCATCTCGGCTATCTTTGTCATTCTTGTGGGATCATTCCTCGGTACATGGTTTCCTGTCTTCGCGGCTAGAAACCCTGGAGTCGGAGTGCCTTCCTGGGCGTTTTTCATTGCCAAATACTTTGGATCTGGTGTCATTCTAGCGACGGCTTTCATACACGTATGTCATTTTTAGCAATGATGATGGTGTTGGATCTCAATAACTGACAATTTCACAGCTGCTGGCACCTGCCAACGAAGCCTTGACCGATGAGTGTCTGACGGGGCCGATCACAGAGTACCCATGGGTGGAGGGTATCTGTCTCATGTCTGTCTTCGTCCTCTTCTTTGTGGAGTTGATGGTCATGCGATTTGCTCGCTTTGGACATTCTCACGATCACGATGTAGAACACCAGCCAAGGTATGTTGCGTTCGAATCATTTTATCTCGAACACGTACTGACTACCACCAGCACACCTGATTCGAACTCTATTGGCTACAGTGACGAGCCTACGCCCAAAAAAGAAGCCACCGACCAAAAAGCTGCCGAGATCCCACTGCAGGATTCTCCCACGCTCGACGAGCGAAGGCCGTCTGCATGTGCGGGCCCACACGTTCCGGGCGACGACCACCTTTCTCACGCCAGGACACACCCAGACACCGGCCACAGTAAGCCATGTGCACCAACATCAGACCCCAGCCAACAATACTAACAACCATCCCAGGCCACGCAGCAGCACACTCGCATCCCCACGACAACTCTCCCCCGCGCACCTTCGACCCCGAATCCTACGCCGCGCAACTAACCGCCATCGCCATCCTCGAATTCGGCGTGATCTTCCACTCAGTCTTCATCGGCCTCACCCTCGCCGTCGCCGGCGAAGAATTCCCCACCCTCTACGTCGTGCTCGTCTTCCACCAAACATTCGAAGGCCTCGCCCTCGGCTCGCGACTAGCATCGATCGAGTGGCCCAAGTCCAAGCGCTGGACTCCCTACTGGCTCGCGACGGGCTACGCGATCTCCACGCCCATCGCCATCGCTATCGGCCTTGGTGTGAGGCAGTCGTTCGCGCCGGGATCTCAAACGACGCTGATCGTCAACGGTATCTTCGACTCTATCTCGGCTGGTATCTTGATCTACACTGGTCTGGTGGAACTCATGGCGCACGAGTTCATGTTCAGCGGGTACATGCAGCGGGCGCCTATCAAGGAGGTCCTTGGTGCTTTTGGAACGATGGCTCTTGGTGCGGCTCTTATGGCGCTGCTCGGCAAGTGGGCTTGAGGAGTCCTCGTGTGGTGGCGGCAGTTCTTTGTTGATTTTGTGTCAAGCGTTCATAGCGGGCTAACGAGCGATTTTGTTGTTTACGCGGATAGGGTGGTGGGTAAATTGATCTGTACACACTACTGGTTGTGTGACAATTATTGAGGTCATGCAAACGGAGTAATATCATTAACGAACGATTGAACTTCACATGCACATCAATTTTGAGGCAATCAATGGAAAGGGTATCAAAGTTTGGTGGAAAGAACGAGACAACTGATCATAGTCTTGGCTCAAGCTAGACTACATGTGACGCCATCATCTATTGTGAGGCATGAAGTCCACCGATCGCCTAATTCAGACAAGTGATGCTCGAAAGAGTTGCTTCTCATTTTTCCGTTTTCTGGTTGTTGTTATCTACCATCCCACGCACCTATCCATTCTCTGGAGGTAGGCGAATGCTCTAGTAGCGCTTGCCCTCGCGGAGGACGTCAGAGTACTCATCCAGAGGGGAGCGGATGAGCTTGGTCTCCTTCCAGAGGTCGGGGGTAAGGAAGCCGTAGGTGTCGGAGACAGCAGAGAAGGTGGCCTTGAGGGTGTTCTCGAGGGTCTTGGTGCTTCCGGAAGAGGCGGAGTAGGCGTCCTCAACACCGGCAAGCTGCAACAGACGCTTGACGGCGGGGGAGGCGACAATGCCGGTACCACGGGGAGCGGGGATAAGCTGTGTACATTGTCAGTCTACGGTCGTTGGGGCGTTGAGATTGGGATTTGGGGGTATAACTTACACGAACGGTGACGGAACCGCACTTGCCAGACTCCTTGACGGGAATGGAGTGAGGCTCACCAAGGTTGGTGCCCCAGTATCCGCGACGGACG
>Ga0265797_10011500_pt1 | contig 11066 bp, 10 predicted proteins | sample P2T30metagenome_FD_192433 | JGI IMG/M metagenome (GOLD analysis project Ga0265797, IMG submission 192433) | Plant litter microbial communities from East Loma Ridge, Irvine, California - P2 T30 | ecosystem: Environmental > Terrestrial > Plant litter > Unclassified | place: USA: California... | reverse complement strand
GGCAGTCGAGTCTTCGCGACAGGTAGTGATGGTAGAGGTTTTGAAGGAGGAGCCATTGGCGGGCGTGAGGGTCGATAAACAGTCGAAGTCATGGTTGCCGTCACTGTCATACTGTCTGTGACAGTGCCTGGGTCCGCGGTAGGTCGGCCAGTCGGCGGAGTTTCAGTTGGTGGTACGGGATGTAGGGCTGCGGGACCTTGCAGGGTGTCGTGGTCGTGGTCGTAGCTGTGGTTGTTGTCGCTGGCAGCCAGCGTCAGTTCAAGGCGCAGGGCTCTCGTGGTCCATTACTTGCAGAAGACACACACTCGGCCTCGCAGCGCACCTCGCCCGTTACTACTTTGCAGGGTGCGCGGGCGTGCAGGGTCGGTGGGCGTTGGATATGCGGGATTGTCTCAGATGCAGACGCTGGTGACACGACTCGGGGGAGAGCTCGCTGGGTATGGGCGTATTGCTGCAATCCACTATTCGGCGGCGCCAGGAGCTATCGGCAGTCAGTGCGCCTACGGGGAACGCACGCAGGAACAGGCGGCTCGTTCGGCGGGCGTGCGAAGGCCCAAAGTGACGGTGTTGCGAGTGGTCAGTGGGCGGGCTGTGGGTGACCAGTGGAATTGATGATGAAATTGATGAGATGGGCGCCACTGGCTAATGAGAGACAGCAACCGCGACGGGTGCAAAGGCTATCGCCTTCTTCAGCCAGAGCCACGGCGCACACTCGCACAGTACCACAGTACCACTATCGTGCGGCGTCCTCTAGCAGTTAGTTATTCCCACTCCAGTTTCTTCACGTCCGCAGCCTCTGGCGGGTCGTCTGGTGCGATGGAGGCGCTATTCGCGGGCTAACCCAGCCAGGGGGATACGGCTTGAAGGCTATCTGGTGGTTAAGGTTCCTTCGGACGGCATTGGGAAAACAAGCTCGTGGGATCCTTTTCCGCAGCTCACTCGGGCGAAGACACTTGCACCAAGAAAAGAACGACAAACGTCCCTATATCGCTGGGCCCGGCGGCGCCCGTGTTAGCATGCACTGCTCTGCACGCCGGTCACGCGTCTGCTGCATGCCTAGAACGAGCACAATAACACTGCACGCCTGGCGCCGATCTGCACAAGGCCCCCCGGTCGCTTGTATGAGGGTTTACTGGCTGAAAGCAAGAGGCTCCCACGCGCGATACAGAGTTGCCGCTGTACGTGTCTGCCCAATCAAGTGCCGCAATCCTCCGAAAGCATCCTGTGTCGTTGGACCCACGACGCCATGTCATTACAATCCTATCCTTACATGAGCCGCAATGGTGTGACGGGTTCCTAATGGAGGTACTGTACTGGCCCCTGAAAGCGTTCTACGTGTTGATCGAGAGAAGAGCGAGAGCACCGGGTTGAAGTAGGTTCTCAAATTCCTCCTTTTTATCACAGCTCAGAATAATGGGGTCTACCCCTTAGCAGGTGGCAGGGTCTCTTACTAGCCTCTTCACCAACAACCGTGCTGGAGTACGCGGCAGAACATCGTCGTTGATAGCAACGAGCTTGTGAGGTGCCCTGTCGCCCGTCCACCCATGCTGTCGATTGACGGTTGGAGATTGAAAATGATGGTCTTGAAGATCAGCCTTCCACACCGGCTACGCACAATTATCGGCTGTTCAAAGATACACAATCTGCCGCACGACGCATGATTGCTTGGCCATCATCTCGACAAACCGGCCTTGCAAATTAATCATGTGATCCAAACCGACGCGGTACAGTAGTCTGCATGCAAGTTCCAAACAAGTCCGATTATAGCTATCGTTGATATTAACGAGGGCAAAACACTCCACTCTGCCCCGAAGCTCATCAATCCATCGAATCCTCCGGATCTGGGTCGCAGTCTACTGTGTGCTACTATTGTACCTAACGATAGACCCTTGTTCCCACGCGAGCCATGTTTCAACCATGAGTCCGTTGTACGTGTAGTCGCTGATCTCTGATCTGTGTACACAACAAAGTGGAAAACGTACTCTCGGTACTGCAAGTATGTCGTGCGTCTCCCCACTGATGTGCAAAGTGGTGTAGATTTGCACTGTCCGGAGGAAGTGTCCGAGGGTAAGACTTTGGCTGTCCGATTAAGGTCTCATGAGCAGTATGCAGAACATATCATGTCGAATGTGTGGCTGACAGGGTCTGATAGGGTTTGCAATGGTGGACCTACATGTATCTTTCATGCTGCAAGCCTGCAATGGGCACTGCCTTGTCTTCTCGAGGTCTCACGCCTGCGATTGCCGCATTAGTGGCCTCTTCGGCCTTCCATTCGACCGGGCATAGCTGTGATCTATCCTCCGTACATGTAGGGCGAGCTCAAAAGTGACCGAGTGTCGCCGTAGTTAAGTTTCATGATTTTCAACATGTTTTGCAGACGAAGATGGGATGTGCCAAATACAGATCCTCACCAGGTTTATCTTCACACCAACACATACGGCCTCTATAATAGGCAACTATCGCCTTTGTGCTAACAAACACATATCGAAGACCTTGTCCGAACAAAATAGCACGACATGACAGAGACTAGACCAAGTTTGTCGGATTTCGATCAACCCCAACACTAACCCTGCGATAGTATACACATTTCTTCACGTCACGTCAATCGAATCGCAAGCCTTTACAGATGCATTCTCTGGCCGTTTCTATGACATGCTAGCAAAAGTACCATATTTTCTGGTTGTTTCAGCGCGCCGAGCCCTTGGAGGCCGTATGAGCTACGATGGTGGATCCCTGGTAACTGACGTCGATCAATCAATTCACTCCACTCGCAGAGGACTTCACATTCGAGAGAACAATCGGAGGCAGGAAGCAAGCCAACAAAACTCAGAAGACAACGGTACTTACAGTCAGGTGCTAGCTAAAATTTCTTTCAAAGTGTACGTAGCGCGGCTATGGAAAAAAGAAACTCGTGAGATGAGCAAGTGACATCAACATTGACCGACCAACTCATATCAGCTCGTTTTATACAGTCGCCACACATGGATTTCAGCACAGCGACTGTCATGGATGACAGCTACCCCAAAATTGCCAGTTTAGAGCGATGGAAGCTATAGCCTGCCTGGCCTGCACCGCCATTGAAATACCACCCAAGGTGGAATCTCATCCCAGAACCATTTTGCCTGTACGATTGGAACTGAGCAATAAAGCGACCTTGGTCCGCAGCTGTACGTGGATGCATATGCAAGAACTTTCTATCAATCTAGCTTCCGTCTATCAGCCATTCTATCTATCTATTCTCCCCTGGTCCTTCCGCGCAACACATCTAGCCCTCAACATCTCAACAGGCCAACCCCAAAGCTCATCAAACCCAGACCCTTCCGACCTCGCCGCTCTTCCAGACAACCTCTCAATCTGCCCCGAACCAAAACCCTCCAGCCACCACAAGTCCTCCAAAGCCATCGTAAGCACAAGCCAATGCGAATATATCGCCAATGCCAGATCGTCATGCTGTGCCAGAAGTTGGATGAAATCGGACGACACCCATATCGGCCAGATGAAAACAGCTCTGAAGAGGTTGACGACGGGGTACGCCAGGATGTAGTCCACGACGTGTTCGAGGGAGGTGATCGCAGAAGTGTAGACCGTCGCATCTGCTGCATCGCCATAGCCACCACCAAACTGCCAGCAACTCGACTCGACCGCGCTCTTCAAGCTCGCCACAGCTCCCATCCACGAGCCCTGAATCTCCTTCATCAACGGCATCGACAACGTCCACACGTCTCCACCCCCAAGCACCCTCTCCGGCAAATAGTCCGCATCAGGAATCCCCGGCTGCGGATAAGGAATAAGTTTCGCAGGAGCGCCCACTTCCCCATAAATACTCTTGCCAATCATCCGCCACCCACGCAAGTGACACGCCCAGTCCTGCACGCAGAACGATTCCCGATCGTCGCAGCCCACCAGAGCCAAACTGCAAGGAATCAGCACCATTGCGCAAGCGAGCACGACGTCTGCTTCGCGCTCTCCGGCAGCGGTCAGGGACGATCGTAGGAGTTTCACGGAGCGGTAGTAATGCCGTTCGGCTGTTGCGCGGAGCTCGGTTTTTCTTGATGTCGTAGAAGGCGAGGCGCAGAGGCAGAACGCGCTGAAGGCCATTAGAGCGTGGGATACGACGGCGCTGCTAAAGGCGATGGCAGGGATGGATTCCGCCCACATGCGCGTGTGAGCTGGGTCGGTGCTGGAGGCTGTGATTGTTTTGCTGGCGTGGGCGAGGTAGTACTGCCAGAGGAGGGCATCTGGAGTTGAGGATTGAGAGTGGTCGTTCGTGGTGGGAGTCGCGCGATTCAGTGGCGATGGCGACCTAGTCGACGAAAGAGAGGGCGTATCGATAATCTCCAGTCCTCTGGGTGCAGCGTATTCGCATCGTAGACCTCTTGTCGAGCAGACCCGACAATGTGGTAAGGATTCATCGCACTGCGGGAGAAGGAGGATTAGCGCTGCACGAATTAATCCTCCCAAGCACTTGGAAGAGGAAGAGGGAGGGAGCCTGACGTACCTTAACCCTTCTCAGCTTGCAAGTAACACACCCCTTCTTCGACTTCGTATGTCTTCGTTTCTGCCGCAGAGCCTCAGGCGGCGAACCATTGTGCCGTACTCCACTCATATTCATATTCCAGTCAGTTCCAGCTCTATCCTCGTTCTTACGTTCTCAGATCGCTTCGTTCTCGTTCTCGTTTCTCAAAAGCGAAGTGATAACCGCATCGTTTTCCAATGGAAACACAAAAGCCCATATATCTATGCCATGCATGCCAGCATGAGCAATCAATGAACGCATAGCCATGTACGGACAGGCCGACACAGTGCAGTGAGCTGACTGTATGGCGTTCTTGGCGGTGGCTTGCAACTCGGAGATACTACAATCCTCCGGCTGACATGCATGCATGCATGCAGGCAGGCATTGAGTGTGGCAGAGCAAGTTTACTAGTAGGCAGCAACCAAAGTTGAAATTTGGAATTGGAGGTCGAATAGAATAGCCAAATGCTCTGACGGAACTTTTAGATATCCCATAAGATGTCTTCCGGAATGTCGTTCAATTGCAAATCATACCCTGCCGTGATCCAGCACAGCCCCATCCAACCGCGCCTTGTGGTTCGATTTGTTGTACATTAATTCTGGGGCATGCACGACCACAGCCATCGACGATCCAAATCCACGCATAAGGCTGAACCACAGAAGTATCATTTTCAATGGCAAGCAAAGGTCGCACGTACCCAAAGCCTCATGCAGGTCAACGATGACCAATACACGCCACTGACATGGAACTGTTGACATTGCATTGTCATTTAGCGATTGTGCCGTAGCCTCCCTCCAGTAGGAATGAGCGTATTGGCAAACCGTTGGGACAAACATCAGCTGAATAACCGAAGCTGCAGGATAAGGGACTTGTGTTGTGCATGCCTACGTCCGTAGTGAAGCAGTCTCATCAACAATTGGAGCGACTCGTCATCATCGTCATGGTCAGTCGACTCACATCCTCTCAACTTTTCCAAGACACAAAAAATCCGTACCCAGAAAGAACTCGAGTGAAGTAGTCTCACCATCAAGCCACTCATGACCATCAGCATCATCATCATCGGACGAACTCACATCCGAGTCAATTTTACAGAAGAACGCCTTGCGCCTTTTTTTTTCAAAGACATCTGTTCCAAAAAAAGTGTTCGAAAAATATCATTATAGATTAAGAATTATCCAACAGATAAAGTTAGTCGAAGAGATAGAAAGAAAAAACAAAAGGGGTAGTAGTCTATCGACAAGAAGAAGCCAGAATCCGAAGCTGGGTTAAGAAGAAAACATGAAACAATCCACCTCATTCCTGGTTTTCCCACCGAAACCAGGCCATACGAAAAGAACCACGACAGATCAGATCATTTTTTCCCATTTTCGAGACCTCACCCTTCCTCCAGTGTAGCCCCATTCCCATCCAGATTTTGGTGTTGGTGCGTTTCGTCTCCGGAAGATTGAGAGAGCTCGACCCGGTGAAACAGAACAAATGACGACCGCCAGAAACCGCGGCTTGTGAAGAGAGCGAGAAAAAGAAACAAGAAAAGACGTACAGATACCGTCTAGAGAGCCTTTTTCCCATGGGGGGTTTTTGGAGGAAAAGGGAAAAGAAACCAATCTACAATCGAAACAACAATCAACACAATCCCGTCGGTATAAAATCCCCAGTCAATCAATAAATCCCTTTTCCATGTCCAAGAAGTTTGTGTGTGTTCTCTCTCTATCCAGCCAGGCTGCTTGTGTCCCACTCCATGGCTCTCGAGCCCTGCGTGTTCCCACCTCTTTACTCGACATTTTGGTACAAATCGCCCAACGGCTCTTCCTTGGGCTGCTCCTTCTTGCTGCGCCCCCACTTCCACTTCCTCTCGCTGCGTTTCTTCGCCATCTCGCTCCAGCCCTGGTCCTCGTCCTCCTCAGGCTCAACGGCGCGCGAGACGATCCTGGGAGCGCCCTTCGGCTTGTCGATGACGCGGATGGTGCCGTTCCTTGCTTGCTCCTCAGGCTGTTGCTGCTGGGGGTTTGTGAAAGCTTGCAGTGTCAGTGAGGAGGTCATGCTCTGCGAGCGGCCGCCGGACATCATGGCGTTGTCGGGGTTCATGGTAGACACGGGGCGGTAGCGAGAGGGCATACCGATGTTGCTTCGCTCGCTGGGGGCGATTGAAGGAGTGTAGCCGGCGCCGGGCCCGGCTTGGAGGTTGTGGACGGACGGAGCGTACTGCTGGAAGCTCGAGCCTGGACGGGCGCCTTGCTGAGGAGGTTGTCCCCAGTTTGAGGGCGGTCCCATCATGGTCATTGAGCGGCCTCCGTTAGGAGCCTGGCTTGCCATGGACATGGGACGGCTGGGAGAAGGCGATAGGAAGCCATTGCCAGGCATTTGCGGAGGCATGGGCGCTTGACCCATGTTTTGCTGTTGCATTGCCATCATGTTTTGCATGAACTGCATCTGCATCTGCATGAATTGCTGCATTTGCTGGTTCGAGTCCTGGCCTGCCATCATCTGCGGCGGCATCTGAGGCATCTGCGGCATGGGTGGCATGCCTTGACCTCCGTAGATTGATGGAGGAGGAAGGTTGCCCATTGACATTGTGCGAGGCATTTGCATGGGCATGTTTGATGGCAGAGGTGCTGGATTGCCGTATGCGCCAGATGGAGTTGCGCGACGTGCAGCTTTGGCGCGTTCCTCTCCTGCGATAACGCCCACGAGTCCGCCGGGGTGGCCACCAGGAGTGCCCATAGGGTGACCCATGGGCGAAGCTGCAGGGCTACCACCATAGACTGATCCACCTCCACCTCCGCCGAAAGCCAGAGACTCGCGGTTTGGGGGATTGACCAGACCAGCGCCGAAGTAAGGATCCTGGGGGAGTCGACGCGCAAAGGCTGGCAAGTTGCCACCTCCGCCGCCTCCAACCACAGAACCAGCTACTGAAGCTCTTTGTGAGAAATCTCCACCGCCAAGTTGTGTAGGTGGCCTCGAACCGCTGGGGAAGCCGTGTGCTTGCAAAATGCCGAGAGGAACTTCGTCATCGTCGTCGTCGCTCTGCTTTCCTCTGACTGCATCGGGTGGTGGTGGGCCACCAATGCCGCCAAGGTAAAAGCCAGAGTTGCCAGAAGCGCTCTGCGAGGCCCTGTCCATGCCAGGTCTAGGGAGATCTGAGGGTCCACCGCCGGTCACCTTCTTCATCTGTTGCCTGTACACCGACATGTTCGCCTCTTGTTTCCGCCTTTGCTGAATAGCTTGCTTTGCTCGCTCTTCCTCGTCATCGTCATCATATTCATCGCCAGATCCAGATTCATCCTCACTGGGCTCCACACTCTTGTTGCCATGCTTTTGCAGCATCTCAAATTGTGCCTTGGTCATCTTTTTTGGTGTGCCAGTCTCTGTGCGCTGCTGCGAATAATCACTGGGGCGCATCGCTCTGCTGGGCGGGCCAGCTGGAGATGTCTCGTCGAACAGAGGCTCGTCTTGAGGAGCAAATCTTGTGGCCTTGGGCGTTGCATTTTGAGACTCATTCAACCAGTCGCCTCCTTCTGATTTTTGATGGCTGTTAGCCCGAGCTCTGCTAGTGTTCGAAGGGCCTGCCTGTGGTTGTGGTTGGCGAGCGGTCGAAGAAGACGATGTGGTGGGTGCTGTGTGATTTGATGCCGACGATCTGGGTGCTTTCGAGGGGTCCTTGTTTCCCCACCTGTCGCCATCGTCGAGATGAGTCTGTCTGTTCATGTATGATGGCTCCTTAGCGTTGTTGGCGCCAGTAACGAATTCGCGTTGGCTGTTGTGGCTTTCAAAGGATAGGCGTTCGGCGCCCGGCGAAGCCATTGATTCGGATACTGGTGCATAGCCTGATCTTGATGCACCACCAAGGAAAGCTGGCGCAACGGCTGGAATACCAGGGCCATGTTCCAACACAGGAGAGTTGAATGCAGAGCCTGCCATCAGACCGTCATTTGATCTCCGTCCCTCCAACGAGTATGGCGAGGCAGTGTTGTCTCGCATCTTTCTCATCTCGTTCGGTGATGGCAATGCGCCTTGTCGAGAGTACGACCTGGGTGGGTACATTGGCTTGGACTCCTGTTCACCAAGAATATGCGGTCTAGTATTTTGGTTATCGGCGCGCGGTGTCTGATTAAATCCACCATGGGCGGGTGGAGTTGGTGATCCCCGGCTAGGACGGCGATCCTTGAAGTGGTCGAACATGCCACCAAAGTCATCGTTGCCGAAGTCGGTGGTAGGCAAGTCTATAGGTGCCAGCCGCGAATCCTGTTTTGAAGGCACCGCTGTGCTCGCATAGCTGCTACTGGTCATTGCTCGCTCTCTCACCGGACTGGCGAGGCCTGCAGTGCGATCCACTACGTTTGTGGGCATTGGAGGCGCATCGTCAAGTCTGGGAGGTGGTGTTTTTCCCTTCAAGCCAAACGAGAGAGCCCTACTCGCTCGCGAGGTGAAAGACGGAGGCTGCGGTAATTGTTGTGTTGCTAGCGATGGGTTGGAAGATGAGAACATGGGTGCGGTGGCTCGCTTTGCAGGGAATAAGTCTTCTTCTTCGGGCTCGCGCTCGGGCTCCAGCGAAGAAGGCAGGGTTGATGTCGAGCTGTATCGGGCCGAAGCGCCAGACGAGTCGTAGTGTCCACTTGAACCTGAGTTGGTTGTGCCGCGACTTCCCCTTTGGTTTATCAGTCGTGGATTCTTCAGAGGTTCTCCTTGTGCCCGGTCGTACCTGTTCTGTCCAGAAACGATGTCCTCTGCAGATTTTCCGCGAAGCTGCTGCAGCGGCGAGTCGAATGGACGTACGGGTTGTGTTCTCGGGGCCGAATTCAGTTTCCTTTCGGCGCCATCAAAGTTGTGCTGGCCGCTCTTGTCCGCCCTTTCAATGACTCTGAACGTCGATGAGGCTGTAGGGTCGGGGCTTTCTGCCGGAGGGGCGAAGTCGAGAGCGTTGCCGACAGATCTGCGGCGGCCGAAAGGGTTCTTGAAGGCAGATTTGGGCATATAGCCGGTATTGGGGTGTGTTGGTCGGGAGTGAGCGAAAGACTGCGACGAGCGCTGGAATTGGTTGGCCGGCAGGCTACTGGCACATGGAAAGCAGCAGCAGCAGCAGTAGTGACGCTAGAAGGTGGTGTATGTACAAAGAAGGCGTCGTGGCAGGCGTGTGTATATCAGACGTCTCACGTTAAGTTAAGGGCGGGCAAAAAAGACGGTGCCTGGCTAGTAGTGATCCCGTAATACGAGCGAGGGTGGAGTGAGTAGTGCTGCGACTATCGGGCGGCGAGCAGCTGGTGTCAGCGGATGGTGTTGGGCACGCGCGGTGCAAGGCAGTCGGTATTATTAGAGGGTGCGACAAGAGGATAGCGAATGGAGGCCGAGCTGAGGCCAGCGGGCAAGACGATGATGATGTGCAGCGGTTGGTGTAGGTCCAGTGTCGATGGGACGAATGTAAAAGTGTACGGCTTCGATCAAGCTTCTCCCAGAGTGCAGGCCAGGCGTCTCCGGATCCACCTGAACTCAACTAGCGCCAGCTCCACAGAAAAGGAGATGGCAGGATATTGAGAGCGCCACCCAGCTGCTGAGCCGCAGGTGTGAATAGTAATACCGCGATGTACGTCGCTTCCGCGTAGATGAGGGCAGATCGGCAGTCGATGGTGGTGGTCGCACACAATACCAATGTATGTAATGATGTTAGATATGGTGTAGTGGTGGTGGTGATGATGATGGTCGTTAGGCGTCAACAATCACTTCAATGGACTTGCGCACCGGCTTCTGCTGAGTCGATATATTAGGCAGGCGCACGAGCACTCTCATCACTCGCTCCCGGAGATTCGAGCACGCACTGCATGTAGTAGCGATGCGCAATAATAATAAGTTACTGTGCGATGCGCGCGATGAGCGATGCGAGACCTGAGCCCCGTCTACTCGCAGCTGGCAACAACGCTCTCTGTGTGTCTCTCTTTCGCCTTCTGTCTGCTTTGGTCCCTCGATCTCTGCCTCTGCAACATCAATACGCGCCAGACCTCATGCAGCGCTGGGCAGCAGAGCCGCGCGTATGATTTGCTGACCTGCGTCCAGGAACAGCACCGCCCAGCCGACTAGCATGCAGACGATATATAGATACAGCCATCGCCATTGATTGTCATTGTCATGCAGCAGCAGCACCGCTGCCTCGTTCTCGCATAACCAAACACCTTCACGTGCCAGACACGCCGTCTTTGTTTGGAGCTCGAGCTCGCATCTGCTGGTAGGCTAGACACACTAGACCCGGGAGCCCGCCATCGACAATTACCCTCACAACTTTGACCTTTCCGCCCATCACCTCACCCGCCGCCGAGTTTATGCATCATGCGGCCCCCCTCCACCTCGCCTACCGTTCCCGGCGCTGTGTGGCGCAGTCGCCGAGCGCGAACTCTGTCTGCATAACAAAGCAAAAGTAGTGAGGTGCTTGCTGAGGTGCTGGATGATGTCTGGTGTGATCATCCCGTCTCTACGACAACCACCACAAAACGCATTCCGTCCTCCCGAGACAAGGCCAATCGCAACGTCACCTTGTCGCACAAGGCACAGCATCACGGTCTTT
>Ga0265797_10011499_pt1 | contig 11067 bp, 10 predicted proteins | sample P2T30metagenome_FD_192433 | JGI IMG/M metagenome (GOLD analysis project Ga0265797, IMG submission 192433) | Plant litter microbial communities from East Loma Ridge, Irvine, California - P2 T30 | ecosystem: Environmental > Terrestrial > Plant litter > Unclassified | place: USA: California... | reverse complement strand
AGGTGCGCCGCCCGAACGGCGAACCGGCCTACACCCGCGCCGGCCAGTTGCAGGTCGACGCCAACGGCACGCTGACCAATGCCCAGGGCTTGCCGATCGTGCCGCAGATCACGATTCCGCAGAACGCTGCCGGCGTGACCATCGGCGAGAACGGCGTCGTCTCGGTGACGATCGCGGGCCAGCCGGCGCCGCAGGAAATCGGCCAGCTGAACCTGACCGCCTTCATCAATCCGACGGGCCTCCTGGCACTGGGCGACAACCTGTTCCAGGAAACCGCCGCCAGCGGCGCGGCCAACGAAGGCCGTCCGGGCGACGCCGCATTCGGCAAGCTCAAGCAAGGCTCGCTGGAAGGCTCGAACGTGCAGGTCGTCGAAGAGATGGTCGACATGATCGCGGCCCAGCGCACCTACGAAATGAACACCAAGGTGCTGTCGGCAGCCGACAATATGCTGCAGACCCTGGCAGCGGCGGCACGCTGATGCGCCCGCTCGCCCACGCGCTTGCCGCCGCCCTGTGCGGGCTGGTGCTGGCCGGCTGCTCGTCGCCGATGCCGGTGTCGCTGGCCGACGACGACGCCATGCCGCTGCAGCGCCCGGTGCGCGCCGGCCTGTCGGGTGGCGTGTTCACGGCCGATACGGTCTCGCTCACGTCCGACAGCCGCGCCTACCGCGTGGGCGACGCCGTCACCGTGATCCTGCAAGAGACCACGCAGGCCAGCAAGCGCGCCGGCACCAGCATCTCGAAGGGCTCGTCGATCGGCATCGCGCCACTGGCCGCGCTTGGCAAAGTTTACGGCAAGACCGGGATCGACATCTCGGCCGACCGCGACTTTGAGGGCGACGCCACCAGTACCCAGCAAAATGCGCTGTCCGGCGCCCTGACCGTGATCGTGCAGGAAGTGCTGCCCAACGGCCTGCTGCGCGTGGCGGGCGAAAAAAACCTGATGCTGAACCAGGGCGAAGAATTCGTGCGCCTGAAAGGCTTTGTGCGCGCCGCCGACATCGACACCGACAACCGCGTCTCGTCGCTGCGCGTGGCCAATGCCCGCATCGCCTATTCCGCCCGCGGCGCGCTGGCCGAGGCCAACACGCCGGGCTGGCTGACGCGCTTTTTCAACAGCCCCCTGATGCCGTTCTGAGGACTACCATGATTTCGCGCCGCTTTGCGCCATTGCTGTTTGCCGCGTTCTGCGCGAGCGCCCTGCTGCCCATCCACCCCGCCCACGCCGCCCAGGCCCTGCGCAACCTCGTCAGTGTCGAAGGCGTGCGCGACAACCCGCTGGTCGGCTATGGCCTGGTTGTCGGACTGAACGGCAGCGGCGACTCGACCCAGGTGAAGTATTCGAGCCAGTCGGTCGTCAACATGCTCAAGCAGTTCGGCGTGCGCCTGCCCGAAGGCGAAGACGCCAAGAACAAGAACGTCGCGGCCGTGATGGTCTCGGCCACCTTCCCGCCCGGCTACCGCCGTGGCCAGACAATCGACGTCACCGTCTCGTCGCTGGGCGACTCGAAAAGCCTGCGCGGCGGCACGCTGCTGCTGACGCAACTGCGCGCGGCCGACAACGAAGTCTATGCACTGGCACAGGGCAATGTCGTGGTCGGCGGGCTGAACGCCACCGGCCGCAGCGGCTCGTCGGTCACCGTGAATACCCCGACCGCGGGCCGCGTGCCCAACGGCGCCCAGATCGAACGCGAGATCGCCACCGATTTTGCCACCCGCCCGCAAATCACGCTGCGCCTGCGCCAGCCGCATTTCGAAACGGCGACCAATGTCGTCGACGCGATCAACAAGCGTTACGGCCCCGTGGCCACCACGCAGGATGGCACCAGCGTCGATGTCATCGCGCCCAGCAATCCGACCGAACGCGTGGCGTTCATGGCGCGCCTGACGGCGCTGACCGTCGAATCGGGCGTCGAAGTGCCGCGCGTCGTGTTCAATTCGCGCACCGGCACCGTCGTCATCGCCGACGGCCTGCGGGTGAAAGCCGCCGCTGTCACGCACGGCTCGCTCAAGGTGATCATTTCAGAGAGTTCGCGTGTCAGCCAGCCCGGGCCGCTCAGCCGCGGCCAGACCGCCGTGACGCCCGAATCGAAGCTGTCGGTCGACCAGGGCTCGGGCCAGATGTTCCGCTGGCCGCCAGGCGCGCGCCTGCAAACGATCATCGACACCGTCAACAGCCTGGGCGCCTCGCCCGACGACATCATGGCGATCCTGCAGGCCCTCGACCAGGCCGGCGCGATCGAAGGCGAACTGGTGGTGATCTGATGCGCATCGACGAACTTCACAACACGAGCCTGGCGCTCAATGCCGACAACGCAGTCGCCCCGGCTGCCGAGCCACCGGCCGATCCGGCCTACGTCGCCAAGGCCACCAAGGCTGCGGTGGAATTCGAACGCTTCTTCATCGGCCACATGCTGCGCACGATGCGCGCTTCGACCCGCGAGATGGCGAGCGAAGACAGCGTTTTCAATAACCGCGTCAACCAGGACATGCAGGACATGGCCGACGATCTGCTGGCAGGCAATATGGCCGGCCAGCGCGCGTTCGGCATTGCCGATGCGATCCTGCGCCAACTGGTGCCGGGCGCCGGCGGTAGCAAGACCTGACCATCGGCGCTGGCACCCGCAGCGCCAATGTGCGGTAAAGCTTAACAAGCGACAAGAATTGGTCGCCTTATCAGGTTAACCCTGTCTCCGAAACGACTTTCACCATGACGATCATCAACAATGCCCTTTCCGGCGCCCTCGCCGCCCAGATCGCCCTGTCGGCCAGCAGCCAGAACATCGCCAATCTGCAAACCAAGGGATACACCCGGCAATCGGCGCTGTTTACGTCGCTGGGCCCGGATGCGAGCGGGCGCTCGGCCGGCAATGGCGTCGAGGTGAGTTCGCTCATGCGCTTTTCGGACAACTACAAGAGCCAGGCGATGTGGCGCGCCGCGTCGGAGCAAGGCGCCTACGCCCAGTCGCAACCCTACCTGACCCAGCTCGAAAGCGTCATGGGGGACGCCTCGGCCAGCCTGTCGGCCGGCATCGACGAATTCTTCAAGGCGATCAACGCTGTGGCCGGTGACCCTGGCTCGACCCCGCTGCGCCAGCAGGTGCTCACGTCCGCCAGCCTGATGGGCGAGCGCATCAATGGCATGAACAATGTCTTCAACGCGCAGATCACGTCGGTGCGCCAGCAGCGCAGCGCGCTCGTCGACTCCGCCAACAGCGACATCAGCACGATCGCAAGCCTGAACCGGCAGATCATGGAAACCCAGGCCGGCGGCGTCTCGGCGTCTGGCCTGATCGACGCGCGCGACAATGCCATCGACGCGCTGGCGTCGAAGATGGCGCTCGAAGTATCGACCAACGCCGATGGCAGCCGCGATGTTGCGCTCAAGAGCGGCCAGGCACTGGTGATCGGCAGCATGCACGGCACGCTGCAGGCAGCCGCGACAACGGCCGCGCCGCAGGCGTTTTCGATCACGTTTGCGAGTGCCACCTTCACGCTGGACGCGACGAAAATGGGCGGCCAGATCGGTGGCCTGAGCCTGTACGAAATCACGACCCTCAAGCCGCTGCAGGATGATATCGACACGCTGGGCAGCACCATTGCCGAGCGCGTCAATAACCAGCTGGCGCTGGGCTACAGCACGCCTGCCAGCGGCCCCGCCGTGGCCGGCACACCGCTGTTCGTCTATACACCGGGCGGCGGTGCGAATGCGCTGAAGGTCGTCGCCGGGTTCAAGGCCGAAGATCTGGCCTTCTCGGGTGACGGCCTCGCGGGCGACACCGCCAATCTGCAAAAGCTTGCCGCGATCAAGAGCCAGCCGGTCACGCTGCCCGGCATCGGGACTGTCCTGCTGGGCGACGCCGATACCCAGCTGCTGGGCAAACTTGCCATCGACAGCAAACTCAACAGAGCATCCCTGAAGACCACCGACACCGTGCGTACGCAAGCGGTCGACGACTGGCAATCGACCAGCGGCGTCAACGAAGACGAAGAAGCGGTCAAGCTGGTGGAACTGCAGCGGATGTACGAAGCGAACATGCGGGTGATCTCGATCGCCAACTCGATGTTCGACGCCACGCTCGCGATGATGGGCTAAAGGAATAATCATGCGTATCGCCACTTCCCAGTACCAATCGACGATGAACGCCTCGCTCCAGGTCAACCAGGAGCGGGTCAGCCAGATCATGCAGCAGATCGCCAGCAACAAGCGCATCCTGCTGCCCTCGGACGACCCGGTCGACAGCGTGCGCCTGTCGCGCCTGGAGCGCGAGGAATCGTCGGTCCAGCAATACCGCGACAATATCGGCGCGCTGCAGCTGCGCCTGTCCAAGTCGGAAGGCTACCTGAGCAATATGGTGGGCGAGATGACCGAGGGCCGCGACCTGCTGGTCTGGGCCTCGGACGGCAGCAATGCGCCGGCCGACCTGAAAGCGATGCTCGCGCCGCTGCAGGCGCTGAAAGACAGCCTGTTCTTCACCGCCAACACGGTCGACCACGAAGGCAACCATCTGTTCTCGGGCACGCTGACGCGCACGGCGCCGCTGGCCTACGATCCGGCCGGTGCACCGGGTGCGCGCTACACGTATGCGGGCAACACCAACAGCCAGAACGTCACGGTCGGCAATGGCCTGACCCAGCCCGCCAACGAAGACCTGGCGGGCCTGGAGTCGTTGCTGAACCAGCTCGACGACACCATCCGCGTGCTGTCGGCGCCAGGCGCGAGCGCCAATGACCCTGCCATACGTGCCGTGCTGTCGGCCAACCTGAAGGGTTTTGATACGACCCAGGGCCTGGTGTCGAGCAAGATCGCCACGATGGGCGGCCGCCAGAACGTCATCCGGACGCTCGAGGCCAACCACGCCAACATCAGCCTGTCGAACCAGATGGCCATCCTCGACATCGGCCAGCTCGACGTCGGCGTCGCCGCGACTGAGCTCAGCGGTTACTCATCGGCCCTGCAGGCGACCTACAAGGCCTACGCCAAGATCGGCAACCTGTCGCTGTTCGATGCGATCTGATGCCCATGGACGCCCTGACCCGCACCATTACCCCACCGGCCGTTCCGGGTAACAGCACACCAGCCGGCGTCATGCGCGCTGGCGCCACGGCGCCCCGGGCCGTTGCCGCGCAGGCGTCCGCTGCCGAACCCGCGGCGGCGCCCACTGCGCGCGCACCGCGCCGCAGCGCTGCGCATGGCCCCGATCTTCAAACCGGCGTGGCGCAAGCCCAGCAAGCACTCGACTATCTGGCGCGCATCGCCGCCCAGCTCGAAGCGCTCAAGGCCGACCTCTCCACGCGTCTGGCCGGGCGCGGCGCCGCGCCGCGCCAGCTCGAAGCGCGGGCACGCCAGCTGGGCGACACGCTCGACGTGCGCCGCACTGAAGGCGGGGCCGGACTCGATGCCGAGCTGGGCTTCGACGGCGACCGCGTCGCGCAACAACGTTTTCGTATCGACGGCCTGGACATCGCCAGCCTGCAGGCCGCCGGCCGCCAGACCCTGGGCTTTTCGGTCGGCAGCATCGGCGGTCCGCAACTGGCGGCCACGTTCGAACCGGGCATGACCGAAGAAGAGATCGCCCGACGCCTGGACCGCACACTGGCGCCGGTCGGCATCCGCGCCGGGCTCGACACGGAGCGCGCACTCGTCTTCACGACGCCCGAAGCCAAGTTCGACGGCGTCAAGGATGCCATTGCCGTCACGGGCCGTGGCCGCGTCGACACGGCCGCGCTGCCAGCCACGCTCGCGCCCCGCGAATGGCAACTCGGTAATCCGGACGCCCTGCGCCAGGGATTGCGCGAGGTGGTGCAGGCGCTGGTGCGCGTGCGCCGCTCGCAGGATGCCGCCGCCCTCGCCCTGAGTCAGGCCACGGCGCGCACGGCGCAATCCGAACTGCCGCAAGCCGAACTGGCGCTGCTGGCCGCGGATTTTTCCGGCACCGCCACGAGCCACGATTACCAGTCGCTGCTGGCCATCACGTCGGCGCTGGTCGGTGTCAGCCGCGAGCGGGTACAGGCGCTGCTCGGATTGCGCTGACCAGCACAGGCAGCGCACCGGATTCCGGTGTAATTTGTGCAAGTTCCCAAGGCGCGCTATGATCGTTTGCTCATGCAACCGATCGGGCGCTCATGGACTCATCGACCACTTCTGCCAACACCCCCCTGAGCTGCGGCGTCGCACTGATCACCCATAACGGTGTGAAGTACCTGCCGCAGCAATTGCACAGCATCCTCGCGCAGACCCGCGCCGTCAGCCACATCGTCGTGTCCGACGACGCTTCCACCGATGGCACCTGGGCCTATCTGGAAGCCTGGGCCAGCGAGGCGCCGGTGCGGGTCACCCTGGTGCGCAACGATCCCCCGCTGGGCGTGAGTGCCAACTTCGAGCAGGCTATGCGCCTGGTGGACGCGGATATCGTGTTCTCGGCCGATCAGGACGACGTCTGGATGCCGGACAAGGTCGCGCTGCTGGCCGGCGTGTTCGAGGCCGACGACAGCGTGCAACTGGCCCACACCGATGCGATTCTGGTCGACGCCAACGGGCGCGCGCTCGGGTCGACGCTGTTCGACGAGCTCGAAATCTCGAGAATGGAACGCCGCGATATCCGCAGCGGCAACGCATTTCGCGTGTATTGTCGCCGCAACGTGGTCACCGGCGCCGCGGCCGCGTTCCGGCGCCGCCTGATCGGCCTGGTGCAACCCCTGCCCCCCAAGACGATGTTCTACCACGACGGCTGGCTGGCGCTGATGGCGGCCGCCTCGGGCCGTGTCGTCATGCTCGACACGCCGACCATCCAGTACCGCCAGCATGGCGCCAACCTGGTGGGTGTCAAGCGGCTGGGGCTGCTTACCAAGCTGCGCCGCCTGTGGTGGGCCATCGGCAGCCCGAGCCCGTTGAAAGCGACCACCGACAGCCTGCTGGCGGCGCGCGCCGCGCTGTATGCCCATATGGCTGGCCGCAACGATCTGGCGCCATCGCGCATCGCCATGGCGCAGGAAGCGCTGGACTACATGACCTGGCGCGGCCACTTGCCGGCCAATCCCGTCAAGCGCTGTACCAGGGTGGCCGGTGCGCTGCTGGCGGGCCGTTACCATACCTTCGCGCACGAACCCTGGGTCGACGCGCTGCGCGACAGCCTGAACCGCTGATCATCGTGCCCGATGCGATGCACCAGACGTAAAAAAACCCGCTGCAGGCAGCGGGTTTTTTACGTTCGAAGGAATTAACCTTCGCGGTTGGCTTTCTTGCGCTCGTGCTCTTTCAGGTAGCGCTTGCGCAGACGAATGCTCTTCGGGGTGATCTCGACCAGTTCGTCGTCCTCGATGAATTCGACCGCGTATTCCAGCGACATCTGAATTGGTGGCACCAGGCGCACGGCTTCGTCGGTACCCGACGAACGCACGTTGGTCAACTGCTTGCCCTTGATCGGGTTCACGACCAGGTCGTTGTCACGCGAGTGGATGCCGATGACCATACCTTCGTACACCGGATCGTTGTGCGACACGAACATACGGCCGCGGTCCTGCAGTTTCCAGATAGCGTAGGCAACGGCAGCGCCGTCATCCTGCGAGATCAGCACGCCGTTACGACGGCCGGCCATTTCGCCCTTGCTGTTGTCGACTGGTGCGTACTCGTGGAACACGTGGCTCATCAGGCCGGTACCGCGGGTCAGGGTCATGAATTCGCCCTGGAAGCCGATCAGGCCACGCGCCGGGATCAGGTACTCGAGACGCACGCGGCCCTTGCCATCCGATTCCATGTTCTGCAGGTCGCCACGACGGCGGCCCAGTTCTTCCATCACGCCGCCCTGGTTGGCTTCTTCGACGTCGACCGACAGGCTCTCGAACGGCTCATGGCGCACGCCATCGACCATCTTGAACACGACGCGTGGACGCGACACTGCCAGCTCGAAGCCTTCGCGACGCATGTTTTCCAACAGAATCGTCAGGTGCAGTTCGCCGCGGCCCGAGACTTCGAAGATCGTGTCGTCGTCGGTTGGCGAAACGCGCAGTGCGACGTTGGCTTTCAGTTCGCGGTCAAGGCGTTCGCGCAGCTGACGGCTGGTGACGAACTTGCCTTCGCGGCCGGCCAGTGGCGAGTTGTTGACCATGAAGTTCATGGTCAGCGTCGGCTCGTCGACGGTCAGCATTTCGAGTGCGTCCGGGGTGTCCGGTGCGCAGATGGTCGAACCGATGCCGATTTCTTCGATACCGTTGATCAGGACGATGTCGCCAGCGACGGCTTCATCGACCAGCACGCGCTCCAGACCCTTGAAGTTCAGGACCTGGTTGATGCGGCCCTTGATTGGGGTTGCACCTGGACCGTTCACGACGACGACGTCCTGGCCAGCCTTGATGCGGCCGCGCGAGATACGGCCAATGCCGATCTTGCCGACGTACGACGAGTAGTCGAGCGACGTGACTTGCATCTGCAGCGGACCGTCCGGATTGTCGTCACGGACTGGCACGTGTTGCAGGATCGCTTCGAACAGCGGCTTCATGTCGCCTTCGCGGACATCTTCAGTCAGGCCGGCATAGCCGTTCAGACCCGATGCGTAGACGATCGGGAAGTCCAGCTGTTCGTCGGTAGCGCCCAGCTTGTCGAACAGTTCGAACGTCTGGTTGATGGCCCATTCAGCGCGCGCGCCTGGACGGTCGACCTTGTTGACGACGACGATTGGCTTCAGGCCCAGGGCCAGTGCCTTGCGGGTCACGAAGCGGGTCTGTGGCATCGGGCCTTCTTGCGCATCGACCAGCAGCAGCACGGAGTCAACCATCGACAGCACGCGCTCGACTTCACCGCCGAAGTCGGCGTGGCCTGGGGTGTCGACGATATTGATGTGGGTACCTTCGTACTCGACAGCGCAGTTCTTCGACAGAATGGTGATGCCGCGTTCTTTTTCGAGGTCGTTCGAGTCCATCACGCGGGTTTCCACCTGCTGATTTTCACGGAACGTACCGGATTGACGCAGCAGCATGTCCACCAGGGTGGTTTTGCCGTGGTCAACGTGGGCGATGATTGCGATATTACGAATCGCGCGTTTGGTGTTTGACATGGTCTCTGAGAAGTTGCGTTGTACGGAAGTGTACGATCTGCCGAGTATCTGCTGCGCTGTACCCCGATGCTGCCGAAGTACTGCGACGATGTTGCCGCGATGGTGCCGCGAAGTTGCCGCGCACTTGCTGATTTCGGAAACCGACTAGTATAGCAGGTAAAGTACCGATCTAACCGGGGCGGCTGGAAATAGCGAGGTATTTCAAGAGCTTGCCCAGTCAGTGGGCAGACGGGGCGCTGCCTGCAAGGTTAGCGCCCGTTTATGACTGCCGCGTGACATCAACCCTGAGGCGCAGTCGAGATCAGGCGCTCGGGCGCCAGGATCGCATACTCACCGAGAATGCCGGTGCCCAGCAGGCTGCCATCGTGATAGATGCGCACCCTGCCCTGCTGTTCGGGAACGGTGATCTCTTCCTTGCCGAGCGCCAGGCGCTGGCCTTGCAGAAAGCGGCGCGCCAGCTCGGGCGTGAGCTCGATCGCCGGGAAACTCGACAGCAAGGCGTCGACCGGCTGCAGCAGCGACAACGGATCGGGGTGTGCCAGCAGGTCGTCCAGCGTGATCATGCCCTCGATCGTCAACGGCCCGACTTCGGTACGGCGCAGCGCGTTCAGGTGCGCGCCGCAACCGAGCGCGGCGCCAATGTCTTCTCCCAGCACGCGCACATACGTGCCCTTGCTGCAGGTGACGGCGATCTTCAGGAACGGCGCGTCGTACGCGACCAGCGTCAGCGCGTGGATCGTCACCGGGCGCGCTTCGCGCTCGAGCACGATGCCTTCACGCGCGTATTCGTACAGCGCCTTGCCGTCGCGCTTGAGCGCAGAGTACATCGGCGGCGTTTGCAGGATCGGGCCGCGGTAGCGGGCCAGTGCGACTTCGATCTGATCCAGCGTCACGTCGACCGGCTTCGTCTCGACGGCCTCGCCTTCGGTGTCGCCGGTGGTCGTCGTGATGCCCAGGTGAACGGTGGCCAGATAGGTCTTGTCCGACTCCAGCAAATCCTGCGAAAACTTGGTCGCTTCGCCAAAGCACAGTGGCAAGAGGCCAGTGGCAAACGGGTCGAGCGTGCCGGTGTGGCCGGCCTTCTTCGCGTTCAGTACGCGCTTGGCCTTGATCAGCGCGTCATTCGACGAGAAGCCCACCGGCTTGTCGAGCAACAGCACGCCATTGACCAGGTCGCGCGGTTTTTTGGCGGGCCGACCGTTCACGCTTTGTTCGCCTTGTCGGCGTCGTCACCAGCATCGCTGTCCTGATCCTGATCCTGCTCCTGCGACTGGTCCAGGTCGACGTCCACCTCAGGGGCCGGATTCGATTCCGGGTCATCCTTCGAGCGCGTCGCATTGGCCTGGTCGATCAGGGCCGACATCTGCAGGCCGCGCACGGTCGACGTGTCATGCACGAAGTGCAGCGCCGGCAGCGTATGGATGTGCAGGCGCTTGCCCAGCATATTGCGCAGGTAGCCGGACGCCTTGTTCAGGCCTTCCTGCGTCTGCTTGACTTCTTCCACGCCATCCTTGAGCAGGGTGAAATACACCTTGGCGTGGGCATAGTCGGGGGTCAGTTGTACTTCGCTGATCGTGACCATGCCGACGCGAGGGTCCTTCAGTTCGAAGGCGATGAGTTCCGACAGATCCTTCTGGATCTGGTCGGCCACGCGCAGGCCGCGCTTGGGAATGCTTTTGCTGTGTTTAGCCATGATATGTACCGCTCATTGTTCTTTTGTTTGCTTCACTTGCCGTCGTTCCCGCGCAGGCGGGAACCCAAGCATGTACGCACAGCCACACCGATGGAACTCCTGGCTGCGCAAATGAACTTGGGTTCCCGCCTTCGCGGGAACGACGTGCAGGGGCTGCAGGCCAACGCTTACATCGAGGCCGGCAGCGAAAAAAGGGGCCAGGCCCTTCGCGACGTTGCCGCGAAGCGTCCTGGCCCCCATGTTACGCCAACGTGTCGCTTACAGCGTACGTGCCACTTCGGTGACTTCGAACACTTCCAGGACGTCGCCGACCTGGATTTC
>Ga0265797_10011498_pt1 | contig 11069 bp, 15 predicted proteins | sample P2T30metagenome_FD_192433 | JGI IMG/M metagenome (GOLD analysis project Ga0265797, IMG submission 192433) | Plant litter microbial communities from East Loma Ridge, Irvine, California - P2 T30 | ecosystem: Environmental > Terrestrial > Plant litter > Unclassified | place: USA: California... | reverse complement strand
GTCGGCCGTCGGCACAGGTTCGTAGCTGACTCTCTTGGTGCGTACATCCCAGGCGCAAGTTTGACTACAATGGCAAGTATTAGCACACGATGCTTTGCATCCGGAGATTGCGGACATAAAGCAGGTACGAGGGGGCCCAGAGATACGTACCCTTCGGTGTACTGTACAATTCGGCCGTTCTTCGACCAAGCGAACCAACAAGGGCCAGGCTCTCGCTGCTCCTTTTGGTTGAGGACTCGGATTACGCATGGAGCGTCGGTGCCATGCGGTACCTTTGGGACACTCCATACTCGCAGGTCGCCGTCTGATGTCTGGGCAGCCAACATGTCGGATTTCTGCTTGGATGAGGAGCCATGCCAGGCCAAGCCGGCAATGGGAGAAGGCGATCTCGGCGTGGTGAGGGTATGGAGGATGGTGAAGGAGGGCTGCAGGGTGGCAATCAAGATGGAGCCATTGAGGTAGCTGGGGGTTGCATTAGTGATGGCTGCAGATGGGGCGCATGTTCGCTTGTACGCACCCAATGGCAAAGGTTCTGCAATCTGCAGCTGGTGCCAAAGCGGTTATTGGGTCGAAGATTGTTCTCGCCGAAAGATGTTCAGACGTGCCAGGCTCGAACAAGATGATGTTGCCCTGGGCATTTCCTGGCGGGGAGGTTAGTTCCGAATCGGGCAATGGCGACTTGGGCCGCGGGCTGGTGCAGTCGACTCACCAAAAGCAACGTTTCCATTCCGCATCCACGTCGCTACCCGGATCTGCTCGTACGATGCAAACCGGGCCACCTCGTTGCCGCTGAACAAGTCCCACACTATGGCGGTCGAGCCGGCATCGTACGACACCACTAACCGGCCAGCGCCGTGTTCGCTGGATGTATCCACGGAAATCCAGGACACGTCTTCCCGGTGACTGTCAAAGCGGCGCTCGACGGCCAATGTGTCGTGGTGGAGGCACAATATCACGTTCCGCTGGGCGTAGAGCAGGTAGGAGCCGGTCGCGGCACAGGGCTCAAAGGCAAACTCATCTTGGCCGGGAGTCGGGGGCTTGAGCTTCACGTCGTTTGAGCGCACAGAGGTGGTGTTGATGGAATTTGAGTTTTCGCGCGGTCTCAGTCCAGTCGACATGGTGAGGGCTGGACCTGGTTGGTGGTCAGTTGGGTCAAATCCGCAAGGGCCCACGAAGGCGCATAACGATGAAGTCAAGGTCGATAAAGTAGCAGCATCAAAGGTGCACAAAAGCAACGATGAAACTGCAAGACGTCGGGAGGAAAGCAACTCACTGCAGAGAGCTCGAGCGCGCCAAACAGTTATGCGCTGACCGCTCCACGGCGTCTGGAGGAGGGTACCGTTTGGCCCCGCCCCGGATTGTGCAAGGGTTCAGGATTGAGGCGGTTAAACACAGGGTTGAGCACCAGTTTTGGTTTCTGTTACGGCGGTACGCAGCGTGCAGCAGCGGAAGGGACAGACGAACAGGCAGAGACGGCGAGAAGTTGTTGGAAAAAGCGAGGCAGCGCAGACAAAGTGTGAGTTGATGCGCGTGGACAGCGGCCTATCAGTAACGGCGCTTAGGGGAGCAATGGCCGACCCAGATGGCTCGAAATAGTACTGGGAGGATCGCTTGGGGCCGTGTAGCCAACGAGCAGCACGGCCGGCCGTAAAAGGCGTTTAACGGGCTGGGGTTGAGCAGCCTCATTCGCCCGCGAACTGTGAAAGGTCGACATTGTCGCGTCGGGGACTCGAGGAACGAAGCAGACTCGTGGTGCCATCCTGGCGGCCAAGGTGGTGATACCGCACGTTAATGGCTAGGTTCGCGCCGGCGTGTCTCTGTGGAGAAGACGAGGAGCCTCTCAGAGGCCGGGACAGCACAGGGACGAGGACGCGGTAGACGGGGGGGTCTCCAAAGCACACACGAGATGCAGCGCCCCATTGGCCTGGCCATGTGCCTACCGCACCATCATCACACTTGAGCGCTGCCATGCAGCGTATCACGATGCCGTGCGGCCGCCTGGGCCCGGCCCGTAAAGGGTGATCCCTACGTGCTCAAATATGCAACCTTCCTCGTCGACTCGATGCATATAACGACCCTCTGTGCCCGACACTGGTACACGGCTGGCTATGACTCTTCCCTCAAAGTGCGGTGACGGTGACGCCACCCGGCCAGCAAGTTCGCCCTCTCACGGCTGGCCAACACCACGAGCCTTGGTGAGCTTGTAGGCGAGAGCCCAGCTAGCATCGCGACGGGTGCCCAAGCTTCCTGCACAACGAAGCCGCTGCCGTGAGTTGGTGGCACCATGGTCACCGTCCCTGAACGACTATCCTGCACAAGCCATGGCCCGTCCCGAAAGATACATCATCACCTCTCGCGCGCACATGACGCCTGCTCTCCCCATGGCATGGTAGTTCCGACTTTACACATTACCTGCTGCAACCCCATGCCTGACCAATGTGTCGACAACCCACAGATACTACCCAAGACGTACAGTGCAGTACCACCCCGCGCTCCAGGTACCGTCTGTCGAACCGGGTACAGAGGATAACGTGCGCTGCAGAGGCTGCTTCTCTAGGGGCTTCCAGGAAAAGCACATGTGGCTAAGCTAGCACAATCCATCTGCTTCTCGGTCGGGGTGTGATGTGTATGCATGCCAGTTGATATTGGCTACCAAACCTCGAGCTGAGCAAAACCACCCCTGGCTTAGCATGAAGACATTTATTTATTTATTTTGGGGGGCGGAGGAGGGGGGAAACAGCATTAGCTCTTCAAGCTGCCTTACACCGTTCGAGCTAATCCAACGGCATGGCAGAACCAGGCCTGAAGTTGGGCACACATGGGCTAGTCATGTGAATAACTTCACAAAGTCTGCACTTGCAAGCGCCCAGACTAACCACCCTTCAACCCCCGGTCTCTCTACACCGTTTTCCAGCCACTCGACTTGCTGCCCCTCTTTTCCGTCTCCCGCCCACGACAACAACTCACAGGGCCAACGGCAACAAAGGGATGGCAAAATGTCTCGCACACACATACACCAATTGCATGCGTCGCAGACGTTGGCCACCATCTACGTGAGACAGATGCATCAGTGTCAGGCTGCAGGTCCGACCAACCGTGGCACAGCGTCTGCACCGATATCCAGACGCGTGCAGCAAGCAAGCTCGAGGGATATATGCATGCACTGCAACGGGTGGAAAGAACCCCCGCAGGATGAAATTTCGCTTATAATCGCACTTTGGCGACGATGCTTATTTTTGGCGCTTTTTTTTTTCTTCTCTTCTCTTTCTTTGCGACATGTCGCATTCGTTGGTACCGTACCGTTCGTGGGACATGGGCTTTCGGCTGTGATTAGAACATGGCGTTTTGTTTTGTGATGGATTTGCTTTGCGTCTCGTATGCGGGAGCTACATACGGCGCTGCGATGGGGGCGACCTATCATGGTGGGCCAGACAACTGCTTATTCGGCTCTTAGAATCCAAAGAGCGGCATTTGCTTTTGCTTTTCCTCTTCCTCCTCTTCTTCTTCTTCTTCATTTGCCCATGAATGGACATTGGTCACAAGGTCAGGCCGCCCAGAGGAAAGTTGGCGCCGCTTTCCATCAACGGAGGAAGTTGTGGAGAAAACTTGGTAAATCACCGGCACCAGAGCGCCACACATGTCAACAAATCACACGGAAATTTTCAGCCAACGAGGACCCCGTCACAATCTCATCACATTGACACAATCAAGCTTGGGTTCCAAGATAGGTAAAAGTAAGACAAGCTGTAAATTCAAATGGGGTATATCTAAATGATGGGGGTATCAAAGAAGGAAGAGCGAGTTATGCCGTGAGTGGGCCGAAATGAGCCTCACTCAATGCGCACACAAATGCCTCGCAGATAAGCAGCCATCCCGTCCCAGCCATATCCGTCCGATTCGCGGAGCGGGGGGGGTATCAATGCCAAGATCAAAAATAAAGAACGCCTAGCAAAATGCTCAAGTCCGTCACAATGCTTTCCTCCAATCCTGCCTGGTAAATCGTCTCTTCGTTCGCTGCACCACTCGCTTCGTGGGGTGGCGAAAACTGGAGGAGCCTTTGAAACGACGGTTGAGTCTGACGCCATGTGCGCTGCGAAGGCAGTACAAATGCATGTGCACAATGCACGCTCAGCCGCCGACGCAAGTCAAGTTGCGCCTAAATGGGTCGCATGGTAATGATGATGATGATGATGATGGTGGTGGTTTCATGTCAAGATGCCACCCGAGCCCGTTAACGAGTGGCAAGGTATGACCGAGGCTGGCGTGTGGTGAGGCGAGCGTCCGTCAGCTGGTTGCTGACTGTGGCATCTCGGAGTAGGCGAGATGCGAGAAAATGAACGTGCCGCCAAATGCGCAACGCGCGGCTACACTCGCCAACGGAGTATTGGAAAAATGTTCACGTGACGAGTGAGGCTGGCGGATGTGGCTGTGCAGTCATGTGACTAGCTAGCGCGGGCGTGACGCGCGCGCGTGTTGCAGTGACGTTGTTGATGTTTATCGAGATGATACTGACAACATTCGTTAGGACTCGGACGCGATTTCGATGCAGCCATGTTGACTTACGATAGCACGAATGAGGGCGTGCATCGGTGGTCATGGTGTTGCCTCACTCGACCTGCTCGGGTGACTCGGAGATGGGAGTCATCGGCTTGGATGTGCGACGTTGCTTGCGGCCACTGCTGCGGCGACGCTCCGTCTTGGGCTTCTTCTGGGCGTAGAGCGGGGGCAGGACGGGGAGGGCCTGGGCCATGGGATATACGCGAGGCGGTGCTGGAGCCTCGTCGAGGAATGGGCAGGCAAACTCGTCGTCAAAGTCCTCGCCAAAGAGGTCGGCGTCGCTGATGTAGGACGATGGTGCACTACGGTGGTCCAGAGATGGTCCGGTGGGCCACGATGGGTAGGCACATGACGAGCCACGACTTGAGCACGACTGGGTGGAGAAGTTGCTGTAGAGGGAAGTGGTGGGCGACGACATGCTTCTGGGCGAGATGCTGATTGGGATGGACTTTGAAGGCGAGGAGCCGGGCGATGATTCGAAGTGCATGGTGTAAAGTGGTGGTGGTGGTGGTGGTGATGATGATGGCTGAAGGGGATGCTCGGTGTATAGCGTACGGGGTGGGTCTTGTGTATATACACACTTGCGGGCACTTTCGGCACTGGGTGTTTTGCGGTCGTTTTCGTATTTTTTTCGTCAACCAGGGTCGCGGCAACTTTAGCGAGGCCAAAGCTTGGAAGCGGGTTGCAGGTCAAGATGTATGACGCCGGTGTGGATAGTCCGAAGCAGGGTTTGGCGGTACTAGTCCGGTATAGCGTCGGGTGGGCTCGTCTCGAACAGCAGCGAGGCAGCGAGAGAGAGAAAAAAAACTGTACGATGATGGAGTAAACGGGGATCCAACAGGCAGGCGGGTGGACACTGTGTTAAATAACAGACACGGGGATCGTGGGAGGAGGCGAGGCGGAAGGGTCAGGCGTTCGAGTCAGGCAGAAGCAATTTGGTGTGTCTCGAAATGGAGATCAGATGGAGGTCTGGCCGTGGGCACGACGGAAGCACAGGTTCCATATATCCTCCGTCGAAAAGCAACAACAATCAACGCCTCGCTCCGGTCCGCATGAAACGCTTTGTTTGGCGCGTTGTGATTTGCCTTTTTGCTATGAGTCGGTGAGCGACCGCTCTTTGGAAGGGGGTGCGGCGCCGCGCCGTGGTTGGCGCACTCTCAGACCGCCCCTTCACAAGCACTCCCTCTTTGGGCTGCCTGTACCGTCAGCCCCATCTGGTCCGCTACGTCTGGGAGGGGGGCTCATCCCGGCTGTCGGGGCACCTCGACCGCCCTGTCAACTTGCGCACATGCGAATTGCGATGACTCGGCCACAAGGCGATTTGCACCCACGCTTGCCTGGTCGTGATAACGGGGGCATAAATGAAGAGAAAAGACGCCTCGTCACAGGCATGACTGCACCCCTCGTCATCACAAGGCACGAACGATGCTGCCTCGTCACCCTATCACCCTGTATTGCCAGCTTGCTTTGGAATCCTGAAAAAGCACCAGCTGGCAAGGGATGTGACAGTGACAGCGGTTACACTCTCCCCCCCCCACGACGGCCGACTCATTCCACCATTCCACGCCACGCCCGGCTCCGCGAGGGTCCATGCGGATAAGATTTGTCGCATTACTCAATACAGTAAGCTTATGGCTACAAGATCATCTCGGGGATGCAAGACAGACCCTTTTCCACTCCCCACGCCTTCATCCGGCGGCGTACAACTTCCGCAAAAGGAAACGCAAATCTACACCCCGGCTCACTGGCCGCCTCTCCGTTCGGCTTGTGAAATTGACTGCGCGAAAATTTGCCGGTGGATTACGCGCCTGCTGCCCAAGTGTCAATATGTGCCAGCGCGACGAAGCGTGCCTGATGACTCACTCTAGCTGTGGCTATTTTGCGCGCTCCGTCTGCAGTCACATAGTGGCCGCCCCGTGGTGTTTTGCCTTGCACTAGCCATCCACACAATGAGATGGCCGCCATAGCGAAACGAAACATGTGCACAAAGCTCTTCTAGCTCGCGAGGGCCGAGGCCGTGTTGCGCCTCGGATGTTGCCCTTTTTTTCCAACCACGAGCTTTAGCCGGTCGTAAACTGGGGTACATTAGCTACCTATCACATGCCCGTAGCGACCACGGCCGTCGAGTGGATAAAACAGGTCCCCGACACCAAACTTGTAGCTTCTAGCTTACGGATCCCCTTCACGGCAGGTACTTTTTTTTGCGAGGCGCGGAGCGAGACAATATCGCCACCAATCGCTGTACGGGAAGTTGATGTCGGCCCGCAATCAAACAGGGTACTTTGTTCTGAATTCCGACAACCGCCACAATCGCTTGGTGAGACGGGTCGCTGGAGTCATGCTCGCATCCGCATCGGAGCCGCCTGTTCTCTGTACCAAACATGATGCAGCAACCTTCCCTTTCCAAAATACACTAAACATGGCCATCCGACCACTGTACCACCACCCACGGCTTACGTGCAGTGCGCAGGAGACATGTGTGATGGCCGGGTAACATGCAGTAAGCAAAGCTTCGGCAAACCAGCCTTCGGATCTGGCATCGCATAACCTCGCAAATGGAATACGGTGCCAATCATCAGCCCTGTCAGCACTATGGTGCCAAATGCGGGTGGGGACAAGAATAATGTCTATGCTCCATCTCCATGTTCATGCGCGGCACAGGTAGATGTGCCAGAGCGGTACATACACAGGCGACGCGTGGAATCTGGGGTCAATGTACTGTCTGTGCACGCAATTACGGGGATCGTGAGCCTGGGGGTTTGGAAGGTTCCATTCTTCCATTCCGCATAACCGCGGGGAAGACGTGCTCGTGCACGCCCCTCGTGTCGACAAAACATTCCGATAGTGCATCCAGACATGCAGATCCGACCGAGGCATAGGAGCGACAAGTCCGGAGATGCTCTCCGTTGTCCATGGCAAGCAAGCGTCTAATGAAGCGATAAAGCGTCTAGATTGCACCATCACGACCGACCGTGTTTCTGCCATCTTTGGGTAGGCTTGCACGCCAGCCCGGCCGAAGACCAGGTTAGAAGGCCCTGGGGCCAAACCTTGTCCAACACTTGTACTGCGGCAAAGCTACTCTGGCCCGAGAACCACCTCGGGCATGCAGGGACAAACTCAGTATCGCGCACTCAGCGTCTGTCCGCCCTTGAAACCCTTCACGCTATGCATCAGAATCTTTTGTCAGAGCAACTTTGCCGCACCCCCTTGGTCTCAGCCTGTCTTGCTCGTGCCCCCAAATGACGTCGTTCCGGCAGCCCATCAGCATCAGGCCGACAAGACCCCGACGCTACACTGGTCAACAACACGATGAAAGCTATCACGCAAAATCTCTGCTTTCCTCTCCACTTGCAGTAGTACAAGGTCGGTGTGGTGAATGCACGTGAGCGGATCGTTACATCATCGTGCGGCTGTGCTAGAGGCCCCCTTTCTGGAAATTCAAACCTCTGAAGTGGAGTCCTGATAAGACTCTTATGTTGGCGAGGAAAATATCGACACGGCCATGTGGAGATGCGAGTCGGTGCGAGCATACCACCTCCGGTATGTTTTCGTTGCAAGGACGGGGCGACTCATGGACAGTCGCTGACCAGACTGGCGAAAACCGGCCGGGTGCTGTGGCTGTGGAGCTGTTGTTGCAGCCTCAGTTCATGCGGCGCGCGGGCGGAGCCATGATTCCGTGCTTGATACCCACCAACCTGTGGGTACCCTCTACCACTCGATGATCAAAACATAAAACCTCGCTTGCAAGCGGTGAAATTTTTCACTTTCTTTTTTTCAAGTCTTCGTTTTGTCCTTGGTAAAAAAAAAAGGAGAAAAGTATAGTTTGAATTTCGCTTGTCCAAGGCCGACTACACAAAAGTGCAAAGGCTGAATCCTTCAATATATATCTACTTGCCTATTAGGGAAGTACAGCCGCCACAGCTCTGGGTCGACTCCCTTGTGTACATCGCGGCTTAGACCGCCCTGCGATCAACAAAGACCCTGCGTCTTGTCCACACGCCGCTTGGTACGTACAGGACAGGCGGCATTTAGGACAGCTGATCCGCACTGTTTGTCTACAGTGCTCGTCTGGATTTTTCCGTTGTACCGGTAGGCGAGGGTAGAGATAGTCCGGTGGTTGTAGATACAGTACTTGGGGTACACTAGACGGAGAAAAAGTATCGTAAACCCTTTATTACTCCGTATTCACCACTTTGCAGCAGCGGAACAAAATGAAGCTGGCCTAGCCGTTACTTGGCTTTTTTCTGGTGCGTTGCACCTTGATCAAATCCCACGACACACACACAACACAGTCAAACCACCAGTCGGTAGCTCGTCTTAGGCTTAGTGTACACATGTTGCCCCCGCGCCTACGAGTTAGTCTAATCTGGAATCCTGTGTACCCCTCACCTTGCCATCGCAACAAGTATCCCAAATCAAACCAAACCGGAGACGCGCCATGGCGGTGACTCACCGCCATCCATGCCTTATCTGCCACAAACCCGTTGCGCCATTGCTGCTACTGCACAACACCAGCATCCCCCCCCCAAAGAAAACGCAGGCCTGTCGATCTCCCAGGTCGGTCTGAGCTGTCAGATGCACGCAAGCGATAGCGGAATCCCTCAACGACTTGTGCCTACCTCTGTATGGGCTCAACAGAACACACTCACTCCCCCATCAAAACCCAAACATGACTCTTTTGTGCTACGAACAAGTCAAGTCCATCGCGACAACAAGCAACTTGCTGCATGTAAATAATGGACCTTTACTTTTTTATTTCTTTTCATTTCTTTTTCTTTTTGCCTTCACCCTTCACAACTGGGCAACACCCCGTGTGCGGTGTGTGTGTATGTGTGTCTTGTGATTGGCGCGAACGAACCTAGGCATCCTCTAGGCGTACGATTGCCGTCTTTACCCAATGATATACCCCACGCGTGCACGCAACAACAAACACAATAACAAGTACATCACAAGGCATCTTCCTTCTTTTTCGCTTGCGGGAGAAGAAAAAAAGCGGCTTCCGTGATGCAGGCAGGCAGGCCGCATGTGTAGTAATGCTTTCCCCATGCCATGCCATGCTAAACCCACTCATGTGCACGCATTTTGAACACACACACACACACACACCTGTGAATTTTAGAAAGATGCCGATAAAAGGCCAAAGGGCGGACGGGAGGCGCAACGCGGCTTTTCATCACGACTGGCTGACTCTATTGTCATCCTGCTACATGCTTGGTCTGACTCTTTTTTTCCTTTCTTTCTCTTTCTACCGTTTTTCCTTTTTTTGTTGTTCTTTTCGCCTCTCTGCGCCCCACTTTTTTTTGGCTGGTTACCTGTTGTGGTAAGACGAGGCTTCTTCTCTCTTTTCCGAGATCAGCTGTGGAGGGGTGGAGTGAAATTTCGTCATTAATCTTCGCCATGGGGGGTTGGGGAGGAGGGCATGGGGATGGGGATGGGTGGGGTAAAAAAAAAAAAAGGGAAGCGGAGCCTATACAGCACAGTCCCATATGTTTGCTTAGTTGCTGTGTGTGTGTGCGTGTGGGGATATCGGTGGGTATTTTAGCCCCTGCATATGTTCGTATTATCTCTCCATCTTTTTTTCTTTCTCGACTGCCACCGTTTGCAAAGGGGAGGGTTGTTTTTCCTTGCCGGGAAAAGCAGTGGGTGCGGTATCGTCATTGTGGGGTTCGGGGTTTGCTCGGCAGTTGCGATCACGGGTGACGTTGTAGATTCGCGAGCGATTTTCTGGGCATGTGAATCCGTTGGTTACATGGAGAGATCATGGGGATGCATGTTTTGCACTCTTGGGAAGCATTTTGAGAGCTGCAAGGTTTGATTGCTACTCTTGGGGTGGACTGACTACACTAGGACGTTGCGCTCTACAATCAGATTCGCCTGTGCTATTGCAACCGCATTCTTGCATTAACACTGGTAGTTGCTATCGCATGACCGGGTTTTGATGACAGTAGGGCGCTTCCCAAGGTAACAAAGCCATGAACCACCACCTTCGACCCGACAGCAGCCAGAATGTCTTGCTGCCATTGGCTGCCATGTGCACACGTATGTCTGTAATACGATGCAAGCACCTTCACAAACACCTCGGCACTTCAGGCGGGCGCCCAATAGCCATGCCAGTTGTACTTTAGTACTTCGTTACCCCACGATGTCCATCCACTAACAAGGTAGCGAGAGAAGACCTCCAGCGCACTGTAGTCGGTCGGATCCAGCAGGTAGGGTTCGAGTAGGCCCTTCAAACACGGCTTCCGTGAGTGGATGTCCGGTACAGCAGCAATGACTCTCCTCTTAATGTTCGGCGCGTGTGTCATGGTCGTCCATGAGTTGGGCGCTGCACGACCCAGAAGCAAAATCTCGTATGGCTTCCGCATGCTGCCATCAATATCGAACATGGGCTCGCCCTTTGTCGTAGTCTTGACCCAGACCCATTCCTCGACCAGACCCACGTTCCACGTCTCGAACAGTCCACCGGGACCCAGCACATGTGCTCTCAAGGCCTCTTTGTTTGTAATCCAAAC
>Ga0265797_10011497_pt1 | contig 11069 bp, 8 predicted proteins | sample P2T30metagenome_FD_192433 | JGI IMG/M metagenome (GOLD analysis project Ga0265797, IMG submission 192433) | Plant litter microbial communities from East Loma Ridge, Irvine, California - P2 T30 | ecosystem: Environmental > Terrestrial > Plant litter > Unclassified | place: USA: California... | reverse complement strand
GATCATCGCGCTCGACGTCAGCGACGAGAAGCTCGAGCTGGCGCAGCACGTCGGCGCGCACCACACGGTGCTCAGCGACGAGAACGCCGTCGAGGGCGTCAAGGCCATCACGGGCGAGCGCGGCGCGCAGGCCGTCTTCGACTTCGTCGGCGCGGTCCCCACCCTCAAGACGGCCACCGCGGTCGTCGGCGCCGAGGGCGACCTCACGGTCGTCGGCATCGGCGGCGGCACCCTCGAGTACGGCTTCGGCACGATCGCCTACGACGTGGCCGTGCGCATCCCCTACTGGGGCAGCCGCTCCGAGCTCGTCGAGGTCCTCGACCTGGCCCGCAACGGCCAGGTCTCGGTCGAGACGCAGCAGTACTCGCTCGACGACGGCCCGAAGGCCTACGAGGCGCTGCACGCCGGCACGGTCCGCGGTCGCGCCGTCATCGTCCCGTAGCGAGCACGGCGCAGGAGGCGCGACCCGGCCACCGGGTCGGCCCACGTCCGGTCCGTCCCGGCCCGCGCCTCCTGCCCCCGTCGAGGGCCCGTGGTGCACCCGCACCCCGGGCCCTCCGTCGTGCGCGGCCCTGCCCGCCGCGGACGGCCCGGCACCTGCCCGGACGACTGCCAGCCGTCGGTCAGGCGCGCCGACCGGACGAGTCCGTACGGTCGGAGGGGCGGCCTCGTCGGGCCGCGCGACGAGAGGACGACCCCATGCGCCTGACCGACACGAGCGACCTCTGGTGGAAGACCGCGGTGTTCTACAACCTCGACGTCGAGACGTTCCTCGACCACGACGACGACGGCGTCGGCGACCTGGAGGGGCTGGCGCACCGCCTCGACCACCTCGCCGAGCTCGGCGTGACCTGCCTCTGGCTGGCGCCGTTCTACCCGTCGCCGCAGCGCGACAACGGCTACGACATCGAGGACTACTACGGCGTCGACCCGCGCTACGGGCACCTGGGCGACCTCGTCGAGGTGGTGCGCACGGCGCACGACCGGGGCATGCGGGTCATCGTCGACCTGGTCGTGAACCACACGAGCGACCAGCACCCCTGGTTCCGGCAGGCCCGCAGCAGCCCGGACAGCCCGTACCGCCGCTTCTACCAGTGGCGCGACGAGGTCCCCGAGGGCGCCCCGGCGAGCATGTTCCCGGACGTCGAGGAGGGCACCTGGCGCTTCGACGACGAGGCCGGGCAGTACTACAAGCACTCCTTCTACCGGCACCAGCCGGACCTCGCGACGGACGACCCCGTGGTGCGCGAGGAGATCGCGAAGGTCATGGGCTTCTGGTTGCAGCTGGGCATCGACGGGTTCCGCGTCGACGCCGTGCCGCACCTCATCGACGGCGAGGACGGGCCGGAGCACGACTTCCTCCGGGCGCTGCGCCGGTACCTCTCACGGCGCAACGGGCAGGCCGTGCTGCTGGGCGAGGTCAACCTGCCCTACGACGAGATGATGCGCTTCTTCGGCGACGAGGACGGCGACGAGCTCACGATGCAGTTCGACTTCGTGGCGAACCAGGCCCTCTACCTCTCGCTCGCCCGGCAGGACGCCACGCCGCTGCGCGAGGCCCTCGAGGCACGCCCCGCCCTGGCCCGCAGCAACCAGTGGGGCAACTTCGTCCGCAACCACGACGAGCTCACCCTCGACCAGCTGAGCGGGTCGGAGCGCGACGAGGTGTTCGCGGCCTTCGCACCCGAGCAGGGGCAGCGCATCCACGGACGCGGCATCACGCGACGCCTGCCGCCCATGCTCGAGGGGGACCCGCGCCGCGTGCGCATGGTCTACAGCCTCCTGTTCTCGCTGCCCGGTGCGCCGGTGCTGTACTACGGCGAGGAGATCGGCATGGGCGAGGACCCGACGATCGAGGGCAGCCGCGCCGCCGTGCGCACGCCCATGCAGTGGACGACGGGCCCGAACGGCGGCTTCTCGGCTGCCGACGCCGACGACCTGGTCGCGGCGGTCGTGCCCGGGGGCAACGGTCCCGAGCACGTCTCGGTGTCGGCTCAGCGGCACGACCCCGACTCGATGCTCCGGTTCATCTCGACCCTGACCCGGGCGTACCGGGCGGCCCCCGAGATCGGCTGGGGTGCCCTCACGGTGCTCGACCAGCCGCACGCCTGCGTGCTCGCGCACTCGGTCGACAGCGAGCTGGGCCTGCTCGTCGCGGCGCACAACTTCGCACCCGACGGCCGCGTCCTCGACCTCACCATCGCGGGCGCCGACGACGACTGGCTCGTGGTCGACGTGCTGGGCGACACGGGGGTGCCGGTGCCGCTCGCAGGAGGCACGTTGTCGGTCGACATCGCCGGGTACGGGCACCGCTGGTGGCGCGTCGTGCGGCCGGGGGAGAAGCGCCTGCTCTGACCGTCGGCCTCCACGGCGGCCGGGCGCGAGCCTCCTGACCCGCGCCTCCTCGGCAGGACCATGGAGCTCCGGGGTCGTGCAGCAGGGGTCCGCCGCGCAGGAATCGCCGGTCGCACCGGCGAGCCGCCGGGGCGCGCGACCACCTCGCACGTAGCATGCCCGCATGACCGACGACCTGGACACGCTGCAGGCGAGGCCGACCGACCCCGTGCTCGACGCCCCCGACCTGAGCGCCGCCGCGCCCCGACCCGTGTCGGTGCCCTCGCACCGCGCCGACGTGGCCCCCGAGGCCGTGGTCCGCAACGAGGTCGACGAACCCCGGCCGGCGAGCGTGGCCCGGCACTCCACCGACACGTCCGCCATCACGCTGCCCGTGCTGCCCGTCGCGGTCGACCCCTCGCTGCCGCAGCCGCCCGAGCGCCTGACCCTCGACGACGGCGACCTGGTCCGCCTCGTCGAGCGTCGTCTCACGGACACGGCGATGATCGACCTGCTCGCCGTCGTCCAGGCCCAGCTCGACGCCCGCCAGGTCGAGGCCGAGCGCTTCGCCGCGTGGGAGTCCGCGATCAGCCGCGTCGACGGCGACGAGGCCGCGGAGGTGCTCGAGCGCACCCGCCTGCGCTTCACGGGCGTGATCCCCGTGCAGCGACCCGCCGCCGCGCAGGAGGCCCCGGTCGCCCCCGCCCCTCCCGTCGCCCCCGCCGTCGCTGCCGTGCCCCTCCCGGTCGCCCCGTCGCCCGTCGTCCCCGCGTCGCCCCTGGGGGCGCCGTCCGCCGACGCCGTGGACGCCGCGTCCCTCGTCGCCGAGCACCCGGCCGATGGCCGACGTGCTCCCGGTGGGGCCGCCGAGGTCCCGGAGGCCGCGTCCGCGCCGACCTCCGCTCCTGCTCCGACGTCCGCACCCGCGCCGACCTCCGGGCCCGTCGTCGTCGAGGCCGAGGCTCCCGCTGACGCACCGTCGTCCCGTGGCCCGCGCGCGGCCCTCCTGGCCCGTCCGCTCGTGCTCGGGGCTCTCGGCGCCGCGGTCCTCGTCCTGCTCGCGGCCGTCGTCCTGGTGCTGGCCGCCCCGTCGACCCTCGGCACGGGCCTGCTCGCGACCCTCGCCGTCCCCGCGGTCGCCGGCCTGGCCGCGGTCGGTGCGCTCGTGTCGCTCGCCGCCGCTCCCGCCGACGTCGAGCGCATCCGTGCGCGCGGCCCCCTGGCCGTCGTCGTCGGCCTCGTGCTCGCCACCGTGCTCGGCCTCGGCGTGCTCGTGCCGACCGTCGGTCGGCTGGCCTGGCAGGGTTACCTCCTCCGCGCCTCGGGCGTCGAGGGCCTCTCCGTGGGAGTGGGGTTCGTCGCGGCCGTGCTGGTCGCCGCGGCCGTGTCGTTCGTCGCCACCGTGCTGCTCACCGGCTTCCGCTCCGGTCCCGCCGCCGACCGCGCCTGAGCCTCGTCGCCGGTGGGGCGACCCGCCGGTAGGCTGGGCGGGTGCCCACCCTCGCAGCCGTCAACGCCGTCGTCGAACGGCTCTGGCCGCTCTCGGGTGCCGAGGGCTGGGACGCCCCGGGCCTCCTCGTGGGCGACCCCGAGCAGGGGGTCGAGCACGTGCACCTGGCCGTCGACGCGGTGCTCGACACCGTCGACGAGGCCGTCGAGGTCGGCGCCGACCTGCTGCTCGTGCACCACCCGTTGCTGCTGCGCGGCGTGAAGACCGTCGCCGAGAGCACGACGAAGGGCGCGGTCATCGCGCGCCTGGTCCGTGCCGGTGCCGCCCTCGTCGCCGCCCACACCAACGCCGACGTCGTCCGCACGGGCACCTCGCGGGTGCTCGCCGACCGGCTCGGCCTGCTCGAGCAGCAGCCCGTCGTGCCGTCGGGTGCGCCGGGGACGGGCCTCGGAGTCGTGGGGGAGCTGCCGCAGCCGATGACCCTCGTCGCCCTCGCCTCCCGGCTCGGGGAGATCCTCCCGCCCACCGCCTCCGGCGTCCGCGTCGCGGGCGAGAGCGACCGCGTCGTCCGGCGCGTGGCCCTGTGCGGCGGGGCCGGGGACTCCCTGCTGGCCGAGTCCGCCGTGCTCGACGCCGACGTCTACGTGACCAGCGACCTGCGCCACCACCCCGCCTCCGACGCCCGCGACCTGCACCGCCTCGGCCGAGGTCCCGCCCTGGTCGACGTGTCGCACTGGGCGAGCGAGTGGCTCTGGCTCGAGACCGCCGCCGCGCAGCTGCGCGCCGAACTGCCCGACGTCGAGGTCACGGTCAGCGACCTCCGCACCGACCCCTGGGACTTCGCCGTCGTCCAGTAGACGCTCCGCCGTCGTCCAGCCGACGACGCCCGCCCGCCCGCACCCACCGATGGAGGCCGCCATGCCGCTCACCGCCAGTCCCGCCGACCAGGCGCTCCTGCTCGACCTGCAGAAGCTCGACACCACCCTCCAGCAGATCGCCCACCGTCTCGCCAACCTGCCCGAGACGGCCGTCCTGGCCACGCTCGAGGGCGACTCGTCCCGTCTCCGCAGCCGGCTCTCCAGCGAGCACGGTGCGTGGGAGGACGCGCAGACCGAGCTCCGCCGCGTCGAGTCGGACGTGACGCTCGTCGAGACGCGCATCGCCCGCGACGAGCAGCGCCTCGCGTCGAGCTCCTCGTCGAAGGACGCCCAGGCCCTCCAGGGTGAGCTCGCGACCCTCGGCAAGCGCCGCGGCGACCTCGAGGAGGTCCAGCTCGAGGTCATGGAGCGGGTCGAGGGGCTCGGGGCCGTCGTCTCGACGACGGAGAGCGAGCTCGCCGAGCTCGAGGTGCGACGCCGCGACGCCGAGACCTCCCGCGAGAGCTCCTCGGCCGAGCTCGAGACGGAGCGGGTGCACGTCGTCCGCGACCGGGAGGTCCTCGCCGGCAAGGTGCCCGCGGAGCTGCTCGCCCTCTACGAGCGCCAGCGCCAGCGGTACGGCGTCGGCGCCTCGCTGTTGCGCGGCGGGGTCTCGAGCGCGAGCGGAGTGGCCCTGACGGGCAGCGACCTGGCGCGCGTGCGCGCCGCCGCCCGCGACGAGGTCATCCTCTGCCCCGACAGCGACGCGATCCTCGTCCGCACGGACGAGTCCGGCATCTGACGCTCGGGCGCGACCGCTAGGCTGTCCGTGCGAACGGGCCGACGAGACGGTCGCGTCGCCACCGGTCCGCCGGTGGTGCCGAGGAACGTCCGGGCTCCACAGAGCAGGGCGGTGGGTAACACCCACCCGGGGCGACCCGCGAGAACAGTGCAACAGAGAGCAGACCGCCACGGGCGCCGCGAGGCGCACGGGGCAAGGGTGAAACGGTGGTGCAAGAGACCACCAGCGGTCCAGGTGACTGGCCGGCTGTGCAAACCTCGCCCGGAGCAAGGTCAGACAGAGGACGATGAGGCTGCTCGCCGAGTCCTCGGGTAGACCGCTGGAGCGGCACGGCAACGTGTCGCCGAGAGAGATGGCCGTCGATGGCACCCTCGGGTGCCGGGACAGAACCCGGCGTACCAGTCGACCCGTTCGCGCTCACGTGAGGAGGGCCGGAGGCCCGGTGCGGGGATCCCTGCACCGAGCCTCCGGCCCTTCGTCGTTCCCTGCGCGGCGGTGCGTCAGCCCTGGGGCGCGCTCTCGGCGGCGAGGGCGGCGGCGCCCATGATGCCAGCGTTGTTGCGGAGCTCCGCCGGGACGATCTTCGCGCGCAGGTCGAGCAGCGGCAGGAACTTCTCGTGGTGCTTCGAGACGCCGCCGCCGACGATGATGAGGCGGGGGTAGAGCAGCGCCTCGAGGTGCGAGTAGTACTTCTGCAGGCGCTTGGCCCAGTGCTCGTAGCTGATGTCGTCGCGCTCCTTGGCCGCGTACGAGGCCTTCGTCTCGTAGTCCTTGCCGTCGATCTCGAGGTGCCCGAGCTCGGCGTTGACGATGAGCGTGCCGTCATGGATCAGCGCGGTCCCGATGCCGGTGCCGAGCGTCGTCATGATGACGAGCCCGTCGACGCCCTTGGCGGCGCCGAACCTCGTCTCGGCGTAGCCCGCGGCGTCGGCGTCGTTGACGAAGTGGATGGAGCGCCCGAGGGTCGTCTCGAAGAGCTGCTCGGCCTCGAAGCCGATCCACTTCTTCGACACGTTGGCGGCCGAGAGGGTCTTGCCGTCCATGATCGCGGCGGGGAAGCACACGCCGACGGGCAGGTCGGCCTGGTCCACCGCGAGCTCCTCGACGATCTCCTTGACGACGCCCACGATGTCGTCGGGCTCGCCGCCCTTGGGGGTGTCCTTCTTGATCCGGTCGGTGAGGAGCTCGCCGGAGTCGAGGTCGACGATCGCCCCCTTGATGCCGGTGCCGCCGATGTCGATGCCGACTGCCTTGCGTGCCACGGTGGGCCTTCCTAGGAGAGGGTCAAGATGTCGGCACCGCGTTCGGTGACGACGAGGGTGTGCTCGAACTGAGCGGTGAGGCTCTTGTCGCGCGTGGTCACGGTCCAGTCGTCCGACCAGATGTCGGCCTCGATGCCGCCGAGGGTGAGCATGGGCTCGATGGTGAAGACCATGCCGACCTCGATGACGTCGTCGTGCTGGGGCGCGTCGTAGTGGGGGATGATCAGTCCCGAGTGGAACGCCGGCCCGACGCCGTGCCCCGTGTAGTCGCGGACGACGCCGTAGCCGAAGCGTGCCGCGTACGACTCGATGGCCCGACCGATGACGTTGACCCGGCGTCCCGGCGCGACGGCCCTGATGCCGCGGCGCAGCGCCTCCCGGGTGCGGTCGACGAGGTCGACGGTCGCCTGCGGGGCCTCGCCGACGATCATCGTGCGGTTGAGGTCGCCGTGCACGCCGTCCTTGAACGCGGTCACGTCGATGTTGATCAGGTCGCCCTCGACGAGCACGGTGTCGTCGGGGATCCCGTGGCAGACGACCTCGTTGACCGAGGTGCAGGACGACTTGGGGAACCCGCGGTAGCCGAGCGTCGACGGGTACGCGTCGTGGGCGACGAGGAACTCGTGCACGATGCGGTCGAGCTCGTCGGTCGTGACGCCCGGGCGGATCGCGGCCTCGGCGGCGTCGATGGCCCGGGAGGCGAGGCGGCCGCTCGCCCGGATGCGCTCGACGGTCTCGGCGTCGTGGACGTCGCCGCCCGTGTAGGGCGCCGGACCGGCCTTGCCCACGTACTCGGGTCGTGGGATCGACGCGGGGACGGGACGCAGCGGACTGATCCGGCCAGCGGTCAGGTGGCCGTTCTCGTCCCTGGGCATGCCGACCAGCCTAGGGGAGCGGCGCGGACCGCGCCCGCCCGCAGTAGCCTGCCCGCATGGCATCCGAGTTCTGGTTCAACCTCACCACGCACCAGGTGGAAGAGGGCAAGCAGTCGCCCGCCGTCGATCGGGCCGGGCCGTACGCGACGCGCGCCGAGGCCGAGCAGGCCCTGGCCCGCATCCGGTCCCGCAACGAGGCGTGGGACGCCGAGGACGCCGAGGACCGCTGACCACCTGACGCGACCCGTGCCGGGCACGGGTCGCGCTCAGCCGAGCTGCGCGGCGTCCACTACCGTGGTCGCTGGACGAAAGGGCCGTACGCATGGACAAGCAGAGGGACTTCGTGCTCCGCACGATCGAGGAGCGCGGCGTCAAGTTCATCCGCCTCTGGTTCACCGACGTGATCGGGACGCTCAAGTCGGTAGCGATCGCACCGGCCGAGGTCGAGGGCGCGTTCACCGAAGGGCTCGGGTTCGACGGGTCGGCCATCGAGGGGCTCACCCGGTCGTACGAGGCCGACGTGCTCGCGCACCCGGACCCCACGACGTTCCAGATCCTCCCGTGGCGCGGCGAGGTCGACCCCACCGCGCGCATGTTCTGCGACATCACGACGCCCGACGGCCAGCCCGCCGTGGCCGACCCGCGCAACGTGCTCAAGCGCACGCTCGCGCGCGCCGCCGACCGTGGCTTCACGTTCTACACGCACCCCGAGGTCGAGTTCTACCTGCTCAAGAGCAGCTCGGTGGGTCCGGAGGGACCGGTCCCCGTCGACTCGGCGGGCTACTTCGACAACGTCCCCGGCGGCACCGCGCACGACTTCCGTCGCCGGTCGGTGCGCATGCTCGAAGACCTGGGCATCTCGGTGGAGTTCAGCCACCACGAGGCCGGCCCCGGCCAGAACGAGATCGACCTGCGCTACGCCGACGCCCTGACGACGGCCGACAACATCATGACCTTCCGCACCGTGGTGAAGGAGGTGGCCATCGAGCAGGGCGTCTACGCGACGTTCATGCCGAAGCCGTTCTCCGGCCACCCCGGATCGGGCATGCACACGCACATGTCGCTCTTCGAGGGCGACGGCAACGCCTTCTACGAGCCGGGTGCCGAGTACCAGCTCTCGCGGACGGGGCGCCAGTTCATCGCGGGCCTCCTGAAGCACGCCCCCGAGATCACGGCCGTGACGAACCAGTTCGTCAACAGCTACAAGCGCCTCTGGGGCGGCGACGAGGCCCCCAGCTTCGCCACGTGGGGCCACAACAACCGCTCCGCCCTCGTGCGCGTGCCGCTCTACAAGCCGAACAAGGGCAATTCGTCCCGCGTCGAGTACCGCGCCATCGACTCCGCCGCGAACCCGTACCTCGCCTTCTCGCTCATGCTGGCGGCCGGCCTCAAGGGCATCGACGAGGGCTACGAGCTGCCGGCCGAGGCCCAGGACGACGTCTGGGCCCTCAGCGACGCCGAGCGCCGTGCCCTCGGCTACCGGCAGCTCCCCGCGAGCCTCGACCACGCCCTCTCGATCATGGAGGACAGCGAGCTCGTCGCCGAGACCCTCGGCGAGCACGTCTTCAACTACGTGCTGCTCAACAAGCGGCAGGAGTGGCGCGACTACCGGGCCCAGGTGACGCCGTTCGAGCTGCGCTCGAACCTCGAGATCCTCTGATCGGCCGTCGCTGACGTGCCGCGTTCGTCGACAGGGCTGTCGGACCTCGCCCGGCTCGGTTTCGCCGAGCTCGGGACGAGTCGTGCCCTGCTCGACGAGCTCCGGGAGCGGGCCCCCGCGCTCGATGCCGTCACGGCCTCGTTCGCCGACGCCCCCGACCCCGACTCGGCCCTGCGCGACCTACGGTCGCTGCTGGACCGCGACGAGGCGCGCGTGGTGGGCCTGCTCGAGGGCGGAGCCGGCCCCCGCCTCCTGCGCGTGCTGGGTGCCTCGTCGGGTCTCGGCGAGTTCCTCGTCCGACGGCCCGAGCAGCTCGACGTGCTCGCCCTGCCCTGCGAACGCCCCTCCGACGGGACCGCGTACGCCGCCGACCTCCGCGCCTGCGTCGACGGCCTCACCGGACCGGAGGCGCGCGTCGCGCTGCGCGTGCGCTACCGGCGCCACCTGTTGCGGATCGCCGTCTTCGACCTCGAGAGCGGCGACGCCGTCCGCGACCTCGACGTGGTCGCGGCGGGCCTGGCCGACCTCGCCGGGGCAGCGCTCGACGCCGCGATCGAGGTCGCGCGGCGGGAGCTGACCTTCCCCGAGGCCGACGTCGCTCGCACCCGGCTGGCCGTGCTGGGCATGGGGAAGACCGGGGCGCGCGAGCTCAACTACCTGAGCGACGTCGACGTCGTGCACGTCGCCGAGGGCGTCGACGGGCTCGAGCAGGGGCGGGCGGTCGAGATCGCGACGCGGCTCGCCATCGGCATGGTCAAGGTCGTGTCCGAACTGGCCCCCGAACCCGGCCTCTGGGAGGTCGACGCCAACCTGCGTCCGGAGGGGCAGGACGGTGCGCTCGTCCGCACCCTCGACAGCCACGTCGCCTACTACGAGCGCTGGGCGAAGGGGTGGGAGTTCCAGGCCCTGCTCAAGGCGAGGCCCATCGCGGGGGACCCCGCGCTCGGTGCGCGGTACGTGGAGCGGCTCGCGCCCTTCGTGTGGTCGGCGGCGTCGCGCGAGAACTTCGTCGAGTCGGTGCAGCGCATGCGCGAGCGGGTCACCGACCTGCTGCCCGCGGACGAGGCCGACCGGCAGCTCAAGCTCGGCCCCGGTGGCCTGCGCGACGTCGAGTTCACGATCCAGCTGCTCCAGCTGGTGCACGGGCAGGCCGACGAGGCGGTGCGGCAGCGGGCGACCCTCGACGCCCTCGGCGCCCTGGCCCGCGGCGGTTACGTCGGGCGCGCGGAGGCCGCCGAGTTCGACGCCGACTACCGCCTGCTGCGGCTGCTCGAGCACCGGATCCAGCTCTCCGCGCTGCGCCGTACCCACCTCATGCCCGACGACGAGGGCCAGCTCCGGGCCCTCGCGCGGTCGACGCGGCTCGCCCGGGACGGGCGGGAGCTCGTCGAGCGGTGGCGGGGCGTGCAGCGCCGGGTCCGCACCCTGCACGAGCGGCTCTTCTACCGACCGCTGCTCTCGGCCGTGGCGGCGCGCCCCGAGGAGGACCTCGCCCTCAGCTCGGACCAGGCCGCCGCCCGCCTGGCCGCCATCGGGTTCGCCGACCCGAAGGGCGCCCTGAAGCACCTCGCCGCGCTCACGGGCGGGGTGTCGCGCCGCGCCAGCATCCAACGGCACCTCCTGCCGGCCATGCTGCAGTGGTTCGCCGACGGGACGGACCCCGACCTGGGCCTCCTGGCGTTCCGTCGCCTCAGCGACGGCCTGGGGGAGTCGTACTGGTACCTGCGCATGCTGCGCGACTCGTCGGGGGCCGCGCACCGGCTGACCACGGTGCTCTCGTCGTCCCGCTTCGCGGCCGACCTGCTGGAGAAGATCCCGGAGGCCGCGGC
>Ga0265797_10011496_pt1 | contig 11069 bp, 9 predicted proteins | sample P2T30metagenome_FD_192433 | JGI IMG/M metagenome (GOLD analysis project Ga0265797, IMG submission 192433) | Plant litter microbial communities from East Loma Ridge, Irvine, California - P2 T30 | ecosystem: Environmental > Terrestrial > Plant litter > Unclassified | place: USA: California... | reverse complement strand
AGACAGGCGTCTTGAGTGCCATCATCCTCGGAGCCATTCTTTCAAGCCTCCAAGTCGAACATGCATGCGCCATGTTCATGTATTAGTGTAATGGACGTACCGCATAGTCAATGACCCGCTTGACGGGTACTAATATCCTCAGTCCTGACATGTTGTGTATATTTCCTCCTCAGCACCGGGCAGCGTAATGTTTCGGGGGTATCACAGGTAATGATGTAGAAGAACCAGGGTGGGGGATAGCATCGGAGCTGCTTCTTGCGTTCGCGCTGCTTAGCCGAGGCTTTTTCCGATGTCCGCGGCGGCCTTGGCGGGGCGATATCGTCTGATCAGGAAGCGCCACTCCTGCGCAACTTGAACTGTGTAATTTAATACATGATTTTTCAGGATACTTCGCAGAGCTGGTGGAACCTACTTTCGTGGACATCTCCCATGTCTTCATATTTGCGGAAGAATAAGCCCATCAGACATGCTGGCAGCTTACTTCCCTGCTTGCTTGTTCACGATGCCAAATCATGCGTGGATTGCCTATTCGTTTGATGAGCTGAAGATTGCTCTGAGCGTATTTCTGTTCTTATAAACAGACTCCATCTACTGATTTCGTGCTCATCAGTTCCAGACCCAGCTTTTCGTTAACAGTCAAAGTTACATTGGCAAGGGCTTCGCACATCATGCTCAATATTCTTGTCATTACACTAGCAGGAGATCGATCCACGGTGTTTGGTGTATCAGATAAGATTGCGCCTCGCCTGATACAACGAGCAGCGGTCCACGAGTCGCGAACGGTAGAAGACGCTATCGAATGCCTCAGTGCAGACTGGCCAAATGTTATCTTAGTCCAGAGCAATCTCATCCTGGAGAACGAAGAACCGAGCACCACGCTACGTAATCACTTGATCGAACGGACGAGAAACGGCTGTACTACAATATTCACGGGATACTTCCATTGGCCCATGTATAAAGTGGACGCCTTCGAGGCTCTCTTCAAGGACCACTTCGAACTTCCGTGGGAGTTAGTAACGACTAAAAACGTACTTACTGATCTTGTGGAAAATGATCCTGGTTTGTTGCGTACCACGGTCCTCTCCCCAATAGTGCAGAATCAAGACCTCTTGCTCCGAGGCGTACCTAAAGAACAGGCCGTATACCGTGCTCGACAACAACCGGAACGTCTCGCTTCAGTAGCCTTTGCAGCAGTAGGCTCAGGAAGGGTGGGTTTTATAGGATGTGGAGGTGACGAAGTGGACAGACTGGTCTTGGCTATGTGTGGATTAGACCGTCCCACAGATGCTCCTGGGAACTCTTTCAAGAGTCACCACGGAGACCATTGACTTTACAGGTGTACTTATGATCCTTCTACATCGGTTTCTGTATTCGAATGGAAGATACGTAGATTACATATTCAAGAGTTACCCAAGCCCTCGGCAAACTGTTGACAGCTGGCGCAAAACCCAAAGGTTCTAGCAGCGTTATACTCCCAACACTGCTGCGCATAGTCTGGTGTGGTCGTCCCACAGCCATCACCTAACAGCACACAGTCGTACCCATTGCTAAATGCATCAGTCAGGGTTCCACCCACGCACTGGTCGGTATTGACACCTGTGAAGAACAAGGTCCTAATGCCCTCTTGATCCAGAAACTCCTTGAGTGGAGTCGTGGCACCCCACAACCCACTCATCCTGTTCTTATGGATCCAGACGTCAGGCCTACTCTCCAACTTGCTGCCTTCGACATACATGGCATCAAGTGGAGGGTAGAGCGCTGCGTTCCAAGAATCGCGCATGAGTAATTTACCCCCCTCTACGGTTTTCCCGTCTGGAAACTTGAGCATCCCGCAGTCAGCACCGATACCACGGTAGAAAGACTGGTTTTCTTTGCCATGTCGATCCATGCTCACGCTTCCTTCTTGGTGTCCAAAAGCGTCGTCGGCTTTGAAATCTGCATCTTCCGAAATGGAGAAGAAGCCAAATGCGCGTTTCACAGCTGGCGGCATCTCTTTGGCTTCTTCCTCTGTAAGCCCCCAATTTACCCATACGACTCTGATGCCAGCCTTGCGTGCAGCTGGGATAGCGTACTTGACCAACTGTTCGCAGGCAATGTGACCAGGACCTTTTTGGCCGCGGCCGAAAGCTTCGGAGAGAAAGAAGTTTTGCATGTCAATGATGACAAGGGCGGATTTCGAAGGATCGATTGTGATGGCATCAGCTCGTGTCTGGATGGTGTGTGTGGGCCCGGTAGTTGGTGACGAGTGCGTAGAGGGATGAGTGAGGTCAAAGCCATTCTTGGTAGAGTGCGACCAGAAATTTGAAGGTGATCCTATCAAGGCTTTTCGATGACTGTTGAGAGGGATAACAGACGACATGATTGTGAGAATAGATGTTATGCTAGATTGAAGTGATCAAAGATCGATTTTTGATGGTAGATTGTGCTTAATGTCTTCGTGAAGATGCAGAACGGTATGTGTTAAGTAGATAGATGATCATACTGGCGATGAATGTAAGTCTTCAGGCAGTCATCGGATGCTGTGGCCACTATCAGAGTGCCAGATAAGGAAGGCCAGTAGCTCACTTGCCGAGGTGGGGTAGGCCGGGGTAGATCCGGAGATAGTCGTTTTGTCGAGGATATGACCAAGATGTCTTTCAACACACATATGTATGTCTAATGCGTAGTACGAGATCGATCTGGGGTGGAGATCGTTTGCGCAGAATCATCGAACAGTTGCGTAATTGTCTGATAGACACTTCAGATGAATGCAGCTTCTGAAACGATATCAGGCTGCGCGTATGAGCGCGGCGAACACGCATGATACACTGGAAGAGAATGGAGTATACAGGATATGGTCTCCTACTGGTTTTATTGGCTGTTACCGGGTTCCCGCAAGCCGTAACCTCGCAACTTGCACAAGCTGTGGTGCCTCTTCTTTGTAAAGGGCCGCGCTGTCAGAGTCGACTATCAGACGCAAATAGTCCCTGTATTCTTCTTCATGACCAATAGACTTGTGATACTCCGCAAGTTGTAACATGGAAGGTTTGTGTCCAACGACAGACGCCACATGTAACCACTCTCGCGCAAGCTTCGCGGCGCTTCCGCGTCTCCAGGTCAGTAACCAGTTGAGCGCATGTCGTATGCTACCGTTTTCTAAAACAGACGAGTTCGATGCTGCCACTTCTTGATAGAAGCCAGTGAGGTCCAGTATGGCTTGTCTGTGACCGGATGCTGCTGCTTTGCTCGTATACCGCAACCACTTTTCGCTTGTTTTCGGCTCATAGGCTGCGAGTTCGTAGTATGAAAGCGGATCATCACCTTCGAGAGCGCCTTTCTGGAAATATGACTGGGCTTCTGCCTGTACTTTCGGATCTTTGTCTGCCTTGAGTAGATAACCGAGCGCATTCCAGGGTGCTATAAGGGGAAATTGCATCGCATGCGTTAATGGCCTTCCAGTTTGATCATTAAGAGTTGAAGGCTTGATGGCTTCTTGGTATGCTTTCATGGCCTCTTGCTTCTGTCCTGCTTGCTCAAGGAAGAGTCCTCTTAGAGTCAAAACTTCAACTACTAGAGTTGGAGTCTTTTCCAAGGACTTCAAGTCAATCGTGTCGAGCAGCTGGCGGTATTGGGCGATATCTTTCTGTGGAAAGAGCCTTGCAATCTCTTGAGCGGGCCGGTTGCCCAAACTGCCAAGGTAGACGGCAGTCAGGATGTGTACGATCGCGAGAGGATCCCCAGCTTGCGCACATCCTTGCAGAAGCATACCAGCGACTTCTTTGTGCTGACTAGGAGGCAGTCGAGCTCTTATCTCTGGATTGCTGAGATCGGGTACTTTGAATGTGGCCATCGCAAGAGATGTAATATCCATCAATCGGACGTTGTATTCTGCTCATGTCAGTGCCATCTATAGAGGGGAGTATGGGCCGCGAACCTACTCTCGACTATCCGCAAAACGTTGTCGCTATGGGAAGTTGTTTTCGTTCTCGCAACGAAGTCATTGTAGATGCTCAGAGCCGTACGCGGCTCGATATTGAGTACGCTTTGTTGCTTGCATATGGTGTAGAAGCCCAGTCGAGCGCGAGTATCAACATCAACACGTGCTTTTGGATCCAATTTTCGGTTGATGGAATACTTCTGGGTTCGCATGCCTGTTGCAAGCCAATGCGAGGCCATCGGATATCTCGTAGCATTGTGGCGGATGGATAGAGTTGTTTGACGCGATCGGCACGACAAACATGGCTCTAGACGCGCGACTGCGCTTGCTGAGCGTAATACTGCGCGAGGAGTCAACATAGTTTCGAGATGACTGCTCGATAGTTGGTGAATGGCGATACGGTGATCCTTGGAATTCACCAAGCCCGCTAGTCTCGGGGGTCCGCAATGGCCGCGAAATCTTGGCACGCCAGAATCTTTTCCACATCGCGCGATCCACCAACGCAGCAACGACAAGAACAGCCGCGGTTCGTACACGACGCGTATCAACCCACAGTAACGAAGACGCAATGGTCACTACACGAGGCGGAACAGAGACGCCAGGCGCACCGACACCGACGCCGCGCAGCTCGACAAGGAGAGCCGCAGGAAAGCGAGAACTCGAGTCGCTAGAGACGCCGACACAAACGAAGAGGCAGAGGAAGTCTGCGCCCACGTCGTCCTCCAAGAAGAGATCTGCCAAGCAGACCGCCGACTCGGATGCGCCTTCACAAGGACTTTCGCAAGAGTCCGTAGAGGATGTCTCAGACACAATCGCTGTCGCCGACGCGCCTGCGACCCAAGACCCTCAGACGCCGACACAGGATGAATTTCTGCCACTCCGACGCCGATCGAGCCCCCACGTTGTAGTCAGCAGGAAGTCGCCGGATGATTCGACGGCCACGGACAGCTTCGGTGAAGGCAGGGAAGAGGCACCAGCAACTTCACAAAATCCGTCCTTTTACACACCAGCGCAGCAGCCTGGTTCAGGTTCAGGATCAGTATACGCGACGCCCGCCACAACATTTAAGCAACCTGAGGGATCACCTACACCCAAGGCTAAGACGGGAGATGGCCAGACGCTAGCACCAGGCTCAGCCAAGAGAGGCAGAGGCCGCCCGAAGAAGGTTGTAGAGACGCCGTCCAAGTTCCCTGACGAGATTCCAACGTCCTCGTACGAGAGCAGCACAGCTCCTATACCCTCGCAAGGCGACGCGCCTCCTTCAGCACAACCTGAAAAGACGCATAGACGCTTTGGTAGCGAGGAGCCTGCCGAGTCGCAAGATTCGCCCGTTGCGATCAAGCAAGGCCACAAGCGATATGAAGCTTCTCAGCCCATCGAGTCACTACCCCCAACGCAAACAAGCCAAGTCGACCAGGACGAAGCAAGCGATTCGGACGACGAAGCCCCCGAGGTAGTCACCACAGCCGCTGCAGGTTCGAAAGCACGAGCTGCGCAAGCCGAAGCCGACCGCGCGCAGAAGGCTCAGCAAGCAAAGGAGCAGGCCAAGCGGCAAGCGCGCGAGGAACTCGTTGCTGCTCAACAAGCTGCAAAGCGCGAGCGTGAGGAGAAGAAGGCAAAGAAGTTGGCGAAGAAAGCTGCCAAGGAAGCAAAGGCTGCCGCTGGGCCCCTCGACAAAGAGCCAGAAGTTGCGTCACGCATGGACATCGACGTATCAAACGGTCTCCTGCCCGCTTCCCTCCTCGAAACCATCGACGACCAACGCCCTCCCACGCCACCGCCCCAGCGGCGCGGAAAGACGGAGGAGGAACTCAGGAAGGAGAAGCTCAACCACCACATAAAGTTCCTCGAGCGCGTTGACAAGCCAGCGAAGGATGTGAAGAAGGGCAAGCTCAGCGTAGCGGTATTGGCACAGCAGAACCGGGTGCTGCCACCCAAGGTCAACAGGAACACAAAGAACGTACGTGAACACTGGTTGAAGGGGCGCGAAATGGACAAGAAGGCAGGGAAACCCGGCGTTAGGTTCGGGAAGAAGATGGAGAGGAGGCCGCATGGTAACCGGGGTTTCTTGAGGAACGGAGAGTAGATAATAGCACAGCGCCAGTCGAACTTGTGCAGTATGATGCGAATGATATCCATTGTCATCTTGATATTTATGCTTCTAATGATAAGTTTTGCCGCCCATCGTGTTGTCCACTTCCACACCTGCTACACCACCTACCGCCGTCCAGGCCTCTTCGGCTTCGCAAAACCCTTGCTCTCCTCCTTCTTCTCCACCTTAAACTCGTCCAGGATAACTTGCTCAGTAATCTCATCTGGGTCCGTCGCCTCAATCTTTTTCTCCACTTTGAGCCCACCATCGTTCTGCGCCAGACTGACCACATTGCCCCTACTCGCTGCATACAGCATCCTCTCCCTGATCTTCGCTCCGCTCGGACACGTCGAGATGAACACGATACTCGCAGCAGCGTCATCATGCCGGTAGAACGAGTACCGCGGCTCCTTAGCATCGATAGCCTGTGAGAGAGTCGAAGGCGTCGCTGACGAAGAAGACACAAGCTGAAGCGTCTCCGACGCGCCGTCCATACGCAACTGCACAAGGTTATCCGTTCCACCCTGTCCCAGCTTCTTCAACGCCCCGCCAATCTCGTCATCAGCCCGAATAGCGATTCTGCCTCCTTGGGCCAGACCCTGGCCGCGTGTGCCTCTGCTCTCCAGGGCCTCGGCAGCCTTGATGTCCTGCAGCGACTGTTCCTCCGCTGTCAGCGGATTATCAGACGCTGTATGCGCAATGTGTTTTTCCCAGCCCTCCGGCGTGAGCTCTGATGCTTCGGTCGTGAAGACACTCTCGCTGAAATGCTCTCCGCCTAGTTCACGCACGAGTGTGAGGCGCGTGGATGCGAAGAGCATTTTCTGGCGTACCGGCGCGGCATTGGGTACGTATGTTACGCCTACGAGAGATTTGTCGGGCGAGGAGAGCGAGTCGGCGCGGCGAAGGAGAAGGTAGAGTGCGGCATTGGGCTGGATGTGAGATTGGAGGTTGGAGAGGTCGGCGAGGAAGGTCGATGCTGACGAGGATATGGTGTCGCTGGGGATGATAGTTTCGTTTTGGATTGTGGCTAGGATTCCGCGTTGCGAGCTTGAGGTTATGAGGCTGCCGACGGCGGATTTGAGCTCCTGGGAAGCTATGGGGGTTGTTAGTGGGGTGCGAGGTTGGAGCGCGCTGGAAGATCGTTACCGGAGATACCAGACTGCATCTTGGCAAGTCTCTACTGCACTATATTCTGTGGTTGTCGGGACACTCAAAGTAGAGGCTGCAATGTTGTTGAATGCACTGATTTCGACGTGTACACTGACGTCGAACCAGCGGTGATGCTGTACTATAGTGGGGCAGGTGGGCTGGACAGCCGATGCACCTTGGCAGCCCTGCTTCCATCATGCAGTCTGGTCCCTGAGTGGCGTTTCTGAAATCCATTTGTTGTTGTATTTCACATGAATTACAGGCTTCAACATGCTTGGAAATCAACCTATGCTTATCGAAGGGCGCTCTTCAACGGACTGTGAAACACAATGCAAGCTCACTCCTCATATGCCCCACCAGGGAGCATCTCTCTGCCTTTCTCCAACACACCCTTCAGATATTCGTACACGGTAAACGTGACAGCTTGACCGGGGGCTACTCGCATCACACGTGGTGTGATACCCTTGTAGAAACTGCGGATACCTTCTTGCTTCCACATGTCGCTGTGAATTGTCAGCTAACACTCGGAAGTTGATTGCGCTCGAGAACTTACTTTCCGATGTTTACTATCCTTTGAATGGCAGTTTGGCCTGCCTCCGCGGGCGTCTTCTGCAACCTCGTCTTGATGGTGTCGATCGGCGCGTTCGTAAACGGACCAACAGCACCACTAATCAGACCGATCAAACTCGTCTCGTAGCCCGGCAAATCCGTTGTGCCATGGTACTTCTGTAACTGTGCCCTGAGTTCCGAGTACGCAGTGAAGTTTGCCGCTTGGTTTGTTCCCTGACGCAAGGCTGTGAGCGAGACACCACGCCATAATGCGCCTGCACCTTCTTCCTTGATGACAGTATACATGGCATGCGCGGCGTTTCGGTACTTGGGTATATCGAGCGGATCGGCCATCGAGTGGTGCTGCGCTTGAAGACGGATCTTGACGACCTCCATAGGTGTGACGACGAGAACGGCCTCCGTGACACCAGCGGCAAGGCCAGCTGTAGAGTGTTAGTATTCGATCATTGTTGAGCAAACTCTGTATCGAAGAGATGCGCCTTGCGATCCCGCGAGCTTCAAACTTACCCATAAACGTAGACTTTGACGCGACATTGCCCTCTTTGTCCGCTAACATCTGCTTATACCACTCATAACTCGTGAAGCGTATGGCCATCTTCGGGACGATGCCTGTGAGAACGGCGCCTAATCCCTTATATAGGCCTAATGCTGTCTCCCTTTTCACGATCTCGGTTCCGGTCGTAATAAATCCGCGCTTCTTTGCCTGTAATATATACCAATCAGTGACGTTCGGAATACTGTATGCCGACCGCTTCGAAAGTATAATTTGGGACGTACTCCTGGAGCGCGAGCTCGTCTTGACAGTTGCATGCGGACTTTGATCGTATCTGATATCCAATTAGACTTAACGCGCAGATAATGTAGGATTGGGGACTTGTAACTCACCGAGAGGATGACACGCGAGTGCCTCCATCATTCCAGCACCGCCTCCGGCTTCATGTCGCGTCAGTATCCTGCCGTCGCGGTCGCATACCCTCCAAATTCACAACTTGAGGCTTACCGATCAAGTTTGTGGCCGCCGACGCGGGCTTCTTGCCGCCAGGCCCTTGTACTGATTTCGCAGACATGTTGTGTAGAGTTGGAGCGCAAGTGTTCAAGGTGTTTGCTGCGAGGAATTGGGGCCAAAGGCAGTCCAAGGCGCGAGCACGTGGGGTTACACGAGATTATGACACTGAAGGAGCGACCCTGAGCTGTAGCCCAATTTTCGGAATGGGAGCTGTAATGCGCTTTAGAAACCTCGGCTTCTAGAGATGACGACAGAGGGAGAGCAAGCAAGCTAATCAATAGCAACAGCTATGCGACGGGTATCAAGAAGGAGACTCGAAATGAGGTTTAGGAAAGCGAGAAAAGCACGAGCGCAAGGAAATCATTCAGTCATATTCCATACATTGCTGATCAGAAGCCTGCCTTGACTACCCGCGGGTGTGAGGACAAACACCCATTTGCTCCGCCAGCCTCGGCCCTTGCGTGAGCCCAGACCGCGTGTCTTAGTGTCGACTGGCACGCGTTTGTCTGGCAGCTGGCAAACAATGGGGTACCTTGGCAAACCCCGGATTTCGCCTTGGGTGGGCGAGCGGAAGTTACGATGCGCTGATGTCGTTCGGCCGGCGATCGGCTCGAGGAATTACGTTGCCGAGCCACAGTTGCCCAGCTGCCCAAGCCATTGGCCGTTCATCATGGCCTGCTTGGGATGATAGCACATGCAATCCTGGTGTTATGCCTGAATTCGAGTCTCGCGTGTTTCCGGGTTCGCGCTTTCACAAGCTCGTGTAGGCGAGCGTCTGATGATGGATGAGGGGTGGAATGATCGACATGTGAAAGTGTGGAAGATGACGTTGGAGGGGCTGTCGGAAACTCTCCGCTGCAGAGCCCATCCCGAAAGCGGCCGACGTGCACGTGCGCGAAGATGCCTCGGAAGATGCCTAGGCAAACTTGACTGTGCTACAATGTGTTCCTCGGGATATATTGAAGGAGAGATAAAAATGGGTATATTCTTACTACATCAAACGCTTCCCTCGGCAAACCTACGATCAGATGAATCTGACCTCATTGAACAGACTTGACCTGACCTGCATCAACGCAACCAGCTCCAACACAAAGTTCTGCAGTATGACCACGTTTGTAATGATGTGCAGCAAGCTCGCCTCTCGAATATCATCGTCTTCTGCATCCTCAGCACCTGTCGCCGCGTCATCAGAAGGTTCCTTCGGTGGTGGTTGGAACTTCGATAGCATGACCTCTACCTCCTTTGATCCAGCCGGCCGGCGGAAGCGAATACGCCTCTTGCCGAACTGACTCATCCTGATCTGTGATATGCTAGCGTCGACGTCGGACATCAAAGAAGGCTGCTGTACGGCGTATGTTCCTGACATAGGGGACGATGCTCGGGCAGGTGAACCAACGAGTGTCTGGCCTCCATATCTTGATGGTGCGGGTGATGTAGTGGGGGTGTTCCTTGCTTCAGAAAGGGTTTCCTTCCTGCCTCTCGGAGATTGCGCTCTGGAGGGCGTCGTCGGTTGGTTACGTACGTGCTGTGGTATTTGCGGCGTCCAAGATCCAGCTGGAGGTTCTGAGGGAGGTCGCGCGGGCTTTGACTGAGGCGTCGACATTTTTGACTCCTCTACGAGATCCTGATGGAAGCGGAAGGCATGCTTGCGGTTCGCAACGTGCTCATCCCAGTCCTTGATATCGCTGCGCAGGGCATCGACTTGCGCCTGGAGACGTTGCAGGCATGCAAAAAGTTGAGGAGTAGCAGAGGATTCCCATTTCGGAAACCTTTCTGCCAGGAACATGGCGCGCAAGTTGTCATTCGTGAACGACTCGACTTCAGGGTTGTCGCTTTCGAAGTGATAGTCGGCAGGATCCACGGATAACCATCCTTCCAGACGCAGTTGTGAGCAGGTGCCGAGCGTAATCAATGCCTCAGTAAGCGCCAGGTTTGTCTCGACATCGTTTGTGAGGAACCTCAGAAGTAGATCCATGAGAGATTGGAAGAGCGGGTCTTCTGGAAGTAACTGATGTGGATCTACCTCCCTAGCTGAAGCTTCAGTCGAGTCGAAGTATCCTGGACTCTTCGAAGACGTCGCGGGTAAAGCGATGGTCTTCAAAGAGCAGGGATGTGACTCCAACAAACTCAGAGTATCTTTTAGATAGTTCTCGTACGCTTCACCAACACCTTCCAAGCCGGCGAGATCGATGGCGAGGTTGAGGTACAGCTCAAGCTCCTTGTTCAGGGATCCAACAGTTCTATTGTGTTCTTTATGATGCAAGTTCATCACCTTGACGAGAGATCCGAGAGCGTATCCATGGCTTTTGCTCAATATCACAGTCGTCAGCTTCAAT
>Ga0265797_10011492_pt1 | contig 11073 bp, 9 predicted proteins | sample P2T30metagenome_FD_192433 | JGI IMG/M metagenome (GOLD analysis project Ga0265797, IMG submission 192433) | Plant litter microbial communities from East Loma Ridge, Irvine, California - P2 T30 | ecosystem: Environmental > Terrestrial > Plant litter > Unclassified | place: USA: California... | reverse complement strand
GCGCAGGGCGCGAATGACCTGTATATCAGCCGGCCCGATGGGGCGGGCGGCTTCACGGCGCCGCAGAGTTTGGGCGCGGTCGTCAATTCGCCGGGCTATGAGTTTGCGCCCTGGCTTTCGGCCGATACCAAAACGCTGTATTTCAGTTCCTACGGCCACTTGGGCTACGGCTCGGCCGATATTTTCCGCAGTCAGCGGCTCGACGACTCGTGGGAGAAGTGGAGCCCGCCCCAGAACCTGGGGCCGCGCTTCAATGGGCCGGGCTACGACGGCTTTTTGGCCCTCGGGCCGGATGGCACGGCGTACTATTCTTCGTCGGGCAAGGTCGATAATGCGCCCAAAAAGCTCTTCCGCACCACGCCCGGCCCAGCCCCGACGGATACTATCCCGCCGCCCATCGACCCCGAAAAGGCGCCCCGAGCGCTGGTAACCGGCCGCGTGCTGGATGCGCGTACTAGCCAACCCATTGCGGGTGGAGCGCAGGTGCAGGCGCTGCTACTGGGCAGTACTATCGACTTTCGGAGTACGGCGCAGGCCGGCAATACGGGCTTTCAACTGTCGCTGGTACCGGGCCGCTACCGCGTCACGACTACGGCCGGCTTGCTCACCAAGATTGATACTATCACAGTTGCCTCCGGCGAAGACCGCCGCTACGAGCCGCGCCTGACGCCCGCCACGGTGGGCTCGCGCCTCGACTTGCCAGCCATCATTTTTGCCCAAAGCCAGGCCAAATTGCTTGGCTCGTCCTACGCCACGCTCAATGAGCTGGCCAATTCGATGAAGGCCAACCCACAGCTGGAAATTCGCCTCGAAGGCCACACCGACAATGTGGGGCCGGCCGATAAAAACCAAGTGCTCAGCGAGCAGCGCGTGACCGAGGTGAAGCGGTATTTAGTTGGTAGGGGGGTGGCGGAAAGCCGAATTACGACGGTTGGTTTTGGGGGAAGCAAGCCGAAATTTGGCAACGACCGGGAGGAAACGCGCAAGCTGAACCGGCGCGTCGAGTTGGTGATAACGAAGTGATTGTAGCGCGAAGCTCTGCTTCGCGTGTCGTTGCTTAGTTGAAGAAATGTATTCCCGCCTAACAACGACACGCGAAGCAGAGCTTCGCGCTACTCTCGCCGCCAGATGAAGCCGTCGAGCACGTAATGCGTGCTTTGCGGCAGGGCCAGCAGGGGCACCAGCCACATCAATAGCCCAGGCTCGGCCACCGTTGGCAGGGCCTGGAACCAGCCAAAAACTGCGCTGTGTTCGCGCCACACGAAGCCATCCCAGAGGCCTTCTTCTAGGAAAGCGAACACCGCAATCGCGCCCAAAAACAGCCCTAGGCCGTAGCGCCCGGCCCACCAGCCGCGCCCGGCGGCCGGGGCCGGGCGGCGGCTCCAGACCAGCGCGAGGTAGGGCACGCCGTGCGACACGACGTTGAGCAACGTGAAGGCGAGGTCGCCGTTGAAGACGACGATGCCCGTGTACCAGGCCACGGCGGTGCCGAGTAGCAGTAGGTTGCGCGGGATATTGAAGGTGTCGGTGCGGTAGTAACGCCAGCTTTCGCGGGCGGCGTAGGCCAGCAATAGCGCCAGGTAGAGGCCGGTGGCGAGGTGCCGGCCCAGCGGCCAATCGCGCTGCACGAAGTCGCCATCGACAAACCAATTGAAGTTGCGCGGAGCGGATAAGTGCCAGTACAGCAGCGGGTAGAGCGTGGCGGCGTAGATGAGCACCGTATTGAGCCACTGGCCGGGTGCGGGCGCTTCGCGCCGCGAATAGAGGCGCAAAAACCCGTATTGCTGCCGGATAAAGTGGAACACCGCCAAGTAGGCCAGCGCCCGCCAAAATACTAGGCTACCCGCCGCGTGCAGCGCCACGCCGCCCGCGTAGCAGGCCAGCGGCACTAGCACCAGCAAGGTGCGCCGCTGCCGCCGCCGCACCGGGTCAAAATAGGTCTGAAATAGCGTGCCGTAGACGTGGGCCACGTCGATGAGCAGCACCACGCCCACCCAGGCCAGCAGCGGAAACTCGGCCGAGGTGCGGTAGGGCGCGGGCAGCGCCAGCACCACGAGCAGCGTCAGAAACGGCGGCGCGAGTATCAGCCAGCCGTCGTAGCGGGGCGAGCGAATCCAGGGTTGGGGCATCGGGTGTACCGGATTGTAGCGTAAGCTTTAGCTTGCGAGGCGTGAGGCTACGTCTGCCTGACGCGCCCTACCGCGTCGCAAGCTAAAGCTTACGCTACAAGTCTAGCGGTGAAATGGGCAGCCTGATGCTGCGGCGGCCTTCGGCGTAGCCGCTGGCGCACTCATTGTTACCGGCCGCACATCGCCGGTGGCGCGCACCTGGCGCATGACAAAGCCGCTGGCGGGTAGCGTGGGCATGCGCGTCAGGTCAACGCTAAAATCCTGCTCGGGCACGGCGTAGGTCATAGAGGTGGTTAGCAGTAGGGCGCTGGTTTTCAGAATTTCAATGGTGAGCCACTCGCCGGCGCAGCGGTGCGTCACGAAGTGGTCGCCGCCGCCCTGCGGGATGAAGTTGAACGCGCTGCCGTTCCAGTCCCGGAAGCGCTCGGGGCGAAATTGGTCGGGCTGCGTCCACTCGCGCTCGTTGTGGTCGATGCCGTGCACGTCGAGCAGCACCAGCTGACCTTTTTTGAAGCGGCAGCCGCGCCACTCGAAGGTGTGGCGGGCGCGGGCACCCAACAGCGGCGCGAAGGGAAACAGCCGCCGCACTTCCTGTGCCACCCACTCGGCCGCTTGTGCGTCGCCGCTTTGCAGGCGAACACGCCATTCGGGGTGCTCGTGCAGCATCACGGCCTGAAACGTGATGAAGCGCGCAATGGCAATGATGGGCCGCACCATGTTAATCAGCTCCACGGCCGCCATTTTGGTGTCGAGCAGCTGGTCGTCGAGGTCGCGAAACCAGGCCACGGCAAACAGGGGCGAGTCTTCACGGGCGTATTGCTGGCCGGCGCGCACCTGGTCGATGATTTTGCCCACCCATTTCTCGGCGTGGCGGCGGGCCAGCTTGCCTTTGCCGTGGCGCGGGCCCACGCCCCCGAAGGCGTCAATCATGGTGCTGAAATCGCGGGCCAGGGGCGCAATATCCTGCTCCTCGAAGGGCAGGCCGGCCCAGGCGCAGGCCGTGCGGCACAGCACTTCTTCGGCCTCGGGAAAGAGCACGGTGGCTTCCTGCTGCTCCCAGCGGCGCAGGTAGGCGCGCCAGTTTTCGGCCAGCTGGGTGGTGAAGCGGTGCAGGCTGTCGGGCGTCATCATGGCCATAAATAGCGCCTTGCGGTGCTTGTGGGCCGCGTCGTCCAGCGTCTGGATGCCGTGCTCGCCCATGAGCGTGGTCTGGATGCGGCGCGGAATGGCGCCGGCGCGCTGGAAGTACGCTTCGTCGTAGAAGAGTGCCGCGCCTTCGGCCCCGCTTAGCGCCACAGCCGGCTCTCCCATCAGGCGCAGCTTTATGATGTCGGACTGGTAGCGGTGGCGGCGATTGGGCAGGAAATTGTAGCCTTCGCGCAGGAAAGCCAGGGTGCTGTCGAGGGCGGAGTCGTGCGGGATTTTGGACATGCTAACGGGCAGTTTTAAGGCTGAAAATTGTCGTTTTTACGCAGTCGCTAGGCTAGTGATGAAGCGGAAATTGATAAGCTGCGCCCCCGGAGCGGCCAAGCTGCTGAGGCCGTGCGCCCTCAAAAAACAAGTAAAATGTAGTACTAAGTTAGAATTGGTTATAAGCTCAACTGCTTAGTGTGCAATGCATAAGCGGTTGATTTTGTCGGCGAGTGTAGAGCCGCATCCTTACGTCTGGTCGTTGTTGAACTCGCCTGACGCGAGACGCAAGGATGCGGCTCTACACTTATTAATACACCGCCCAAATCCCACGAAAAAAGCCCCACTTGCCGGGTGGCAAGTGGGGCTTTTTTCGGTAGCAATAAAAGGCTTACAGCGCTTTTAGTATCAGCAGGACAACGCCAATTACAATGAGGATACCGCCGATGGTGGTGAGCCAGCCGGCGCTAATGATAATACCCAGCAACAGGGCAATCAGGCCCACGAGCAGGATGGTGAGCGACCCGCTGCGGGCGGCCGTTTGCTCGGTGCTAGCGGTGTTTTGCTGGCGCGACTCGATTTTGGTGAGCTGCTTGGCTACTTTGTTCAGGGCCAGGCGCTGTACCAGCGTGGGCTTGGCGGCTTTGGCGGTCGGCGCGGTGGTAGCAGCTACGGCAGTTTCAGCCGTGGCGGGGGCAGTAGGGGTGGCTGCTGCGCGGCGAGCGGCTACTTGCGTGGCGGCTGGGGCAGCAGTAGCTACAGCCGGGGCGGCTTCAGGGGCAACCGGGGCAATGGGCTGCTGGGCTACCACGGTGGCCGACATATCGGCAGCGGGCGACGAGGCAGTGGCGGGCGCTTGGGCTACGCTGGCCTCGGCGAGGGGCGAAGTGGCTTGGTTGGTGGCGTAGTTGGAACGGCTGCACGAGCTGAAAGCGAGCGCGGCAAAGGCGAGTGCAGCGAAGTGCGAATAAGCTTTTTTCATGATGAAAAACGGCTAAAAGTGGATGGGTAGAAAAAGACATATCCGCCGGGGATTTACCCGGCGAATATGTCTGAATCGAGAAAAACTAGGATTAGGTTACGTGTTGAGCACTTCGCCGCCGTTGGGATGGATGGCCTGGCCAGTGATATAAGAGGCGTCTTCGGAGGCCAAAAAGACGTAGGCCGGGGCCACTTCGGAGGGCTGGCCAGGACGCTTGAGCGTGGTGTCCTGGCCAAATTTCTCGACCTTATCGGGTGGGAAGCTCGCCGGGATGAGCGGCGTCCAGATGGGGCCAGGCGCTACGGTGTTGGCCCGTATCTTCTTCTCGGCTAGCTGCTGCGAAATCGAGCGGATGTAGGCCGTAATAGCGCCTTTGGTCGAGGTGTAATCGACCAGCTGCTGATTGCCCCGGTAGGCATTGATGGACGAAGTGGCGATGATGGAGTCGCCCTCGTGCAGGTGCGGCAGCGCAGCTTTTACTACCCGTACCAGGGGGAAGAAATTTACTTGAAAAGTATCCTCAAATTGCTCATTGGGCAGTTCAGCTACGTCGGTGCTGGTGAACTGCTCGGCGGCGTTGCTTATCACAATGTTTAGCTTGCCTAATTGCTGCACGGTTTGGGCCACGATGTCCTCGCAATACTGGTGGTCGCGCAGGTCGCCGGGCAGCAACACACAGCGGCGGCCTTCGGCCTCCACCAACTCGCGGGTGTCGTCGGCATCGGTCTGCTCTTCGGGCTTGAAGGAGAGAGCCACGTCGGCTCCTTCGCGGGCAAAGTGCACCGCGATGGCTCGCCCGATGCCCGAGTCGCCACCCGTAATGAGGGCTACTTTGCCTTGCAGCTTCTCACTGCCCTTGTAGTTGGCCCGGATGTACACCGGCTCAGGCATCATTTGGCCTTCGAGGCCTGGTTGTTGGTCTTGGGCCTGCGGCGGCAGCGCATTGGGGTAATTTTCCATGTTTGGTAGTTAAAGTGGGGTGGTTGATTGGTAATAATCAGCTGATTGTTGATGAAGGTGCAACGAATTCAGAGCTGCGGTTAGGGCATGGGCCAGCCGGGCGTGCCACGCAGCGGGGCCCAAAAGGCCAGCTAGGTAGCGCGCGGTGCGGCAGCTTGGGTTAGCCAAGTAGGGCCTAAACAGACGCTAAATCGGAATTGGCCGGCCCCGTGAGCAAGTGGCCAAGCGCGTCGAAGCGCGAGCCGTGGCAGGGGCAGTCCCAGCTGCATTCGAAGCTATTCCAGTGCACCACGCAGCCCAGGTGCGGGCAAATAGCCGAGCACTCGTGCACTTGGCCCTGCGGGTCTTTGTAGGTGGCTATTTTGGCCAGGCCGTGGCGCAGTACCGCGCCGCTGCCGGGCGCTATTTCGTCGGCCGAGGCCACCTCGCCGCCCGTAAGTAGCTCAGCGTAGTCTTTGACCACTACCGCGTTGTGGCTTACAAACTCCTGGAGCGGTTCCTTAGCGAGCGTTACGCGGTTGGGGTCGTACAGCGCTTCCCAAGGGTTGGGGCGGCTCAGGATGAGGTCGCGCACCAGCATGGCGCCCAGCGTGCCGTGGGTCATGCCGTGGCCCGAGTCGCCGGTGATGATATACACGTTGTCGCGGTCGAAGGGATTGTGGCCGGCGTAGGCCAAGCTGTCGTCGGGCTCCATGACCTCACCCGACCACCGAAAGGCGATTTCCGTAATTTGGGGGAAGTGCGTGCGGGCCCAATCTTCGAGGCAGGCCATACGAGCGGGCGGGTCGTCCTGGCCCACTTCGTGGTCCTCGCCACCTATCAGCAGCAGGTCGTAGTCGGCTGGCTGGTCCATTTCCTGAATGCGGATGTAGTGGTACGGGTCGGGCGTATCCCAGTACAGCGCCGTGGTGAGCGAGCCCTTCGGAATGCGCCCAGCCAGCGCGTAGGTGCGGTAGGGCGCCTGCTTGGTGTGCATCACCACGCGGTCGTTGAAGGGCGTGTTGGTGGCGACCACTACGGCCTGCGCCCGCACCTCTAGCTGCTCGGTGGTGGTGACGCAAACCGGGTTGTTACCGCTGATTTCGGTGGCGTGGGTGTGGGTGAAGATGCGCCCGCCCTGGCCCACAATCGCCCTAGCCAAGCCATTGAGGTACTTCACAATGTGAAACTGGCCCTGTTGCGGAAAGCGCAGGCACGGCCCCGTAGCAAAGCCCTCGGTGCCCGAATCGGACAAAAACTCGACCGCCGTGAGGCCCGCCCGGTGCGCGGCGTCTAGCTCGTCGTGCAGCTCCTGCGGGTCGCCATTTTTGGGTAGGAACAGGTAGCCGTCGAGCCGCCGGAAGTCGCAGGCAATGCGCTCGTCGGCCACAATTTTCTCAATCTGGTCGATGGCCGCGCCGTGGCTTTCGGCGGCCAGCCGCGCGCCGTTTTCCCCAAATAGCTTTTCGAGCACGGTGTAGCGGTCGTCGAGCGCGTTGGAGAGGTGGGCAGTGGTGCGGCCGGTTTCGCCGCTGGCAATTTCCCCGTCTTCGAGCACCACTACTTTTTTGCCTTCTTTGCCCAGCAGGTATGCAGCGGTGAGGCCCGAAATACCGGCTCCGATGATGACTACGTCGGCGGTAGTGTTTTCGCGCAACGGCCCGAAAGTCGGCCGCGCCGGGGCCGTGGCAAACCAGCTGGGTTGGGTAGCGCCGGAGGTAGAAGCAGGGTCAGTCGAGGCAGGCATAAACAACGGGATGAAGAGTAAAAACCAAGAGGTAGGCTAGCGGATTTACGCCCGGCGCTCGCTTGGTGTTAAGGCCCAGCTTGAGGCAAGCGGCAGTTAAGCGCCAGCCTAGCAGTCAAATACCCCCGCTTTAACTCGCGGGAAGGCTATCATTTTCTGGCCGCTGCGCGCACTAAAAAGCAAGGCCGCTTTACTACCGATAAATAAGTGGTAAGTAAGGCGACCTTGCTGGGTGAAGCCGGCAAAATGACGGGATTTAGGTGGTGCCCCCGCCGCCTGATGTAGTGCCACCCGAGGTACCCGTGGTACCACCCGAAGTACCGGTAGTACCACCCGAGGTACCGCCTGAAGTACCCGTGGTGCCACCCGAAGTACCCGTGGTACCGCCCGAAGTACCCGTGGTACCGGTAGTGCCGCCCGAAGTACCGGTAGTACCACCCGAGGTACCTGTGGTACCGCCTGAGGTACCGGTAGTACCACCCGAGGTACCCGTGGTACCAGTAGTGCCACCAGAGGTGCCCGTAGTACCGGTGGTACCAGTAGTGCTACCAGTGGTGCCCGTGGTGCTGCCCGAAGTCGTGCTCGGTGCTGGGTTGTCGTCATCGTCGTCGCAGGAGCTTACCAGGGCCACCGACGAGCAGAGTAATGCTCCCATAAGGAGCGAAGTCCACTTGCGTTTCATAAAAAACAGGATGTTAGGGTGATAGAGTATTCAACCAACCGGTTGCATCCTGTATACGCGCCACCTTGCTGCGGATTTACGCTTAATTATGTCCAGAAAATACGCATTTGCGCGAGTAGGGAATCGGGGGATTTACGGAGAGGGGGCCGGGGCAGTGGGGGCGGGCTCGCAGTCGCAGAGGACCTCGCGGGTGGCGGGGGGCACCTGGTAGTTGGGCTGCGATACCTCTTTCATGTACACTACCGAAAGGTGGCGTAGTGGCGGGTGGGCGGGGTCGAGCTGCCAGCGGCGCAGCAGGTAGTTGCAGTAGTAGCCGCGCATCCAAGTGTTGTTGATGAAGAGGTAGTTTTCGGAATACTTGCGCCAACGGTCATTTTTGAAGAGCGACACGATGGCCTTGGGCTTAGCATAGGTGACGGGCTGGCCGCCGCGGTTGAGGTCGAGTACCTGGCAGCTCGCTGTAGTGCCCTCCAGCACGTACCAGCCATCATCTTTAAACACGGTGGGCGCGAACATGCCCCAGTGCTGGTCGACCCGAAAGAGGTAGCCAAACCAGCGCGCCGGCTCCGACATCCAGCGCCGGCGAAAGCCCGATACATCGTCGAGATTCCACCAGCACACGTAAAAAAGCACGCTCACCACGGCCGTGTCGCGCACGGCGCGCCAAAGCGTGCGGTGGCCGGGCGGCGCGGGCCGCACCCGCTCGATGCGCACCCGCCACGGCAGCTGCCAGGCGGGTAGCCGCGTGCGCCAGCTGCGGGCCCGTGCAGCGTGGGGTGCCAAGCGTGGGGCCAGCCAGTCGAGTACCATCGGTGGCAGCAAGCCCAGTATCGACACGATGTTAATGCTGAAAAACAGGCCCACGTACAGCGTGAGACTGATGCCCAAATGAAAGCCCAGCAGCACGAATACGACCAGTAGCCGCCACCACCGCACCCCCCACGGAATGAATAAGGCAATCGGCAGCAGTAGCTCAGTGTACCAGGTGGCAAACGTGAGGGTGCGCAGCAGGTCGGGGTGAGGGTAGAGCAGCCGCCCGCCCGGCAGCAGCAATTGGTCGAGGCTGAGGGCGTAGTAAAGGGCCGTGCCCTCGCGGGTCCATTCGGCGCCGCTTTTGAGCAGGGCGGTGCACCAGTACAGCAGGGCCAGCTGCACGATGTAGGCCACAGTGGCGGCGCTGGCATAGTCGTAGCGGGCGGGTGGCGGAGCGGTGCGCGCATCCCAGGACCAGACCCGGCCCCAAGGTAGGAAAATGCCCCAAAACAAGAGCATCCGCAGCAAGTCATCGCCGCCCTGGCCTATCATGGTATTGCGGTTTTGCAGCGAAACCAGGAGCACCCACGATGCTACCGTAGCCAGCCGCGTGTGGTGGCCCAGCAGCAGGGCCAGCGCTACCAGCGCCGCCAGCCCAAACAGTAGCGCCTGCACCTGCCACAGCCCGCTAGTGATGTGCAGCGAAAACTGGTAGGGCGTCCAGAGGCGGTCAAGCAGTACCGAAATGGGCAGCACGCCCAGATTGGTGTAGTGCGCTTCGAGGTCGGTACTGCGGATGGCCAGGTCGAGTAGTATAATGATGGCCGTACCCATGCGCAACAGCGCCAGCGCCCGCAAATCGAGCACAAACGGCCGCCGCAGCACGGCCCAAATGCGGAGAAAAGGAGAAGTAGGAGTAGCGGCCACTGGCAAAATGTGTGGTAAGCTTTAGCTTGCCGTTGGAAGAAATGCGAGCTGTCGATAGATAGGTTATAGCGCTAATCATCAAGCACTAAAAAACGAAACAAGGCGAAAAGGCCGCCGCTGGTCGGGCAGGCCCTTTCGCCTTGCGAAAAGCGGGTAAGCGAGCGGCTTAGCGCTGAGTGGTACTACCCGCCGTCGACGAGCCCGAGGTGGTGTTTGAGCCACTCATGTTGCCGCCGCCCGACGACTTAGAGCCCCGGGCGCGCTTGCCCCGGCCCGAGGTGCTGCTACCCCGGCCGCTGCCCGACGTAGTGCCCATAGTGGAGCCCGAGGTGGAGCCCATCGAACCAGCCGTGGTACCCGTGGTTGAGCCCGAAGTAGTGCCCATCGAGCCGGCCGTGGTGCCCATTGTTGAGCCCGCTGTGGTGCCGGTGGGCGAGCCAGCGGTGGTGCCCATAGTGGTGCTGCCGCTGGTAGTGCCGGCCGTGGTGGTACCGATAGTGGTGCTACCGCTGGTAGTGCCGGCCGTGGTGCCAGTAGTGGTTTGGGCAAAAGCAGCGCCCGAAATCAGGCCTAAGCTGAGGGTCAGAGCCGCCGCACGTAGCGGCAGAAAAATTTGCTGGTTCATAATCAAAAAGGAAAAGGGGAAAAGGAAAGGTTGGGTTTTGAATTATTGGCCGGTGGTGCTACTCGCGCCGCCCGTAGTAGCGCCACCGGTGCTGCTACCCGCCGTGGAGCTGCTGCCGGTGCTGCCTGCCGTAGTACCGCCCGTGCCGCCCGCCGTGGTAGAGCCACCAGCCGTAGAGCCGCCCGCGCCGCCACTCATATCGCCGCTGGTGCCGGCCGTAGAGCCGCCAAGGTCGCCGGTGCCGGCCGTGGTAGTGCCGCCGGTGCTGGCCGTGCCCGTGTTCGTGCTGCCCGCCGAGTCGGTGCTCATGCCCGTATCACCGGTGCCGCTGCTGCCGCCCGTGGTGGTGCTGTTAGCATCGGTGGAGCCTTCGTTGTTGCCGCCGCCGCAAGACGTTAGCAGGGCGGTGCTTAGGGCCAAGGCTGCGAAAGCCAGATTGAGTTTCAGGGTGCGCATAAATTGGATTAGGAAAAGAAAAAATGTGTTCCTTATACGCTGCCCTACTGCTGGCAGTAACGCGATTAGTGCGGATTTTGCGGAGGAAACACGTAGGTAGAAGTACGGTATTTTGGGTGTGCCTTCGGCTAAGAGCCAGCTACTCAAACTTCTGAGGCTGCCCTGCGTTAGGCTCTGTAGTACTAGCTTGCCTGTTTATGTCGGCCCCGGCCACCATTCTGTTCGACGGTGTGTGCAACCTCTGCAATGGGTTTGTGCAGTTCGTAATTCGCTATGATGCCACGGGGCAGTTTCGCTTTGCCGCCTTGCAAAGCGAGGCCGCACGTGCGCTGCTGGCCGCCCACGGCCACCCCCTGGCCCTCACTGCCCTGGCCGACCCTACCTCCGTCATGCTGGTGGCCGATGGCCGGGTGTATACGCATT
>Ga0265797_10011491_pt1 | contig 11073 bp, 8 predicted proteins | sample P2T30metagenome_FD_192433 | JGI IMG/M metagenome (GOLD analysis project Ga0265797, IMG submission 192433) | Plant litter microbial communities from East Loma Ridge, Irvine, California - P2 T30 | ecosystem: Environmental > Terrestrial > Plant litter > Unclassified | place: USA: California... | reverse complement strand
TGACCTACGACGCGCTGTCCTGGACCGATCTCGAACCGGCGCTGCTCAACAACCTGATCCCCGGCCTGTTCATCCTGCCCTACGTGGTGTTTTCCGCGACCGCCGGCCAGATCGCGGACAAGGTCGAGAAGGGCAGGCTGGCGCGTTTCGTGAAGCTGCTCGAGATCGGCATCATGGCCATCGCCGCGGCCGGCTGGCTGATGCACACGCTGTGGCTGCTGGTCGCCGCAGTGGCCGGCATGGGCGTGCACTCCACGCTGTTCGGTCCGGTCAAGTACGCCTACCTGCCACAACACCTGCGCCCCGATGAACTGGTCGGCGGCAATGGCGTGATCGAAATGGGCACCTTCGTCGGCATCCTGCTGGGCGAAGTGATGGGTGCGGTACTGGCCGGCCATGGCAGCCTCGGCATCGAACTGGTGGCCGGTGGCACGCTGCTGGTCGCGCTGCTGGGCCTGGCCACCAGCTGGCGCATCCCGGCTTCGCCGGCGCCGGAACCGCAGTTGAAGATCAGCGCCAACTTCGTCGCCGAATCGTGGCGTAACCTGGCCTATTCGCGCCGGAACCGCACCGTGTTCCTGTCCATGCTCGGCAACTCCTGGTTCTGGTTCTACGGCGCGCTGGTGCTGTCGCAATTCCCGCTGTTCGCCAAGGATTACCTGCACGGCGACCACAGCGTGTTCGTGCTGCTGCTGACCATCTTCTCGCTCGGCATCGGCACCGGCTCCCTGCTGTGCGAAAAACTGTCCGGCCGCAAGGTCGAGATCGGCCTGGTGCCCTTCGGCGCCATCGGCCTGTCGGTGTTCGGCATCGACCTGTATTTCGCCAGCCAGGGCTATACGAATACCGCCACCGTCGACGCCCTCGGCCTGCTGCGCCAGGCCGGTACGATCCGGATCCGGGCCGACCTGCTGCTGCTGGGCGTGTTCGGCGGCTTCTTCATCGTGCCGCTGTTCGCGCTGATCCAGACCCGTTGCGACCCCAAGCACGTCTCGCGCACCATTGCCGGCATGAACATCCTGAATGCGCTGTTCATGGTGGCCGCGGCCGGCGTGGCGGTGCTGCTGATCAAGCTGGGCTTCACCATCCCCGAGATGTTCCTGACCACCGCGCTGCTGAATGTGCTGGTGGCGGCCTACATCTTCTCGCTGGTGCCGGAATTCCTGATGCGCTTCCTGGCCTGGCTCTTGATCCACACCATCCACCGCGTCTCGACCGTGGACGTGGAGCGCATCCCGGAAGAGGGCGCGGCGGTGCTGGTCTGCAACCACGTGTCCTACGTCGACGCCATCGTCATCCTGGCGGCCAGCCCGCGCCCGATCTGCTTCGTGATGGACCACCGCATCTTCAAGACGCCGCTGCTGGGCTTCATCTTCCGCACCGGCAAGGCAATCCCGATCGCGCCGGCCAAGGAAGACCCGTGGCTGATGGAAAAGGCCTTCGTCGACATTGCGCACGCGCTGCACGACGGCGAACTGGTCTGCATCTTCCCGGAAGGCAAGCTGACCCGCACCGGCGACCTCAACGAATTCCGCGGCGGCATCGCCAAGATCGTCGAGCGCAGCCAGGTGCCGGTGATCCCGATGGCGCTGCGCGGGCTGTGGGGCAGCGTGTTCTCGCGCGATCCCGCCAACGTGTTCGAGCGGACCTTTGCGCGCGGCTGGCGTTCACGGCTGGCGCTGGCGGTGGGGCGGCCGGTGCCGCCGCAGGAGGTCACGCTGGACGGACTGTACGAGCAGGTGCTGGCCTTGCGCGGGAAGTGGAAGTAGGATTCCGTGACGTGCACGCATTTGCCTGTCAAAAACTTAACCATCCCGCCCGCCTCTGATATAATTGCAGACTGGATCGGGGCGTAGCGCAGCCTGGTAGCGTACGTGCATGGGGTGCACGGGGTCGGAGGTTCGAATCCTCTCGCCCCGACCAACAGAATCAATGGGATAGGCCAGCTTTCGAGCTGGCCTTTTTCGTTTTCCAGCGCGACGATTCAAGCTCTCTTGCGCCGCGTCAGGCCCGCAATCCCAGCCAGCCCCAAACCCATCAACGCCAGCGACTGCGGCTCAGGCACCTCCGCCGGCTCGAACACCTGGTCACGCACGTTCGCAGCGATATCCGGGAAATTGGTGAACACCCCATCCACACCCAAGTTGTACGCAGTCGCATAGCTCGCCGGATTGTTCAGATAGGTGTAAGGCATCACCGTCAGCCCGGCATTGTGTGCAGCAGATACGCAAGCCGCGCTGAGCTGGCCGCTCGACGGGCCGATGCCATCGGCAATCGCAGCCACCGAAGCCGCTGCGGCCGCCGTGGTAGGGCAAACCCCGAGGTAGCTGACAGGAATCGAGGAGTTGGCGTTCAGGTAGCCCACCTGATCAGCGTTGAACGACTGCGTCAGCGCACGGCCCTCGATGGCGAAGTAGCCGTTGTACTTCGGATTGTTCAACCCGGCCAGAATGGCTTCCGCCACCGCCAGTCCGGCTTGTTTGGCTTCCGGAAATACGCCGATGGCGATCCCGGTGTTCAGGTAGTTGTCGTAGACCAGATCCAGGAAGGCGTCGTAGCTGGTGAAGCTGTACGAGGTGGCGGGATCGAAATAGGTCTTGTCGCTGCAGTAGCCGGAGGCGTTACGGCAGGTCACGGACAGCTGCTGCAGCTGCGCCAGGGTGAACTTCGTCACATCGTAGGACCCGTTGGCGGAACGCAGGGCGGCTATTTCCGGATGCGTCGCCGCGTAGGCCACGACGTTGGTGGTGGCGTTCAGGGTGCCGTCATGCAGCATCACGGCCTTGCCGTCGGCGGTCAGGTAGACGTCGCCCTCGATGTAGTCGGTGCCCATCCGCATGGCGAGCTGGTAAGCCTGCACCGATTCCTCCGGCAGGTAGCCGCTGGCGCCGCGGTGGGCGATCACCAGCGGACGGTCGCCGGTCAGCGTGGGGATGGGGGTCGCATGGGCGGCGACCGCGGCGAGCGTCAGGACGGCGAATGGCAGGGCGTGCAGCGGCTTTTTCATGGAGCAGATCCTCTCGAAGAGCGATGTTTTCTTGTGAATATTCGATTGTCGAAACCCTTGAACGCAGAAGTTGCTAATAAGAATCGATAGTTGATCCATATCCGCAACGTCATAGTTGCATTCGAGGCAAATTTTATTTGCATGAGATGACCGGCGCGTGACGTGCTGCCGGCTGTCACGGACGGTGTTCGACAATTGGCAATCGCCGAGACGACGCGCGTCAATCGCGCGCCGGCCGCGTACTCCACAAGATCAACCACAACAACCCCACCTGAACGGGCAGGCGCAGCCAGAGCGCCCACAAGGGCACCGGAAACAGTTCGGGCCGCTGCACCGCGGCCACCGGCCACGGCATCCAGGGCGGGACGATGCTCGCTTCCGTTTCGGTCGCCACGAAATGCAGGATGCCGCCGATGAAAATCCACAGGAAGACGAACGCCAGCCCGGCGGCCCGACCTTTACCGGACTTGCGCACTGTTCCGATAGTCATGGTGTCAAATTTCATGATGGTCCCAATCGTTGATTACCGCATATCGTTCGTAATCGCCCGGCAGCGAGCGTTACCTAACAGAAGTCTTTCGTGATTTACGGCGAAATGATACTCAACCGAAACGCAAGCGATGTTTCTCCACAAACGAAGCGCTGGCGCAACAGCGATATCTACACGACGCCAGCCATGGACATTGACAACAACGAGCGCAGTGAATGGTTCTACCGCGGGTCGCCGGGCGGCCTGGACGTGGACCTGGGTTTCTGCGTCATCGAACTGCGTCCCGCCTCGGATGGGCAACCGGACGATTACCGCTTCATCGAGGTCAATGCCGCGTTCGAGCGGCATGCCGGCCTGAAGGACGCTGCCGGCCACTGGAGGCGCAGCCTGGCGCCGGTGCCCGAACAGGTCTGGTTCGACCGGTATGCCGCGATTGCCCTGACGCGCCGGGCCATGCATTTCGAAGACATCGCGACCACGCATGGACGCCGCCATTTCGACGTGTTCGCCTATCCGGTCGGTACGCCGGAACAGCGCCGGGTCGCGGTCCTGTTCTCGGACATCAGCGCACGCAAGCAGGAAGAAACCCGCCAGGCCGCGCTGTTCACCCTCACCGACCAGCTGGCGCAATGCGAGGACACGGCAAGCATGACCGACCTGGCCTGCCGCATCCTGGGCGAGACGCTGGATGTCCAGCTGGTCGGCTATGGCACCGTGGATGCCGTCGCGGAAACGCTCACCGTCGAACGCGACTGGACAACCGGCGGCGCCCGCTCGCTCGCGGGCACCGTGGCATTCCGCGACTTCGGTACCTATACCGAGGACTTCAAGCGCGGCGACACGGTCGTCGTCCTTGACGCGCGCCTTGATGCGCGTACCCGGGATCACGCGGCCGCGCTGGAAGCGCGCAGCGCCCGCGCCTTCGTGAACACCCCGGTATTCGAGCGCGGCGAATTCGTCGCCCTGCTGTATCTCAGCACGGTGCTGCCGCGTGACTGGAGCGATGCCGAACTGCAGTTCATCCGTGAAGTGGCGGCGCGCACGCGTGCGGCCACCGCCCGCATCGAGGCGCAGGACAGGGTGCGCGCGCTGGCCGCCTCGCTCGAGCGCCAGGTCCGGGCGCGCACCTGGGAACTCGACCGTGCCTGGCAGCTGTCCCAGGAGCTGCTGGTCGTGGCGCGTCCGGACGGCATCATCGAATCGGTCAATCCGATGTGGTCGCAGCTGCTGGGCTACGCGGCGGGCGACATCGTCGGCACCAGCTTCGTCGACTACGTCCATCCCGAAGACATCGACCGCACGCTCGCGGCCTTCGCCGGCATCCTCGAGCGGCCCTTGACCACGCCGTTCGAATACCGCTTCCGCCACAAGGACGGGTCCTGGCGCTGGTTCGCCTGGACCGGCGCCTTCGAGGAGGGCAAGGTCTACGCGGCCGGGCGCGACCTGGCACGTGACCGCGAGCACGAGGAAGCCCTGAACGATGCCGCGGACTTCACCCGGCTGGCGCTGACCTCGGTGGGCGGCGTCGGCGTCTGGACCTGCGACCTGCTGCAGGACCGCTATGTGTGCGACAGCGCGATCGCGGCGCTGTACGGCGTCGATCCGGTACGCGGCTCGCAAGGCGTCGACAAATCCGAATTCCTCGGCAAGGTCCACCCCGACGACATGCCGAAACTGCAGGAAGAGATAGCCCGCAGCCTGAGCTCCGGCACCGACATGGCGCTCGAATACCGATTGATCCAGCCGGACGGCAAGGTGCGCTGGGTGCTGTCGCGCTGGCGCACCTACCAGGACGACAGCGGGCGCCCGGTGCGCCGCACCGGCGTCGGGATCGAGATCACGCACCAGCACAAGCTCGAGGAGCAGTTGCGCCAGGCGCAGAAGATGGAGGCGGTCGGCCAGCTGACCGGCGGGCTGGCGCACGACTTCAACAACCTGCTGGCGGGCATCACGGGCGCGCTCGACCTGATGCAACTGCGCATCCGCCAGGGGCGCTTCGGCGACATGGACCGCTTCATGACGGTGGCGCAGGGCGCGGCCCGGCGCGCCGCCGCGCTGACGCACCGCCTGCTGGCGTTTTCGCGGCGCCAGACGCTGGACCCGAAGCCGACCGACATCAACCAGCTGGTGGCCGGCATGGAAGAACTGATCCGCCGCACCATCGGGCCGCATATCGCGCTGGAAGTGGTCGGCGCGATCGGCTTGTGGCCGACGCTGATCGACCCGGGCCAGCTCGAGAACGCGCTGCTGAACCTGTGCATCAATGCGCGCGATGCGATGCCGGACGGCGGCCGCATCACCATCGAGACCGCCAACAAATGGCTGGACCATTTCACCTCGGCCCAGTACGACATCCCGGAAGGGCAGTACCTGTCGCTGTGCGTGACCGACGTCGGCGCCGGCATGACGCCGCAGGTGGTGGCGAGGGCCTTCGAGCCTTTCTTCACGACCAAGCCGATCGGCGAGGGCACCGGGCTCGGCCTGTCGATGATCCATGGCTTCGCGCGCCAGTCGGGTGGCCAGGTGCGCATCTATTCGGAGGTCGGGCAGGGCACCACCGTCTGCCTCTACCTGCCGCGCTACTACGGTAGCGTCGACGCCCAGGACCCGGCCTACGAACGGCGCGCCGAAGCGCGCCATGCGGGCGATGGCGAGACGGTGCTGATCGTCGACGACGAACCCTCGGTGCGCATGCTGGTGCGGGAAGTGCTGGAAGACCTGGGCTACAACGCCCTCGAAGCGGCCGACAGCGTGGCCGGCCTGAAGATCCTGCAGTCGGACGCGCAGATCGACTTGCTCGTCACCGACGTCGGTTTGCCGGGCGGCATGAACGGCAGGCAGATGGCGGATGCGGGCCGTGCGGGGCGGCCAGGCTTGAACGTGTTGTTCATCACCGGCTATGCCGAGAACAGCCTGATCGGGAATGGCCGGATGGAGCCGGGCATGCAGGTGATGACGAAGCCCTTCGCCATGGATGCGCTGGCGGCGCGGATCAAGGAATTGATCGGGAAGCGCTGAAAAAAGTTAAAAAACTTGAATCCGAACGCGGCACGGCGCCGTACAAGCTGTATGCCGTGCGCAAATGGATTCCGATCTCTTGCAATATCGAAATTCGATGCACGTGCCGACGATGTTTTTCGACGTTTAATTAACGGGAGAACTACCATGACGGACACGAACCTCACCCTGGCCTTGCTCGAATCACGCCACCAGAAACTGGAAAAACGCCGCTCCTTCTTCAAGAATGTCGGCGGCCTCAGCGTCGGGCTGGTGGGTGGTACGCTGCTCAGCGCCTGCGGCGGCTCGGTGCGCGAGGCGGTCGCCCAGGCGGCGCAGCCGACCGACAACGACATCCTGAATTTCGCCCTGAATCTCGAATACCTGGAGGCGCAGTTCTATTCCTACGCCGTGTTCGGCACCGGCCTGTCGGCCAGCCTGCTGACCGGCACCGGCACCCAGGGCGCCGTGACCGGCGGCCGCGCGGTGCAGTTCAAGGACCCGCTCGTGGCCCAGTACGCCAAGGAAATCGCCCAGGACGAGATCGCCCACGTCGGCTTCCTGCGCCGTGCGCTCGGCGCGGCGGCTGTGGCCTGTCCCGCCATCGACATCGGCGGCACCGATCCGAACGGCGCCTTCTCGAACGCGGCCCGCGCCGCCGGCCTGGTGGGTGCGGGCCAGGCCTTCGATCCCTATGCCAGCGACGAGAACTTCCTGCTCGGCGCCTTCATCTTCGAAGATGTCGGCGTGACCGCCTACAAGGGCGCGTCGCCGCTGATCACCAACAAGACCTTCCTCGAAGCGGCGGCCGGCATCCTCGCCGCCGAGGCCTACCACGCCGGCCTGGTGCGCACCGTGCTGTACACCAAGGGCCTGGCTGCGCCGTCGTTGCGCACGGCAGCCGGTGCAATTTCGGACGCACGTGATAGTCTGGACAATGCGGCCGACGTCGACCAGGGCATCGTCACCGCAGGCGACAATACCGTGTCCAACATCGTACCGCTGGACAAGGACGGCATTGCCTTCAGCCGCACGCCGGGCGACGTGCTGAACATCGTCTACTTGACCAAGGAATCGGTGACCATGGGTGGTTTCTTCCCGAAGGGTGCCAACGGCACCTTGAACATGAGTACGGCCTACGCTTGACCATGCCGCCGCCTGTCCTCACGGATGTGGCGGTGCCGGACGACACCGGCGGCGGACCGCGCAGCGTGGCGGTACGCGCCACCGGGCCGTGGTGGCGTCGCTTGCTCGGCTTCATCGGGCCGGGCTACCTGGTCGCGGTGGGCTACATGGACCCCGGCAACTGGGCCACCGACCTGGCCGGCGGCGCCGCGCACGGCTATGCCTTGCTGTGGATCGTCGGCCTGTCGAGCCTGATGGCGATGCTGCTGCAGGTGCTGTCGGCGCGGCTGGGCATCGTGGCCCAGGCCGACCTGGCGCAGCTGACGCGCCGGCATTCCTCGCGCGGCGCGGCGCTGGCCCAGTGGCTGCTGTGCGAACTGGCGATCTGCGCCTGCGACCTGGCCGAGGTCATCGGCACGGCGATCGCCCTCAACATGCTGTTCGGGCTGCCGCTCGCCATGGGCGTGCTGCTGACCGTGCTCGACGTCCTCCTGATCCTGTGGCTGCAGCGCTTCGGCCTGCGCTACCTGGAAGCCTTCGTGATCGCGCTGCTGGCCATCGTGTTCGTCTGCTTCGGCATCAGCCTGCTGCTGGCCCGGCCCGAGTGGCGCGACGTCGCCGCCGGCTTCCTGCCGACCGCGCGCACCGTCACCGATCCGGGCATGCTGTTCCTGGCGATCGGCATCGTCGGCGCCACCGTCATGCCGCACAACCTGTACCTGCATTCGTCGACGGTGCAGACGCGCCGCTTCGAGACCAGCGAAGCCGGCAAGCGCGGCGCGATCGCCTTTGCCACGGTCGACATCGTCGCGGCTCTGTGCATGGCGCTGCTGGTGAATGCCGCCATCCTGATTACTTCGGCGGCCGTGTTCCACGCCAGCGGCCATGAGGGCGTGGCCGAGCTGCAGGACGCCTACCGCCTGCTGGGGCCGCTGACCGGCACGGCGCTGGCCAGCACCCTGTTCGCGGTCGCGCTGCTGGCGGCGGGGCAGAGCTCGTCCGTCACCGCGACGCTGGCGGGCCAGGTCGTGATGGAGGGTTTCGTACAGATCAGGATGGCACCATGGGCGCGCCGCCTGCTGACGCGTTCGGTGGCGATCGTGCCGGCCTTGTTCGTGACGCTGACCCAGGGGCAGGACGGTATCGGGCGCTTGCTGCTGTTCAGCCAGGTCGTGCTCAGCCTGCAATTGCCGTTCGCAATGTTCCCGCTGATCCGCTTCACCTCCAGCCGCGCCATCATGGGGCCCTTCGCCACCCCGCGCTGGATGAGGCGCGCGGCGTGGGCGACGATGGCGATCATCGTCGCGCTGAACGGCATCCTGGCCTGGAGGACGCTGTCATGAAGCCTGCTTACCGTCCAAGAAATTTTCCTATGAGCCAGCCGTGCGCGACCGTGGCTATGCTATTTTTGCAACATCCGCCGACAGGACCCGCATGCCCGATTCCCGACCGCTCGACACCGCACAACTGCGCCTCTGGCTGCATGGCGCGGCACAGCAGGATGCCGATGCATTCCGCGACTTGTACCAGGCCACCTCGGCCAGGCTGTACGGCTATGCCTTGCGCATGCTGGGCAAGCGGGAATTGGCGGAAGAGGTATTGCAGGACAGTTTCGTCGCAATCTGGCACAACGCGGCCAGCTACCAGGGCCACCTGGCCGCACCGATGACGTGGATGACGACGATCGTGCGCAACAAGGCGCTCGATCTGCTGCGCCACGCCGGTTTTGACGCCGACATCGGCGCCGAACCCTTCGACCGCGAGGTGATGGAAGCCCTGCGCGACCCCGGCGTCACGCCGTTCGAGGCGCTGGCCCTGAGCCGCGAGGCGCGTGCGCTGGCCTATTGCATGTCGGCGCTGGAAGGCTTGCATCGCCAGGTGCTGGGACTGGCCTTCTTCCATGACCTCTCGCACAGCGAGGTGGCCGAGCGCATGGCGCTGCCGATCGGCACCGTCAAGACCTGGGTCCGCCGCAGCCTGGAACGGCTCAAGGCCTGCCTGGCGAAAGGCACGCCGTCATGAACCTGCGCGACAAGCCGGCGCTGCGCGACCAGCTCGCCGCGCAATACGTGCTGGGTACCTTGAAGGGCGGTGCGCGGCGCCGCTTCGAGGCCCACCTGCACGGCGACGCCGCGCTGCGCCACACCACCGCCGAGTGGCGGGAGCGGCTGGCGCCGATGGCGGAATTCGCGCCGGCAGAGCAGCCGCGCAAGCGGGTGTGGAGCGAGATCGCGCGGCGCCTGCACCTGCGCCCGAGGCACGCGGCCTGGCAATTCTGGCGCAGCGAGTCCCTGGCCTTGTGGCGCTGGATCGGCGCGCTGTCGACGGCGGCGGCGCTGCTGCTGGCCGCGGTGCTGGTCGAACAGCGCCAGGAAGCGCCGCGCGTCGACTACGTCGCCACCCTGTCCGACGACAAGGCGCAGCCGGCGCTGCTGCTGACCGGCGACGTGCGCAGGCAGGTGCTCACCGTGCGCCCGGTCGGGAACGTGGCCGTCGCCGACGACCGGACGCTGCAACTGTGGGCGGTGCCGGCGCAGGGCAATCCGCGCTCGCTCGGCCTGCTGGCCGGCAGCCAGAGCACGCTGGCCCTGAACGCACGCGCGCTGTCCGGCGATGTCGCCCTGCTGGCCGTGTCGCTCGAGCCGAAGGGCGGCTCGCCCGACCCGAAGGGGCCGACCGGGCCGATCCTGTACAAGGGCAACTGGGTGCGCGTACTGTGAAGCGGCGGCCGTGGCATGATAGCGGCTTACCTGTTCAGTCAACCGGAAGCCACCATGAGCGAAACCCTTTTCGATATCCCCCTGAACCGCCTCGAAGGCCAGCCGGCCTCGCTGGCCGACTACCGCGGCAAGGTCATGCTGATCGTGAACGTCGCCTCGCAATGCGGCCTGACGCCGCAGTACACCGGCCTCGAGCACCTGTTCGAGTCCTACGAGGCGCGCGGCCTGGTCGTGCTGGGATTCCCCTGCAACGATTTCGGCGCCCAGGAACCGGGTTCCGCCGAAGAGATCCAGGATTTTTGCCAGCGCAACTATGGCATCAAGTTCCCGATGTTCCAGAAGATTGCAGTGAACGCCGACGCGCGTCATCCGCTGTACCGTGAACTGATCCGCGAGCAGCCGAAAGCCCGGCCGGCGGAGGGGGGCGACCTGATGGCGGTGCTGGAAAAGCACGGCCTGGCACCGAAGAACGACACCGACATCATGTGGAATTTCGAGAAATTCCTGGTCGGCCGCGACGGCAAGGTGATCGCGCGCTTTGCGCCGGATGTGAAGCCGGATGATGCGGCGCTGGTGGCCGCGATCGAGGCGGCGCTGGCCTGAGGGATTGGACTAAGGCCGCGGCTTGACCTGGCGGATGCCGCCGTCCGCCTCGTATTCCAGCGGCGCGAAGGTGATCGAGCGCCGCTGGCTGCCGCCGCCCGGCAGCAGATTGTCGTGGTAGAACAGCCAGC
>Ga0265797_10011489_pt1 | contig 11077 bp, 10 predicted proteins | sample P2T30metagenome_FD_192433 | JGI IMG/M metagenome (GOLD analysis project Ga0265797, IMG submission 192433) | Plant litter microbial communities from East Loma Ridge, Irvine, California - P2 T30 | ecosystem: Environmental > Terrestrial > Plant litter > Unclassified | place: USA: California... | reverse complement strand
GAGGAAACTGAGGAGTCATGGAAGTACTTAGTTACTGAGACAATGGTTTTGTATAGTGTGAGCGTTTTGTTCTACTCTTTTTCTAGTCTCGTTTGCATGGTCACGGCGTTCGGTATGGGCTACAGGACACCTGCCATGTCAACTTCTTCTGCTACTGGCGTTTGGACACTGGGTTCAAAAGGCTGGGCATACGTAGGCGTAATGTCGATTAAAGCTTTCCCACCTTCAATGGTAATTTCATTTCATCCTACAAAACGTTCCCTGCATGTTCCAAGTCTCGATGGCACGAACACTTCATGTAGCTTGTGTATTACTGGAGCTTGAGGCGAGGAATACTTCTGCAGGTATATATGCTTCAGATCATCTTCGGCAGAAATGAGATGTAGAATGGGTGGTGAAGCGTGCTATTGTGAACAAGCGTTTAGAAGTGTAAAGCCGCGTTCCTTATACAACTAAACTCAGCTGTGAAAGCCACCAATCTAACAAGGAAGATTGATAAATGATAAGTTTATATATACTACGAGTGTAGCTAGGTAGGTTGGAGCATAGAATGGTAAGGGGTTGCAGGAGAAGATGGCCTTGGATCTCCCAAATAGCCCCGAGCAGTTTAGTTTAGCAATGTAAAGGAATATTCCAGATATGATTCACCAAGCATAAGTAATCAACAAGAACAAAACGAAGCAAGCAGTCTTGAAAATTATAAAACTTGAGAACGAGTTCTTCTCGCGCTACAAACCCTGTTGTGTCACACTTATGGGTCGGAAGGTCCCTAAGCTTTTTATCGTGTCGACACACTACCTAGGTATTGTTCTACTCTAACCACTACATCTGCAAGCTCTATAATACATTTTTAATCAGGGCAAGTCACCCTATCGTTACGATTCAACAATTAACCTTATAGAAAGGTTGTCTACCTAGGAGTTGATTAATTGATTAATTGTGGCTTCACGCCATAGTACCTAGGTATGGCGCATGTAACATGACGTTCTTTTCAAAAGTACCTAAGCACTACTCAGGTATGAATCACAACATATGCTGCGCACTGCCGATCAAAGTGTTGAGGCCGATCGCACCGCCACTATGCTACATCCTGACGTTTGCCTTGATAGAGGCAACACGTGTTCAGCCTTACCCAGGTACTGGCAAAGGCTGGTCTAATTTCTTCTTAACATATATTCGGTGTCTCCTGTCCTTGTCTATCGTGTTCTTAACATTATCCTCTATTCCTACGGAGGTAGATACGTCCTCATCGTGGATAGCATGTGCGCAACCGAGATAGTTGAGAGCGGTAAGTATGGCAGCAACTTAGTAGGACTTTCTAACAGATAGTAGTGGTGCCCGGTAATGATGCCACGTCAACAACTTGGTATAACGTGTTGCAGGTATGCTATGATGGATGGACTCGCCCTGACACAAACTGAGAGCTCTAGCTTGATATACGTAGCTACGATACTCGTGTGCTGTAATACATCTCCATCTCACCTCGCATCTCATCTAATCAACGGAGAAGGTTTAGTACCTCGATTGCACTCGACAGATATCGGCTGTCATGCTCAGGCACGTTTGAACGCACATTCATTCCTAAGACGTTTTTGGACGTATCTATGAAAGACGTCAACGGCTATTTCGAGAGCCGCAGTGAAGAGAACGACGATGGCAGTGTCGCTGCATACGGTTAGTCTTCACTTTAGTGAATCTCGCACTATCTGACGATTAATTAGAGAGATGGTATACATTCAAGATCAAACAAACTGCCAAATCTATAGGTATTTCATCAGCGAGTAGTATCAAGTATTACTGGCAACAAACCTCTGTGTTTACTCGGTGGTCCAAAGCTTCAAGAAGCCTCTTCGTCGTATGTCTCGACTGCCCGGAGGCCACGCAAGCCAATCTCAAGGTTCAGCTTCGCTCACTCTCCTCACTCAGCCCATCTCAATGGGTAGAGCTTTTTGCGATGGAGATAAGAAAGCTATACGATGACTCTGTCTGGACTCTTCGCGACCACGTCCGCCACACGGAAATGGTAGAGTGCTCTATCCACTTCTTTTTCGATGCTTGTTCAAACCAACCCCCACAGACTCGCGGTGCCTCCTCGTACATGCAGCCCGACTTTTTCCACTTCCACGATCTGACACGCCACATCAGCCACTCCAATGAGACGCTCGACATTGCCATGCACACTATCAAAGCCATTGGTGCTAGCACCCCACCAAATGAACGCGTACGTGCGATCGAAGGCGAAATGCACGCTATCCGCCGTCGCTCGCAATACCTCGATGAACGCCTCAAGAGCGAAATCAATCTAGTCCGTTGTTGATACATGTCGCAATTTTGAGTCCACTATGTTAACGAGCGCACAGGCGTACCATCTGATAGCTCAGCGCGAATCTCGGCTGCTTCTTGAGATCACGCAGAATTCGCGCAGCGATAACAAGCACATGCGCTCCATTGCGGCTGTCGGACTCGTATATCTGCCTGCGACTTTCGTGTCGGGCTTGTTTGGTATGAACTTCTTTGAATTCAAGACTGACGAAGAGAAGCAGGTATGGGTCGTGAGCGACAAATTCTGGGTGTTCTGGGTGGTCGCGGGCATATTAACAGGTACGACGTGCGTGATGTGGATTGGGTGGGATGTGATGTGTGAGGCGGTGGGAAGGTGCTTAAAGGGGCAGAGACAGCACGGTGACGACAGTGAGGACGGTGTGTGCACGAGGTGGGGGTAGAGTGGGAGGCTGTGGTATGGCAAAAGTGAATAACCTAAGTTTGTCACAAGATTCGTTGTCAGCTGTAGAGATTGCAGCTCATCCATTGGCTCTGACATCCTCTGTCGCGACGCAATGGCTTTATGGACGCAGGTTTCTTGAAAGCAGCCTGCGCATCTGATAGGTTCCGAAATGCACACCTTCAAATGGGCCCTGAACTGCTTCACTAGCTATAGCATTTAGTGATGACATTCAGGCGGATGAAACAACTTTGGTACTCTGGTTTCAGGAGATGGAGAAGGCTGAAAATGACGAGGCTACGTACGTTTCGGATAATTCCGACACAACCTTGGGATGCCGACAGCGGCCGGACGAGAAGGTAAAAAACTATCTACGTCTGTCCACACCAAAGCCACCATAAGCAGGTGGTCATCTAGGTGAACCTTGAGCTTCTTCTGCATGGCCGTTTCCGGTTAGGAGGACCGGTCAATTGTATTCCGTGTCCTTTCAATATCTCTAGCGCCCTCTATACACCATAAAATGCTTTCCGCATAAGCCACCAACTCCAGAGCTACCCTGGAAGGCGTGCGGCAAATCACATCCAGTTCTTTAACGAAGACGTCAACACAGGCAGCCTTCTTGCATCTACATCTGCCGACTATGACATCTAGGGACACGGCTGTGTCAGTCTTTGCATGACAAGAGGGCTGGCAACGCGAGGAGATTACATCTTCGTGCATGCGCCACCCAGATGAAATTGGAGAAGCCTGCATGAGATACGATAAGCCGAGGCCTAATTGGAGATGCAATCTACATTGGTATGAAGAGAGCGTTTGCCTTATTATCGATCAGCTTTGCCCGCACGTTGACCGGTAACGACTGAATTGCTCCTTTTCGTGATAGTGGCATATGCCCCCTTACTTTACGTTACGAGAGGTTTCTGACCGGTCGATACATGTGTGGTTCATCCACGCCTTCAGCTGCGCCCGCAAGAGATCCAGCAGCTATATCCATCGTCGAGGCAGGACGAGAAGGCTGTGCTTTGTTCTCAACGATCGTTCCTGTAGCTTACTGACCTCAACGAATCTCTTTGTATTAACCCCTCACTGTTATCGGCATGAGTCTGGAATTGCACCAATAGTCGTGTATTCGCAAAGACTGACTTGATGGACCGGGGTTTGGCCACATACGGCTATCAAACGGAAACAGACTCACTTGCTAGGTAAGTCGTGCAAACGTTCGCCAGACCGCTAAACTGATGCATTGCGGGTAGCAAAAATCTACAAACTATCGAACAATCCGAGCGAGACCTTATCCGCAGCAAGCGACGCACATACTTTATTTCCTTTGATTCGAAAGGCCAATTGGAAAGGGAGCAAGACAGCACTACAGATGCCCCATCAGCCTCAGGTGTTCCGAACACAAGCAAGGCCGCTAAAGCTGAGGGATCCACAGGCGAATCGAGTAGCATACGAAGATTCCCGGGAGAACCTGAACACACACTGCCGGCTGATTCTGGCACTTTGCGCAATACTCAAGTCTTGGGCAACTCGACACGCTTCAGCAGCGAGGACGGCGCAAGAACGGAGATATTAGGTGCAGAAGACACTTCGACGAATTTACCAGATCGAACAAGTACGAGTGAACGCATGGAAGGTTCCAGGTCTCTTGTCGCTCCTACCATGGTGACAACAGATCCAGGTCCCAAACCTGAACCGAGCGAATTCAGGGTGGCTATCATTTGTGCGAAAACACTCGAATGCGATGCAGTTGTTGATACTCTTGATGGCCAACATCACGAAATGATACCACAAATTCCCAACCATAATATGCGGTACGCATGGGGGAGGATGAACGGTATTCCGGTAGTCCTGTATTGTTCACTGGAGCAGGGCAACATAGAGGCTGGAACGGCGGCTCAGGACATAGACAATCGATTCCACCCAGACCTTATAATGCTGGTTGGCGTATGCGGTGGGGTACCCCAGCCTCCAAACCGGCCAGAGATATCGCTTGGAGATGTAATCGTTGGCAAATCTGTAGTAGATTACGCCTACCGCGGACGCATCGTAGATGGTGGGCGCCTAGAGAGACGGACTGAGCAAAAGCTCCGAAACGTGGCTCCCGTTATCGCCAGAACCCTTCAGTGGGCAGAATCAAGGGGAATGAAGCAAATGATACTAGAGTCTTCTAAAGCGAAATTTGCCGAACTCGTAGGGAGATACAAAGACTACCGTCGTCCGTCATCCAAGGAGGATTGGCTTTTTCCAGTTGACTATCCTCACGTACATCGAGGCCCTGTTTCCGAATGGTGTGGATGCAAGATCGAACCCTATCAACAATGTGAGCAAGTAAAGAGTCAAGTCTGTCAGACTGATGGTGTATGCGAGAAGGAAAAAACAATTCGATTGCACTTGGAAGAAAGAGATGAGTTCAAAATTCACTCTGGTCTGTTCGGCTGTGCTGACAATTTGATGGTGTCCACGGACGTTCGCAATGAACTTGCAGAGAAAGGTGTGGTCGCATTTGACATGGAAGCGAGTGGTGTTTTCGAGCCAGGCAAAGGGCTAGTTATCAAAGCCGTGTCTGATTACGCCGATTCTCACAAGAACAAATCATGGCAAGAGCATGCCGCTGCGATGGCAGCTTGTGTAGCATACGCTTACATCACGCATTGTTGGCCTAGCGGAGGTGGTACGTAAATTCATTCATAAGACTTGTATTATCTGCAACTGTAGACGTGGTATACATATGATCTGTACTTCCTTATCTCAGCTGCTTCTTTGATCCACTACAGCTTGATTAGCAGTTCACAGTCGCTGATACGAGGCCTAGCATCCGGGTTACAAGCGCGCCAAAGCCCTGACTACCTTTCGGGAGGCACGCTTCGAGATCATGCGGACTATGCAGCATCACAAACAAGAGATAATCACACATATAGCGACGCCGGTGAGTATCTTCACGTTGTCATGAGATGATACAACTGATTTGGGCCACGACCTAGATCCGGAAGTTGCGCAAGGACGTATTCTCGATGGGCCTCCTGTAGGACGTCTCCACAAGAAATATCAAAACAGACTACATATCGAGGAGGAGTTAGGACAGACGTCTCTTGCAATCATCGAGAAGAAAGGGAAAACGCCAACATTGATTTCCCTACATGGCTTGGGCGGTAGTGGAAAGAGCCAGCTGTGCCTAGAATTCTTCCGACAGAACTCCGGGAAGTAAGCTTATAACAGCACACAAATCTGAAAGTATTCCTCACTGATGTCTCTAGATTCACGTTTAGCCTTTGGGTTGATGCAAGTACGACTACAACTATTAAACAAGCATATGCCAAAGTAGCAGATAGGGTGCAACTCCCGTCACGTAGAGCCAACAAGGCAGAGTGTTTCTCCGAATGGTTGACTACACAAAATGGAACTTGGTTGCTTGTGTTGGACAACATGGATAGCGACAACGCAGATGACGTCCTGGATACTTATGTTCCTCGCATGGGTCACGGTTACGTCCTAATTACATCCATAAGAGAAATTACTCGCGCCCACGGCATAAAAGTGGGAAACCTAGATCCTGTATCTGCACAAAATCTTTTCGCGAGTATTCTGGAACGAACGCCGACAAAGGAAGAAAAGGTCGCTTCTGACCAGCTTCTTCAACAACTGGATTACTTCCCACTTGCGATCAACCTTTCTGCAACTTTTATCCATGAGCGGCGCGAGGCCGTCACAACCTACAAAACAGAATGGAACAAACTCTTGGTATCATTAGACCCGACTGATTCAAATCGTACGTTGAAAGCGACTATCAAAAGGTCATACGAGCACATGACGTACGACACACAACTTCCTCACGCCCTCCAGCTGCTTCATTTCTTCTCCTGCATAAACTCGCAGCAAGCATCGGAAAAGATTCTCGAACGGGCTTGGCAGTCGCTGTATAACACAGCAAACCAGGGGACGATCGATCGTGGATTTAGTAAAGTCATCCTCTCAGTGTTCAAGGTATCATGGAAAGATTTCGAAGAGCAAGATGTTCGAATCCAGCCTCACTGGGATGCGGTTAAGGTAGAAATCCGCACCGCATTCAGTCTACTCGCAAAGTACGCTTTCCTTGACTTCCACGGCGACATCGGCCGAAATGAGACTGGCCACGAAAGTTGGGTACACATTCATAAGATCGTGAGAGAGTTTATCAAGTACGATAGCGATTGCCTGAAAGACTGGCTGCAAACGACAAGGTTCACCTTGATTCTGGCGCTTACAGATACGCCAAGTATTGACACTGGAAGGTTGATAATACCGCATCTCGAACACGTTCTGGAGGGTGATAAGGTCTTTGAAACTCTCCTGCCTGGAAACAATCGACTCTTCGAGGCAGCCATCCGAGTCTCAGATGCCTACTCACTTTGTGGACACACGCAGGAAACATTAACCTTGAGGAAAAAGATCTATCACCGCGTCAAGAAGAATGATGAGGATCGGGTTTGCGACGAAATTCCAACTAGCGCGCTGATCAAAGCCACGTCTTTCCTGGCCGACGCGTATGCTAATGTCAGCCAATACGAAGCAGCTTTGAAGTATAGTCATAAGGCCTACGGCTGGGAAGAGCAGCGAATAGGAAAGTCAAAAGGCGACAAGTTTGCGTTTTTGCAATATGGAAAAGGTCTCGCACGTATTTACGAAAGACTTGGATTTCATGAAGAGGCGTATTTTTATCGACAAAAAGCACTATCGTGCTCTAAAGCCCTTGACCAGACCGGAACCAGCCCTCAGACATTACGAATAGAGGCATTATCGGCAGATAGCCTCAATCATCTTGGGAGACACAAAGAAGCAACAGAAATCTTGGAGTCTACCATTGAACAGTTTGAACTGCAAGATAAGTTAACAGGAATACCCATGCATCATCTGTTAGAATCAAAGTATGCACTAGCAAAGAGTTATGATGCATGCAATCGGCTCCGAGATGCCCTTAGGGAACGCAGATACATTTTGAAGGAGCGACGAGCTGTTGATGAGACCCACCAAGCCACGGGCATAGCAATGCTGGGAGTTGCTAATAGCTTGTATGGACTTGGAGATTTTGCAGAAGCACTAGAACTGCGGGAGCAAAGTGTTCGCCTTTTCCAGAAATTAGAAGATCGGATACCTCCTCGCGACCCGAGCATACTCAATGCCAAATACAGCTTGGCGAAAAGCTATCGCAAGAGAGCATCCCAGCGTATGAGTGGCAAGTACATTGATCTTTCTGGAGCGACACAAGACATATCGAATGCTGTCGATTTGAATACCCAAATTATGCAGGCTGGAGACCTCAAAGAGCCAGCCCACCATCCGGAGGTCTTAGACTGTCTAAATGAACAAGCTAGATGTTTGTGCTACCAGGCTAAGATCAAGATGGCCGTTGCCGAAGGTTCTTCAGCACTTAAACCTGGTGCTCGATGGGGTGAGAGCGACATAATGGTGGAGTGCTTCCAGGAGTGTCTTAAACTACAAACGAGAATTCTAGAACACTGGAAAGAGGTCAAGATACGGGTCGAAACCAAAACAGGGGTCGGTTTCGAAATGGTGGTCGATACTAACACACTGGACTGCAAAATTCTTGAGGCGGAGAACAGAATAGCGATGTATCACTGTGACTTCGGGCGGCTGGAAGAAGCTTGGAGCATGAACGAAGCGGTCCGGAAGAAGCTAGAAGATATTAAGAAGCCTAAAGATCCACTGGTTACGGCATATAGCGACGGTGCGCGCATCCTCATGGCTAGAAGATCACAGCACAGATCTTCTGATAAGGGAAAAGCAAAGCTCTTGCATGAAGCAAGAAAGCTCTGTCTTGACGCATACAACAAAAGCGTGGACAATCTCGGAAATCAACACAAGGACACCATCAAGGTACTAGAGCTTCTGGCCGGATACACCAAAAAGCCAGAGGACTACGAGAAGTTGTTGAAAGTTCACGACGAAGTCTTTGGTTCAACACATCAGAAAAGCACAGCGACGTTGAAAAAGCTCCTAAGCTCGTATGCTAACTTGAAAGGTTCTTCTTGCTATAGCTCTAGGATACAGTTTCTAGAGCGACGGCAAAAAGAAATGACACAAACTCAACAGACATGAAGGGTCGTACACATACATGGAGTTTTCAGGCTGGTTCTTCTCTCATACAGGAATACTAGATTTCTTACTGTCTAACACTCCTCTTTGCACCTTACGGAATAATCTCAACGCCGTTTTCGTCGTATTGTACGCCTTGAAAAGCTTTGAGCCCCTTGTTATCTGAAACTAGGAGACCTGCGAGGTTGCTGTTTTCTCCAGGAGCTTTCTTGAAAAGCTCTTTGTATTTGTCCTTGCGATCTTCATCTGAAGAATATTCTTTCTCTGACCCGTACACGGAATTATTATCTGCATACATTCCCGATACGGCGGGGTCGAACTCGCCCTCCAGTCGGGATTCCAGTTCTGCGGCAGAAAACTGCTGCACCGCGTTCGCAGAGAGCTCTTGGGACTTTCGTCTGTCTGGAGAGCTTCCATGCGAACTGACAACGTGGGAACTCGGGCTTAGACCAGCGCCAATACTACCATCGCTAGGGATGGAGTAGTCGGATATCTCTTGTTCGCATTCACACTAAAAAATGTTAGTCAGGTTTGGAGGTCAAAGGATAGAGGTCATCCTACGCAGTGAAGGCTATTACCATCTTCCTCTTCGACCACCTTGCAACACTTTCTTTCTAAGTCATTGCTTCCGTGCTTACAATTGGAACAGGGTGGGGGCATGATGAAAGACGCCAGTGATGAAGGGCGATGTTACAATATGACTAGAGCCGTTCGTGTATAAATCGTGTGCAACGTATCTGACGATTCTTGGGCACAATCCTTTTGTTACTCAACATATATGTGCGGAACAAGAGCATTATTAGTGTTTTAGTGCCCTTTCTTCTGGAAATATGACGGAACCTTAGTGGACAGAACATCGGGGGTAGTGCTCCTGCATCTCCAGATACTCTCACCGGATCGCCGAAAACGCATGATCAGGTGCATGATTCAATAATGGGATTATGCATGGGCGTGCATATGGTTTCAGCCTTGCAGGCTGTCGTCCATCATGCATGCAAGCCTCTGCAGTCGCCGCCTGTGAAGGAATCTCCACCCCACCTCAACGTGCATGTCCAAGCTAGCCACAAATGGGGTGTGACCAATAAAAGAAGGTGATGTAGATAGCCTACACATTGGCAATTAACTCAACATCGTGCGATGGGAGCGCACGTCACATTGTTTACGACGGGGATCAAAGTGAATGACACATTACATGGACGTGGATAGAACAGGTCTCCTATGGCCTAGGTATACCAAGCGCCGTCATCTTCACTTACTATTGGACATCAGGCTTATAAGGTTAGGCATAAATAGGTGCAACATCGGTACAAGCCTTCCAGCTTCACCATATCTTGCTTTCAGCCTGTACGTGATCACAAGACAGGCGAACATGATAACCAAGAACAAAGGGGAAGAATTCTTGTCTTCTTAACTATTCCTGCTGGCCAACCACCCATAGAGAAGAGTCCCGTATCGAGTGTCGTTATGTTCCACGCAAACAGTCAGATAGTATACCAATAAGCTAAACACAATCATGTACGTTGCAAGGAAACATCGCCTGCCCATCTTCTCCAAATCTACAGTACGCTACAAAAGAAAGGAACGCATTTTGAAAATGTTCAAAAGTTTCAATATCTCAAAGAATCTTCACCGTTGTTGATCTGACCTGGTTATTCACAAACCCTCAAGTCTCTGCAAGGAAGAAGATGCCACACTGCGCTAGGCCGATATTGAATACGTCACGATCGTTCGAGGGCCCCTCACACTGTCCTGGAACCAATACACACATTCTGAGAACTCCTCGCAATACAGACAGAAGTTTCATATCGCATGATTCATGAATCATAACCCTTTCCTCTTAGATCGTTACCTGAAGTACGCCCGTCTGGTGTCGTGACTATCCATCCACATCTGTAGTCATCAATTATCAAAGAACTCCATCTCCTTATCCATCAAATCATCAACCTCTTCCTCCTTCAACGGCACCAAGTCCATCTTGAAATGCCAATTGTGCCAGCCGATCTGACGCCGATACCTCTCGATATATCCCTTCACCATGTCCCTCCACGACCCTTTCCCAAGACCAGCTAACCTCTCGTCTCCCTTGTCAACGACCTCCGTCTTACCACGCGCAGCACCATCCACAAACTTCACCCTCTCAACACTACCAAACACACCTCTTAATATCCTAACCACCATGGCAATATCCGCTTTCGGTATCCCCTCAATATCAACAACAAGTTCCAAAAGATGCACTTCCTGTGCCAGAGCGCGCAACTGACA
>Ga0265797_10011488_pt1 | contig 11077 bp, 14 predicted proteins | sample P2T30metagenome_FD_192433 | JGI IMG/M metagenome (GOLD analysis project Ga0265797, IMG submission 192433) | Plant litter microbial communities from East Loma Ridge, Irvine, California - P2 T30 | ecosystem: Environmental > Terrestrial > Plant litter > Unclassified | place: USA: California... | reverse complement strand
CTCTTTGTTCTTCTCATCGGATGTCTCTCCTACCTCTCAATCTCATCCACTGCTGTCAAATTCCTTGATTGGTGGATCTCTTTGGTCGGTTCTGCTCAATTGATCAACTGGGCTGGTATTGGATTGTAAGTCATACTACCTGTCCAACTTCCAGTGAGAATACGCTGATAGTCAGTATCTATCTACGATTCAGACACGGTCTTAAAGTTCAAAACCTACTTACAACCGATATCTTACCCGTCAAAGGCCGTCTTCAACCATTATCAGGTTGGTGGCTGGTAATCTGGGCACCAATCATTTTCGTCTTCAAGTAAGTATCTCATCTCTCGAAGATATCACATACTGATCTGATAGTGGCTACGGTGTATTCATGCCAGATTCATGGGACGCACCAACATTCGTTTTCGCCTATGGATCAGGATTCATCTTCGCTGCTATCTACATCGGATCCAAACTCTGGGATACTGTTATTCGACGCAAGAAGTTTACATTGTACAAGAAGGGAGAGACTCTTGATTACGTTTCGGATGTTGCGGAGATTGAAGCTTATACCATTGCTTGTGAGCAGCAGAGGGCCGAGGCACCTAGGAGTTGGGGACAGAAGGTCTCTGATAGTCTGTTCTAGGTCGGTGGGCGTGTTGGTACTGTAAGACATGTGATTGATTGGAAAGCAGACATATTATTGTATGAGTAGACAAGATTATCAATACAAGTGCATGAAAGAGTCATCTGAGTCATCTATCATCGTTTCAGAAGGCCCTACGACCGAAGACCCCGGACGCCCAGGCGGTCAAATACAACTTAGACATCCCCCACATCCACGCCGCTGCCAGGATCCCAAAGACCAGAATAGACCATCCTTCTTCCCAGAATGGTATCGACGTGGATCGAACGATAAAGGTAGTGGCATACAGACCCATGCAGACCATTTGTATCGTCTACTGATAAGTTTAGATCTGACATCCACATATGATTGAGCTCACCTCTCGATTTTCTCGTAAAGTCGATTTCTCACGCGGACGACCGCGGCTCGAGAGCAGGTAGTGCCAGATACCAAGCGCTGGGACACCAAATGACCGACCGCCAGAATGACCAATAGAAGCAAGGCTATTTGATGAGCAATGTCTCATCGCCTGCTCTGCACACTCACTAGCAGGTGACAACACTGTGAAGGATCACTGTCCATTCCCACTCTGCTCCATCTCCCAGATCATCCTTTCCGCCCCTCATACAACTCATAAGGCTCAATGGTAGAAGAGGAACAACGAGCGCCTCCGGTCCCAAGTTGGGCATCAATAGGATGAAGGAGAGTGAGGAGGTGAAGAGGACGATTGGAAGCAGATTGGCTCCTACTTGAAGACTGTGATTGGGGTTGGGTTTAGTTGAGTACGCCGTGTAGAATAGAATACCGAGCACAGGTGTCAGGACGATGATAACCAGTATCGAGGCGATCTGGTATCAGCACTCGACTATCATGGTGGTGGTATCGTACCGTATTGATAGTGTACGCGGGGAGCCAGGATGTCCATCTGAAAACGAAATTGGTCGCACACCAGATATTGGGACTAAACGGGACGCATAACCCTTCCTGCTTGAGCAAAGTGTCATAAACCCATCTGACCATGAAGCCGTTACGAGGATCTCCCCAGCCCATTTTCCCGAATGTTCCTTCTATGACACTCTTGATCACGGAGAGTCTCACGGGCGAGAGAATAGCTTGGAATCCTGCATAAGCGCTGACGGATCAGCGGAGTCTCATACGACATTTGGGGATCATACCCTTTTGCAAGCCCTTGGTTGAAACAGCGGGCTATGATCATTGTGGAGATCACGGGTAGAAATAGTCCCCAGCGAGAGTCAAAGGTAGTCGCGAGTAAGAAGGCATCGCTGCCCGACGTATCGCCTCCGGTGGTAAGGAAGAATATCCCGCTAGCGCAAGCGCCGAGAAGTGTATGAACCGAGCTGATCATAAGCTCGTAGTCCCTCTATCCTCCGTTTGACACACTGACACGATATGCTCAGTATTCGATAGGAAAAATCCGGGTGCAAACAAGACAGATATTGAGGCTATAACCTGCTTATCAGATGGTGTGTGATGATGGGCAGGCAGGACGTACCTGCGATCTCCAGCTTCGCCCGCCTAGGTCCCCGTGCTTACGGGTCCAGGTCAAGACCCCAACCCACCAGAAGAGGATCTCCACCGCCACATTGAAGCAGACCAATGAAGTCAAGAGTTTACGGTCTGATAGGCCTACTAGCCTCTGTCCGAGATATGGGATTCGAGGGGCGAGATTTTCGAACTGGTAGCGATGTAGTGTGAGATGATCTTCCCATCAGCATTGTCGCTCAAAAACACAGGAGCCCAGAAATGGACCCAGCAGACTTACGGCCAAGCCTTTCCCGCTCCATATCCAATCTCAATAGTGTCCATATCACTGCCGCGAATGCCATACTGCGGCCCTTCCACCCCTTCTTCGAGATCCATCTGACAACCCTCCGTAATCTGGTATCATATTCATCACCTCTGAGCGTACTGCTTCTCTCCCGCTCTTCTCTTCTTAGTCGCCTCGCTTCACGTCGCTTCAATGTCGCTTCATCTGGGCCACTAACGCTCAATAAGGAGGAAGTCTGTGGTCTTGGCGGTACGAAGGACTGGGACCGGGGTGAAGTACTTGACGATCCTGATGTTGACGATAATGTTCGCTGTTTAGGAACGGTCAACCGAGATGACGAGGCGTAGGTGTAAATTGGTTGGAATGAGGATGATGATTGCTGTGTTGAGAAGGATGCCAAGGAACCTGCGTCCGTCTCGCTCCTGCGTCTCGTCAGCGCTGAATGTTGGGGTAGGATTATATGGCCCCTCACTCGAAGCTTTGTCTCCTCTTCCGAGCCCTATGCTCTTCATATGATGGTCGCGGCATGTGTATAGTACAACGAGAAAGCCAAGACTTCAAAACCCAGAAGTTGATTCATCGTCGCGTCATGCCGAATAGCCGGTCTCTACTATGCTTTTTCTACTATGTTTATATATCTGTCTTTGACGTTATGCTTTCCTCTTCAATTCCTGCTGATGCGCTAAGTATCCTTGAAGAGCCTTCAAGAGTGCGTATGTATATTCCAATAATGGAACTGGGATCGTGTGTTCTTGCGCTATACGCACTACGGCGCCTACAATCACCTGGAGGTCAATATACATCTTGGCGTTTCTGGGAGCTGCACGTACCTCAGCTTCGATAGGTCTACCCATCTCCACGTCGATCAGAAGAGACATCTTGTGAGACTTCTGACCAGCATTGACCTTCTCCAGGGATAACGCAGTCACCTGATATCAGCTATCAAACAATACAGTACGATTCAGGTGACTCACCACGTCGAAAGCAGCAGCGCATTGCTCCTCTTCCGTACCTATCTTACCTCCTAACGGATATAGAGGTGCACCAGTCTCCAACAGTCCCGTCTTAAATCCGACTCCCACAATCTCGCGAATGAGTAGCTTGACTTGCTTTTGCAGTTCTTCGGGTAGTACAGCAAAGAATTCCGGAGTGGCTCTGGTCAGCCCTTCGACAGAGGACCAGGTACAATTCCACACATTCTGCTTGTCAGCTTGCGCAGTCGATTCGAGCACAGCCAGGCTAACCTTCTGATACCTGACAGCGTCCATTCTCTCAGTGACTTCAGCAGCATGTCCTCCCTCTTCCAGCAACTTTGCGAAAGTGATCGCTGCTTTTCTGCCCTTCTCAGCCGCTATCGTTGAGGTGTTTTGCGCTGGAGGTGGATAAGCTCCTAGCGCAGTGAATCCCCCTCCCTGATGAATTAGCTTGAAATCCTGTGAAATGACGCGACATCCTTACCCGTGGCCCAGCCCAGATGATCCGCTTTCCATCTGGACTAGTCATTAATCCAATCCAAGCAGCGGCAGTGACTATAGGTACATCCTCCACCTGTCCATTCTCTTGTAAAGCGGCATATATGTCCTTTTCTATGTCTAGTCCATTTTGGATCAAGGCATATGACTTGATCTGCTTTGAAGCAAGCGCTGGGGCGAGGAGCTTGTGATTCGGGGCAATGTCGGGTAAGCATTTCGTGGTGAGGAGGCAGTAATCGTATACCTGTCCAGAGGCTAGTGCTTCCTCCTGGGACTTTACCACTGGGATGTTAGCTAGTCCTCAGATGATGAGTGAGGGTGGCCTACCTTTGTAAGGTCTCCAGTTCTCGATAACCTCGGCGTCGGTCTTGTCAATCGTGACCCCTTGTTCGGTATATAGAGCGTAATTCGATCGCGCGACAGCTGTGACTCGAGCTTTTCCAGTCTATTCCATTAGCGGTCTGATAGTGTGACCACCTTACCTTCTCTAATATATGAGCGTAAACCGAGCCCATAGATCCTAGGCCGACTAGTAGAACCTCGAGTGGTTTGTCAACTGACATGGTGACGGTGTTTCGCTGGAGACTCGGCTTCCGGAGTGCGAGGAGAGGGGATGTAGCTACTGATTGTGACGACCTGGATACAGCTTCTATGAGAGGTCTTGTCGTTATTCTTGCTGCCCTTTGTATATACATATGCTTGACTCGTTAATACCTATGCTGCTTATCGCGCCTATAAGGAGATCCGGAAATAGCCGAGAGTGAGTTTTAGAGTACTCTATCCTATTCCCTTATCCATGCGGCACCTCCCGCTTCAATCAATCACATCACCATGGCATACAATCTACCACCTATATCAACTCTATCAGCAGTACTCGGTCAAGATAATCAACAACAACAACATCATCTGCAGATAGCACCAGAATTACTCGATGATCCGACAAACCAATCACACAGTCAACAAGGATCTTCCGAGCGACATGGAACACAACAGTGGACAACCGAGAGTCATTACCAAGTAGATGAGTCAACAGATGATTTACGATGGATCGATCATCAAACCAATACTCAGCTGGATCAACCTCCGCCACGTAAGAAAGCAAGATCAAGAGCTTCGGTAAACAATACCGATTTAGCCAATATCATCAATGAAGCTACTGTAGCTGAATATGAGGATCCGAATGGTGATTGGAGATCTGGAGTGGTCTATGTTCACCCTGCTGCGACTGCCAATCAGGCTTGCGTGAGGTGTCATCGGATCAAGAGGAAATGTGATAATGCAAGGCCACGATGTGCGGGATGTTGGAAAGCTGATACACCTTGTGTCTTTGAAATCAGTCCTGCTACCGCGGGGTGAGTCAATTGAATGGTCTATCCTCGACTGTAGCTAACGAATAGACTTGTGGTCAATCTGAAGAATGAGCAGAATAGGTCGGCCAACGAGCTACAAATAGCCCAGCAGCGAGTTGCCGAATTGGAAGCTCAACTCGCTCATTCCTCCGTCTCTGTCAATGACAACGAGGATAACCAGCAGTCTGGATCGACGTTCCCTCATCCACCGGCTGAAATCGAACGATACTACTCCGGATTTGCGCAGACGATCTTGGGTATAGATCAAGCTCAGACCGATCTTGAAGCAGCGGCTCAATCTACGGCCCAGACCCAACCTTTACCGAGTTCCGAGATTCTGCAATTGGCTACTCGGACTTTCTTCGACGCTTATCATCTACAATATCCTTTCTTGGACCGAAACGGATTCATGCTGGACGTACAGGACATCTGGACCGAGGAGGCATCTGGAACGGCTCCAGCTGGGAAGCGGACGGAATTCGTGGTCCTCATGATCGCGAGTGTTGGAGCGTACGTTTCCGGGGCAAGGGGAGGGATGGACCAGGGTATCGCTCCGTCATTAAGGGAGAGGGCGTTGCGTTGTCTAGGAGCGGCGACCTCCAAGACGGACTTGGTATGCTCATACGAGCCTTCCTTCGGGCGATCGTAGCTGACGGTACAGATCACGGTTCACTCCTATCTCGCTCTCCTGTCGTCTGTATCACTTGGCCTTCATCCCGGTATATCGCCCCATACTGTCCTCGCTCTTGCGATGCAGGCAGCTATCAGCCTTGATTTGCATCGAAAACCGACTTCCATCATGGAAGACAGCGGACTTCGAAATAGGACCTGGTGGACTATATATAATCTCGACAGATCTCTTGCTGCTGCTCTGGGTAGACCACTCAGCATAGCCGACTCGGACATCCTTGTGGATGTACGTGCTCTCAAAGAATGTTGGTCTGGGCGATGCTGACAAACAGCTCTCTTCCGTCGAAGCCGGGGGCGACATCATCACCAAATTCCTGGAGGCTATCACCGTTCACCGTCAAATTCTCAGCAAAATACATACCACTCGTTCTTCTTCTACCTCCGAAATATCAACTAATATCGACTTACCAGCCTTGGAGCAAAAGATCCATGATTGGCGGAGCACATGGCCCGGACTTAAAGACGATGAAGCGAGTCAAACATATGCTCAACTACTCTCGCTCCAGGCCCTATGTCTCCTACATCGACCTGTTCCAAACATGACACCGCGGATCTCGGACCAATCGAAGCCATTGGGCAAGTACGCCGAGGAAGCTCTGAGGATATACGAGAATTCGGCGATATGCCCTCACGATCTACCCTCCCTAGCTTGGCGATATCAAATCGCTATCACTCATCTGTACTCGATCGCTTGCCTCAATCAGATAGGTCACGGTGAAAGGACCACGCAAGTCGAGAGATGCCGACAGGTTGTGGTTGGTTTCGCGGTATTCAGCGAGCTGGAGAAGCTGCGCATCGTCTTTGACAATTTGGCAGAACTTGTCCTGAGCGAGACCCTGGAGAAGTCTGACGCAGCCAATCGATTGTTGGCTGCTTTGGACTTGCCGCTGACGTCTGAGACAGAGTCTGGAGAGCGAGATGACGAGAGGGCTATGCGGGTCTTTGGGGAGGAAACCAGTCGGACGGAGCCGCTTTGGAATCACATGATATAATCAGGACATATGAACTTGAATATCTAGTCCTGTCTATCGTAGTATACCACTCTACCCCAACTTCCTTCGCGGATCTCACACAAATGCTGCTCGTCGATGCAAACCTGAGGAGGTGTATGTGGTCGATGTATGCATGGCATATCCACAAGCGACGTTGATCCAAATACAAGCGAGCGGCATAGGGGCGCTCATTGCACACGCCAAGCTATCCTCCTGTTTTACTCCAATCAGTGCAGCCAAGTGGGAGTCCATTAGTCTCACCTTAGTCCCGTTCTCTCAGTAGGTACAGTTCATCAGGAGGGTATTTCTCCTTATATCGCTATTGGTACCGCAGTCCAGCTCGCAGTATGCTAAAGCTGACACCAATCTTCGAACAAGCTCAGACTTGTGGACGTAGACGCGTCAGGAAGGATGTGATCTGAATCACGAGCAGTAAGCCGTGGACAACGTATCCGCGCAAATAAATAGATAGGGACAGCGGTAGCCGGTCCACTCACTTGCAAATTACCTCCGATCCTGCCCGTCCTACAGATCCATATATCTTACCAATTCAGATCCGCGACTGAAACCTGGCGGATCACAATGTCGTCTGGCCCTCATGTCGCTCATCCACCCGGACATCGCGTCATAATCATTGCAATGTACCTGATTTCGGCCGATGAAAGGGGTTTCATAAAATAAAGACGTAATCAGATAATGAATCCGGGAAATAATACTCGTACTCGTGCTTCCCCCTTACGTCCCCTGCCTCGGCCAAGACTCAGGCAGAAAGATAGGGTCCACCCATAAACCTCCATGGAATACGATAGGGCGTAGAAGAAGGCTGAAGAAGGGGTTGGAGGGTGATGACGTTGACTTTATTTCCTGGCTCCAACAATTATCGGTTGACGGCTGTAAAAAGTTTAGTCGTAGGTCGCAGCAATCTGATAAGACCTGTGACCGGTCCCATCAATTTCGTGAATCACCTTTACTATATTCACATCAATAGGTATAGTGTACAACGATGGGTTTGTTCTCACGTCGATTGAGTACTGGGACTAATACGACTCGAGTCGCCGACCACGAACATGAGCATGATCCGACCAATGTTCCTGGAGAGACAACCGACGGTTCAGGACCTCTTTATCCGAATATCAAACAATCCATTCCTCATCATGAAGCAGAGAAGGATGGTGATGCGACTGCCTTTGGCGATAAGTCTCCTGGTGTAAGGCGGATTGAGATTATTGGTCAATTCTTTAATGGGTCGCATAAATGGGTGTTATTCTTCTTCATCTTCTTGATTGCTTGTACGTCCTGTCCTATCCTGTCTTTTGTCGTACACTCGAGCTAACATTTAGATGTATATGGGTATGCCGGAGTTGTTTCACATTGGAAGTCATACTGATCTCCAGACTCGATGGCTCTACACGATACACGTACCAAGGATATGCGACTTCTTCATTCAGCGCCTCTGCCCAAGTTTCCACCGTCAGTGTGGTCAGGGCGATCGTAGCTGCCGCAGCTCAGCCCGCCTATGCCAAAATCAGTGATTACTTTGGACGGGTCTCGATCTTGCTTATAAGTTGTGTCTTCTATGTCGTTGGTACGTCTGATATCCTCTCACTCTCCGTCAATCTTTCCTCGATACGAAAGCACATCTCCTCTTCCAGCCATATATTTGCCTCCTGTCCATTGCACCTCACACATCTTGCAAATATGAAGTGGTACTAATGACAGGCACGATCGTTATGGCGACGGGAACGGGCGTTAGCGGTTTCGCAGGAGGTGCTGTGCTGTATCAATTTGGATTCACAGGTGTACAGCGTAAGTCTCCTTCAAATTCCTCTAAATCAAGACTGCCATACTGTAGCTGATGACCAGTCTTGGTTGAAGTCCTCATCGCCGATTTAACTTCCCTTCGAAATCGAGTATTCTTCTCGTACATCCCCGCATGGCCTTCCCTCATGTATGTCTCCTCCTTTCGATGCTTTAAGCCGACATCGACTGATAATCAGCAACACTTGGGTATCCGGATTCATCACGGAGAGAGTCTTGGAGGAGAGTAATTGGCAATGGGGTATTGGTTAGTCTTCTTTCGCACTCCTCCCAAATCCCCTCTGTCCGCCTCCCTCTGTCAAGCTTGTTTCGTTAAGGCCCTGATCGTTTGGGAGATTCGTACAGGAAAGAGGCTAATATCAAGGAATGTTCGGCATAATCTTTCCAGTGATCGCCATCCCACTCTTCCTCACCCTCGTTTCCGCCGAAGTACGAGCCCATAAATCCGGCGCCTTAGCAGGTATCCCCTCGCCCGTCAAGTCCCTCACTTCTGGCCACCTGTGGCTCGACTTCTTTTGGCAGATCGACTTGATAGGTCTACTCCTAATCGCCGCGATTTTCTCCTTCATCCTCGTTCCCCTCACTCTGGCCGGTGGGAATGGTAGTCAATGGTCAACTCCAAACATCATCGTTCCATTGGTGATTGGTGTCGTGATTTGTATCCCGGGCTTCGTGTTTTGGGAGATGAAGTTCGCTAGGCATCCTGTTATGCCATTTAGGATCTTGAGAGATAGGCAGGTTGTTGCCGCCTTGTGCGTGGCTCTACTATTGAATACCGCTTGGTATACTCAGGGAGATTACCTCTTGTTCACTGTAAGAGTAGCGTTCAATCAGTACGTTGGTTCATTCCCAATTTAGGAGTGTAGACGATACAATGAGCTGATAGATAGACCTGTACGAGAAGCTACTTGGATTACAAACATCTATTCTTTCGTATCAGTCGTGACTGGTGTCATAGTTGGTATTATAGTCCGATACGTACGACACCTCAAATACTTTGCTGTTGCCGGAACGCTACTCTTTGTCCTTGCTTTCGGCTTGTTGTATAAGTACCGAGGTGGAACGGAAACCCATCAACTGGCAGGTTTAGTTGGCGCAGAGGTGGTTCTTGGTGTCGCGGGTGGATTGGTGAGTCCCTGACCCATTTATTTCCTAATCATTGCATTCACTATCCCAACCATGCCTTCGTGCCCAGCGTCCAAGTCAATCTCCGCTACTCCGACCCCCCTCAGTCTTTCGCTGCTCTTTCTATCACCCAGTCTCCCGCCTATCTTTTGCAATACGTTACAATCTTCGCCCTTCTCTCTCGCTGACATCGCAGTTCCCATATCCCGTCCAAGCCCTGATTCAATCAGCAGTACAACACGAACGAACAGCAATCGTAACCGCCCTTTACCTTGCTTCCTATTCAATCGGATCAGCACTAGGAAACACAATCGCAGGTGGAATTTGGATAAATACTCTTCCCAATCACATCTTAAACCGATTCGAAGCTATCGGTATTTCAGACGCACAAGCACTAGCTACTTCAGTCTACGGCGATCCAATCGATTTCATCGATAACAACCCCCGTGGAGCCATCGGACAACCAGAGAGGGAAGCATTAATGACTGCTTATGGAGAGGTTCAGCGGTATTTGACAATTACCGGATTGTGTATTTCGGTATTATTGGTTGTTGCTAGTTTGTGTTTGAGAAATCCTAGATTGGGTGATCAACAGAGTTTCCAGGATGCGGAAGGGTTCGAGGTTAGTAGTATTGATAGTAGGGAGGAGAAGCGGGTTGGGGAAGTTGGGCCAGGGGCAGAGCCAGACAATGGTCATTATGCCTTGGGTAGTGAAGAGAATAGGGTCGGGGTGAACGGTGACAAGTCCCAGAGGTACCCTGCGTGAGTAGACTAGATAGACATAGATCAGTGCACTCGGTATGTAGCCGCTAGCAATTTCACATCAACTATCGACCTTTGCAAGGTGCCGGCCTTCATGATCAAGTTCGAAGTGGCCAGTCAGTCCAGTCAATCGTTCTGTCGGAATCGAAAGCTTGCGTTCCAACATGTTCGATCCAGCAGACATGACTCAACCGTTAACGATCATTGTAAACAAAGCCAGGCGAGGTTGCTTGCAGTGTGCACCTTGGTCGTCAACATCGGAGATGCATACATGTCATTTGAATTTAATTCTATTCTACAATACTTCATGATCTATACTCATTAGCAACTTATCTCTAAATCAAGACAAGAGAGAAAGGAGCGAGAAGGTTCAGGGACGACCACTGCGTATGTTGTGATTGCGTCCGAAAAATCACCATAATTAACGGTATGACTGGTGCCAACATAATCTCATCATTGAAAGGGGAGGGAGAGTT
>Ga0265797_10011485_pt1 | contig 11078 bp, 6 predicted proteins | sample P2T30metagenome_FD_192433 | JGI IMG/M metagenome (GOLD analysis project Ga0265797, IMG submission 192433) | Plant litter microbial communities from East Loma Ridge, Irvine, California - P2 T30 | ecosystem: Environmental > Terrestrial > Plant litter > Unclassified | place: USA: California... | reverse complement strand
GCACGGTGAGTTGACCGTTGTTTGATCCAGGCACAGAGTTTGACGATGATCGTGAGACGTCCCTCTAGTCTGCCGAGACTCTGCGTGGCATGTCACTGCAGAGCTCAACCACCCCGGACGGCAGAGACGCGTAGGCCTTATTGGTTTCGCTGAGCGTGGCTCAGCCACCGCACTGTTGCGAAATGACACCAATGACACTTCAATGTGGATGGCAGCGGTTGTTCCACGCTGTATAGGGTTCAGATCTCCTAACCCATTTGCTTTCGGTGCGCGGCAACCGCTCATCACAATCGTTTAACGTTTTCCTATCTGCCGTGTTGTCGTTTCGCTATACAAGCACATACTTTACTTTCTCGTATTCCCGTCTTCACCATTGCCATTTTTGTCTATTGCTTTCTACTTTAATTACGCCACTATGAAGCTACAGACTACAGCCTCAACTGGCGTTCTATCGCTCTTTACTATCATAACAGCGTTGAGCGGAACCGTTGCAGCACGCTCGCAGGTCGAGAAACATGCATCTTTCCATCACGCAACAACCAACTCACACGTAGCCGCACGTGACATCAGGCAGAAATACGATGGCGACAAGGGCAACACTGAAGGCGAAGCCCACGGCGATATCAAAGCCCCCAAGGGATCAAAGTTCACAAGCTATCCAGTTGGCTCCGAGGGCGAAGAGGTCGCTGCTTACTGGAGCGAGGATCCCAAGAACGACGAAGTGAAGCACGCTTTCATCATGATTCACGGCAAGCTCAGGGATGGCGATGACTACTGGACCACCATGAACAACATTCTCAAATCAGCCACCGATGCCAACTACCCAGGCGCCGACGATGAAGCGATCATCGTAGCGCCTCAGTTCTTCTCGGAGAAGCTCAATGCTGGCCAGTACAGTTCGGACATTATGGCATGGGAGGACGTGAACGCATGGCAAGCTGGTGACCCAGCCAGCCACCCAAAGGGCACCAAGCTTACCTCATTTGACGCGCTGGACGCGCTTGTTGAGGGATTCATGGACGAGGACAAATACCCAAGCATGAAGAACATCACGGTCGTTGGACATGGAGGTGGCGGACAGCTCAACGTGCGCTACGCAATGGTGGCCAAGACACCCTCCAAGGGCAATGCGCACATCCGATACATTCACGGCGACCCGTCTTCTGCCCCCTACTTCACCAGGAACCGTGCACAGAAGGTTTCCACTGGAGAAAAGCTTCCTGACCGTGACGAATGCGACTACTACAACACCTGGCGTTACGGCTTCGACGAGTTCTACGGTACCGCGGACGGTCTGAAGACTGCTAAAGAGTACTTCCAGCAGTACATCACACGCGATGTCGTCTCGATCGTTGGCTACGATGATACCGAGGAAGGCGGAGATCAGCTTTGCGCCGCACTCATGCAGGGAGGCATGAAGCGTCGTGATCGCAACCTCATCTGGTGGCAATACGTCAACACACTGGCCAGGACGAACGAGAACGTGACCGGCTTCCCAGCGACCTTCGACGACCTGCCTGACTATTCCGACGTCTCCCACAACCAGATCAGCATGCGCTTGACAGTTGTCGAGGGTGCTGGCCACGATGCCGAAGATGTCTTCAGTGGCGAGGAAGGTCGCGCTAGTCTGTTCGCCATCGATGTTCCTGTCGGATGGAGGCCAGACGGATGGCAACCAGCGCCAGCAGCTAAGCCTGTTGTCGCTGCCATGGCCGATGACAAAGACAAGACTCCGCAAGCAACTACTACTCCTGCGGCCGAGTCCGCATCCACTCGCACTGCCCAAGAATTTGGTGCTGTCCTTAGTGCCCTGGCCATCTCGACTGCGGCCTTGTGGTAGTGGCAGATGAAGGCCAGCAGGGGTGGAATACCTAATATAAGCATGAAGCGAAAGCGCGCTTTTACTGTACATATAGACACATTTATAGAGAACAGCATAGATCAGACTGTATAGTACGCGTCATCTGTCACGTGTGTGTATACTCAGGCTACATTTTACATGTGATCATTTAGCATTTGCATATTGCAATGTACTCGATGGCCGAGATCATAGGTTTACGTACGTGTCATTCAAACTGTACGCAAATCTATGTGCGGTTGCCAGCTTCGTTCATCGAAACAAGGGGATTTAGACGGGAGATCGACATGCCGTTAAACTCTGGGGTAAGGTCGAGCAACTTGTCCATCAATTCGCAAAAGGAGATTTGATTAATGAATTAAGCCCAACCATTCACTCTTCGCCAGGAGCAAAGTCATGGAATAGATCTCACATCTGCCTCGCCGGCAGTAGACAACAACATCAACCATGCTCAAGACACCGCCTCTCCAGACGGCCACGGCCACAATCGACACCCTCTGCGGCCGCCTCCAGTCAGCAACACTCCTCGAGGATCGTCGCGCAGCTATTCTCGGCCTGAGAAGCTTCGCAAAGCAGTATCCTGCCTCGGTCGCAAGCGGTTCGCTGCGAGAGCTCATCACTACTCTCCGCCGCGACGGTCTGGGCGAATCCACCAACAGCAAGGACAAAGATGCCGACGCGAACGGCGCCGAAGAGGGCGGCGATGTGGACACGATCAGGCTGGTCATGGAGACGCTGCTCATGCTCTTCAACCCCGACAGCAACAGCCCCGAGGCTGGCGACGAGATTGCCTTCTTCCTCGCGGATGAATTCTCAATGGTATGTATCACATCGAACCGCAACGCTTTTGAGAACCTGTTAGAGCTAAGCTAATGCCAGCGCCAAGACAACATATCCCTACTCTTGAACCTCCTCGATCCTACCTCGCCCTATGCCGACTACTACTCGAGACTATACAGCGTGCAGATCCTGACTGCCGTCTGTGCCGCGCGACCAGATCGACTACAAGAGTGTGTGCTCAATGCGCCTTTGGGAACCAGCCGGGTTGTTGGAGTCTTGGATGATTCAAGAGATGCCGTGAGGAACGCTGGTTTACTGCTATTGGTGGATCTGACAGGCGGTGCGAACGAAGACTTGCGCAAGATTGTCGCTTTTGAGGATGTCTTTGGCAAGGTCTTTGCTCTCATCCGCATGGAAGGCGGGCTTGCAGATGCAGGCATTGCTGGTCAGGACTGTCTCAGCCTGCTTGCAAACCTCATACAGGGCTCTGCTAGCAACCAGAGTAAGAACACCGAAGTCATGAACAACGCACTGTGGATACTGACATGCAAGTAGCTATGTTCCGCGAGTCTGGCTGTGTCGGGCATTTCGCGAAACTGCTCCACGAGGTCTTCCCTCCCGAAGTACCCGAAGCACGATTCATCGCCGAGAGCAGAGAGAAAGCTGGATGGGGAGTTCTACAGCTCCTACGGCTGTTCCTAGTCCGCGGTGAGAACAGTACTCCACATAACCAAGCCGCCTTCTTCAGAGCTGGTGCAGCTCAAGCACTACTTGACATGAGCTTCCACCCTGGCCTACCAGTGCCCATCCGGGTGGCGGCTTTCAAGTCCACGGCTGATCTTATTGCCAACAATCCACCTATACAAGAGCAGTTTGCTGCACTTCAACTTGCTATCCCTTCGGACAACGAGACAACCTCCCAGGCGGGCTCGCAGACAAACGGATCGCGGTCCAACACTACGTCGGCACGTAACAGCGCAAGACCGAGCGTCGAAAAGACGCGAGCATATGTCATCGAGGCTCTTCTAGACTTGACACTTGATCAGCCACGAGGTGAGGCTCCGCTTCGTGCCGCTGGCTGTGCTCTCATCCAAGCTTATCTTGGTAAACATGATCGGATCAAGAACCACTTCCTTCAGCGTGCTATCAGTGGGTATCATCAGGGTGAAGAGGCAGCAAACGTCCTCACATCTCTGCTACAGCCTGGCACGGACCCTCTCGGTGTACTCTTCGCTAGCTGGATTGTTCAGGATCTTTTTGCTGGCATCTCCGACGCCAAGCAGATACTAGCAGCGGTCAAGGAGGGCAATGAAAGCGAGGGCGAAGAAGTCCTGACTTCGGTGCAGGCGCTCGGCAGCCAACTCGAAAATGCAATGCAGACTGGAGCGGACGAAAAAGTGATAGCCTCTTACGCAAGCACACTGATAGTCTTCTTGTGGGACTTTGCTACAGGTGTAGACGACTTGCTTGCAGAAGGGTCTGGTTTGATCCAGGCTTTAGTCGCAAGTGTATCGTCAGCTGCGACTGCGCCACTCACTGCCGGTCTGGCTGCATCATTGTTGGGTACCATTTACGAATTCAGCACCAAGGACTCACCTATCTCCCGAAGGACGCTTGCACCCTTACTCACGCAGAAGCTTGGTCGTGGAAAATATCTCAGTGCTCTTCTTGCGCTCAGAAGGGATCCTGTCATTCGCGACTTTGGCATTGAAGAACCAAACGGTGATTCAGACTTCGTGAACGAGACGTTCGTTGATCTTTTCCAAACCGAATACACTCGCCTGCGCAAAGCAATCGACAAGGATCCTGGCCTCGAGGTACTGCCATTCGACGATGCCGCTGCTGGTGTCGATCGAGACGTCTTGGATGACCTGAGACAGCAGCTGCAGACTGTGAAAGATACACTTAAACAGAGCGAGCAGGTTGCACAACAGTCGGGACAGCAAGCCCAACAAGACAAGTTGGCGCTTCAAAAGGACATGCAGTCTGCCAAGGCAGAGTTGGATCGCTTACGAAAGATCAATGACGCTATGCAAAGAGGACACGAAGAAGAGACCACCAAGATGAAGACCCAGCACCAGCGTGAGAAGGAGGGCTTGAACGTTGAACATTCGCGTGCAATTGCCGGCGCCCGGCAGGAAGCTGATCGCCAAGCTCGCCAGGCACATCAACAACAGGAACAAGGCTTTGCTGGTCGCGTGCAAGAATACGAACGCAGACTCGCTGAGCTGGGTAATGCGCACAGGACCGAGCAGACTGGCCACAACACCCTGAAGCAGCAAATTGAGACGCTCCGGAAGCAACATTCTGAACTGTCCGTCAGAGAGCAGGGCGCAACACGCCATATTCAAGACATAACTAGGGCGCATGAAGAGCTTGGCCGTGCTCACAAAGATCTGCAAACACGCTCTAGCCAAGCTCACACCGAGCTCGAGCAGGTGCGCAAGCAGCTCTCCGAGCGCGACGCACAGATTGAGTCCCTTGAAGCTAAGCTTAAGGAGCTTCAAGATGACCTCGCTGGCAAAGAGCAAGAGCTCGCCACCGAACGCGCGGGCTTCGCCGACCTCGAAAAAGAATTGGAGACGGCTAAAGCATCTTCTGAAGCTAAAGCCGCAAATGATAAGGAGACTGCCAGCAGAATCGAGATGCTTGAAAAGGAATTGGAGACGGCTAAAGCATCTTCCGAGGCCAAGGCCGCAAGTGACAAGGAGACTGCCGGTAGGATTGAGACGCTTGAGAAAGAGTTGGAAGCGGCTCAAGCATCTTCTGAGGCCAAGGTGGCAAGTGAAAAAGAGGCTGCCACCAGAATTGAGACGCTTGAGAAAGAGCTGGAGGCAGCCAAAGGATCTTCCGAGGCCAAGGCAGCAAGCGACAAAGAGACTGCCGGCAAACTCAAGACGCTTGAAAAGGAATTGGAGACAGCCAAAGCAGCCGCAGAAGCCAAGACGGTGAGTGAAAAGGAGACTGCCGGCAAAATCGAGACGCTTGAGAAAGAGCTCAAGTCGGCCAAGGCAGCTTCCGAGACGAAGGCCTCAGGCGACGGTGAGAACTCGGCGAAGATTGAGAAACTCGAGACTCTGTCGAAGAACCTCGCTGGAAAGGTCAAGGAGCTACAAGAAGAGGTCAGGACTTCTAAGCAGGCCAAGGACGCTACAGATCTAAAGTTGAAAGACACTGAGAAGAAGCATTCCGAAGCTGTGGCCAAGGCCGCACAAAGTGTCAAAGACGCCGAGAAGAAGGCTAAAGACGCGGCTGAGAAGAGCTTGAAGGAAGCAGAGAAGAAAGTGCAAGATGCTGAGAAGAAAGCTAAGGATGCCGCGGACAAGGCGAAAAAGGCCTCCGAGGAGAGCGGCAACGCTGCCAACAAGAAGAAGGGCGCTCAGCAGCAGGCGTCAAAGAAGGATGCTGAAGAGGCTGCTAAGGCTGCTAAGGCTGCTGAGGCTGCGAAGAAAGAGGTCGAGGCTGCTAAGAAGGATGCTGACGCCGCGAAGAAAGAGGTCGCGGCTGCCAAGGCGGCTGCAGATGCTGCGAAGAAGGCGGCGGATGCGGCGACAGCAGCCGAGAAGGAGGCGAGGGAGGAGTTGGAGAGCCTGGTGCTTGTGATCGAAGATATTGAGAAGAAGCGTGACGAGTACAAGGATAAGGTTAGGGAGTTGGGTGGCGAGGTCAGCGAGGATGACGAAGATAGCGAAGATGAGGATGAGGACGATGACTAGGGCGATATCACTCTTGACTGAGATGTTGGTATGCTCATCATTGGCCTGTCGTAGTACATGTATGTTGTATTTGTTCACTCGAAGAGTATGAGCCAGTCACCGTTTTGTGTTACTGTACTTGATTATACTGTATTCGCGCAAAGAATGCTGTTTTCGTGTAATGTTCGGCTGCTCCGGAAGAGATAGCCTACCCAGCTGGAGCATTAGGCGGTTTGTCGTGCCGATAGTGCTGACAAGCATCATTAAGCTGTGGTCAAAGCGCCGCATCAACGAGGGCGCGAATGGGAAGTGTGCTGGGCGCTGCTGAGTTACAGTGAGTAGCTTACTCTCCAAGCGCAATGTTGGCACCCGTTCACTACACGTGCTCACGTGCTCGACATGCCTCGGCTGGTGCTCCTTCAGGAAGGAAAGGGCGTCCTGGCATATAAACAGCGGCCAGTGAGAGCGCGGCAGAGGTCAGAGGGAGCGCTGAACGTCATCCGCCATCCCTGCCACCACGACTAATCACTAGATCGATCACTAGGGCTCACTCGCCGCTCCTTGGGTCCTAGCTAACCACTCAACACCTTCGTCATCCTCATATTGTATCCTCCGTCGTCGCTGCGCTCTTATGCAGCCTTCTCCAAAATTTCGTCCTTCTTGAGCCACAGCCTTAGCGAGAAACAGCCTCTCGGTGCCGATCACTCCCATCGCCACCGAACCACCAAACACCATGGATCACCACCTCGTCAAGGCCGGCGCCTTCCTAGCCACAGTCTACCTAATCTACACCCTCGTCCGCAGCCTCGCTCTGCATCGTTCGCGCGCAGCTTTCAAACAGGCCACCGGCGCGCAATCCGCGATACCCTACCCACAATGGGAGCGCATCATCGGCTGGGACATGTTCAAAGACAGTCTCAAGGCGTTCCGTGAGCACCGTATGCTGGAGCGCAGCCAGGAACGCCACAAGATCACTGGCGCTACGACTTTCAACATAATGGTTCTTGGTCGCAGCACGACTATGACTCTGGAGCCGCAGAACTTGAAGGTCATTCAGGCGCTGGACCACAAGAAATGGGGTTTGGGAAGGAGGAGGAAGACTGCTTTTAAGCCGTTTCTTGGTGATGGTAGGTGCTTTTGATTTTTGGTTCTTCCCACTTGCACCGAGTTCTGCGATTTCACCTTTGGAGAATCGTTCGTGTTGCGTCGCAGCGTAAAAGTCGCATGGATGTGGCGAATGGGAGTCTGTTTCATTATTCTTTACCAACATCTGATCTACGTCGATGTCTTTGAATTTCTAACGCTAACTTTAAAATTCATAGGCATCTTCACGAACGATGGCGCAGACTGGTCACACTCACGCGAAATGCTTCGTCCGAACTTTGTGAGAAGCCAGATCGGTGATGTGGCGACCTTCGAGAAGCACGTTTCTCACTTGATCTCTAAGCTTCCTACGGATGGTACCACTGTCAACCTTTCTGATTTCTTCTTCCGCCTGACCATGGACTCGGCCACTGAGTTCCTGTTTGGCGAGAGCACCGACTCATTGACCAACGACAGTGAAGAGGGTTTCGCTGGCGCTTTCAACCGTTCTCAAGACACGATAGCCATGCGTTCTCGCTTTGGACCTTGGGTGAAGCGATTGCCGTCTTTGTTTGGCGTTGCAAACATGGAGAAAGACCAGAAGTTCGTTCACGATTTCGTCGACTATTACGTTGAGAAGGGCTGCGCGAAACGCGATCAGCTGCGTGCTGAGAAACAAAGCGAGAAGGCATCCGACCGCTACATCTTCATCGACGAGCTTGTCAGTCAGACCGACGACCGCACCCGCATCCGCAGCGAATGCTTGAACATTCTCCTTGCCGGCCGCGACACGACTGCTTCACTTCTTACCAACGTCTGGTGGATTCTTTCCAAGCGTCCAGACCTATGGGTCAAACTACAGACTGAGGTCGCCAGCCTCGACGGTGTTCACCCAACCTTCGAGCAGCTAAAAGATCTCAAGTTCCTTCGTTCGTTCCTCAACGAGACCCTTCGTCTCTACCCCGTCGTACCGCAAAACTCCCGCGAAGCTCAAGAAGACACCACTCTCCCCGTCGGTGGCGGGCTAGACGGCACATCTCCTCTCTTCGTCCCCAAAGGCGGAGTGGTAGGATGGAGCGTCTACGCCATGCACCGTCGCACCGACTGCTACGGTGCTGATGCCGAGGAGTTCAGGCCTGAGCGTTGGCTCGACGATCCTGCGAGCGGCACCAAAGGTCTTCGCCCAGGTTGGGAGTACCTGCCTTTCAACGGAGGTGCCAGGATCTGTCTCGGTCAGCAGTTCGCTCTGACTGAGGCTAGCTACACGACAGTGCGCCTTTGCCAGGCTTTCAGTGCCATCGAGAGCCGCGATCCGACCAATGTTTGGCGCGAGAAGATCAACTTGACTTGTGTCAACTTGGAGGGCGCGAAGGTCGCTTTGACTGCTCGCTGAACGCGCTGCGGACGGTTGTTAGACGACTCTCGCGAAGTTTGTTTCACGTACAACGGTAAGGCTTTCAGTGAGGGATTCGGGGGATAAATTATGATCGTGGGTCTCCAATGCACAAGGACTGGGACCGACCATTGACGGAAACATCACTTGACGGGTCTGGTTTGAGATCCACCCGCTCACGCGGAAAGCAAGAAAATTGGTACGCAGGTTTCATTGGGCATCGATTGGAACTGAGAACACGAACTTATGATTATGAAAGACACGATGCAGTACTTCGCGCCCTCCACTTAGAGCTATCCTAGTCCGTTCTATAGACAACGTAGCTGTTCAAACCAACAATGCTCAACAAGCACAGTTCCATACACGAAGCAGACAATTACGCTTTTCCAACATAATTTAAACAAGCATCGTCTCAAACCAGCCCAGAGAGCTGCGTCTCATATCCTGTACGCCGGAAAAAAAAAAGAACCAGGCAAAGAGCTTTGCCATATCCAATCCTGTCACGCCGATGTTCACTTCCTGGTCCGGAGACCCAGCGCAGCAGCACGAACAGCAGCGTGTTCTTCAGGACCACCCGAGCTTTCCTCCACTTTCGCTACCTTTTGGCGTTTCGCTCCAGGCTCCTTTGGGCTCAAGGGCTCCGTATACTCATCGACTTCTTCGCTGTCCTCGCTCGTACTTTCATCCTCGTTCTCGCTCGCGGCATGTGTTTCGACTTTCGGTGCTCGCTGCGGCTTTGCGCCAGCCTTGCGCTTCTTCCCCTCCCCACTCTTCACAGAACCCAACTTTGGTATTCCACCATTCAAGTCATCGCCAGCACCCTCACTCAAAACCCTCTCAACAACAGCATTCCCCCACCCCGTCACAACCCACCCCTCTTGCACTTTAACATACCGCACATCCGCCAACCTAAACCTACAACTCTCGTCCCCATCCCACCTCCCCTCCTCCCCCTCCGGTTTGCCACTCTTCTCCCAGCAGCCAGGCCGCCCGCCCTGTCCATTGTGGTGTCTCTGGACTTCGGCGGGGTGCCCGAAAGCCATGCCGCACAGGGCGTGGATGTAGGGTTTGTGGGAGCGGGCGATTATGGCGCGGGTGGTGGGGTAGATGGGGCCGAGGTGTGGGATTGAGGACGCTGGGGGGAGGTTTGTTGGGGGTTTGGTGGTTGGTGGGAGGGAGGTGGAGGGAGCAGGTGTTGGGGTGTTGTGGTTTTCGGATCCGGAGGTCGATGATGGAGCTTTCTTATTCTTTTGGAGCGGGAGTTTTTTCGTGTTCGTGGGTGGCGTTACGCTTGTTTTTGTTTTTGGTTGTCGGCTGGAGGCAGGTGACGGGCTGGGTCCTAATGGAGTCTGATATATCGAGGTTTTGTCCGAGCTGCTGTTTGGAGTTGGTACGCGCGAGCGCAATGGAGTCTCGAAATCAGTGCGATACGATGCTCTGAATCCGTTGAGCGGCGCCCTCTTTTTGTTCTTCGCTGATTGTGTGACCGAGGCCTCAAGGTCCGACTTCTTCGTCGCAACAGCAGAGCCACTCGGGGTCATCGGTTCCGTTATGCCACTCTCCACCATCGCAGCCAGCTCTCCGAAAACCTCTCTGGCCGAGGCCCTCTTCCTCTCACTGTCAACCTCGACCGCCTTGTTCAACCACTCCATATCCACCTCGCGCCACGTAGCCGGCAAGAAAGCGCGCAATCCAGGCACCAAGTGCGTAGCATTGGTTTCGAAGAATAAACGATACGCGGCAACGTAAAAAAAAGTCTCGTCGGATTTGCTTGTGTTGTAGTCTTTGCATAATTGCGTGAACAGGTGCGGTGTGACTGGGTCCGAGAGTGTGTCGTAGTGCGATTTCATGGAGAGTAGGAAAGCGATCACTGCGTTGTTAGAGGGAGAAGTGCTTGTTGTGGTCTTGGTCTCGGTGGTGGGCGTTTGTGCTTGGTTTTGCATGGTCGGCGGGCTCAAGGATGGTGGCTGATCAAGAGCTTGAGCAGCATCCTGCTGAGAGTCCGATGGGTCCTCGTTGGCGTGTTGATTCGTGTGAAGCGACATGTCGGCGGCAACCCTGTATATGGCGTTGATCAAACCGTGCTCTGATGAGCAGTGGCGGCGACGGCGGCGGCGGCGGTTGTTTGCGCAAAGCACGAAGTGTCGCGAGCGAGCAGAGAGAGGGTAGTCAGCACAACAACATGAGCTTTGAGCTTTGCGAAAACCGCATGCACTGCTCGGCCGCTCAATGCACGTCCCAGCTTGATGAAGATGTTTCCGGACAAAAA
>Ga0265797_10011484_pt1 | contig 11078 bp, 7 predicted proteins | sample P2T30metagenome_FD_192433 | JGI IMG/M metagenome (GOLD analysis project Ga0265797, IMG submission 192433) | Plant litter microbial communities from East Loma Ridge, Irvine, California - P2 T30 | ecosystem: Environmental > Terrestrial > Plant litter > Unclassified | place: USA: California... | reverse complement strand
CGTGATCGGCACCACCTATGCCGGCCGCGCCTTCGACGGCGCGCCGCAGACCGGCGAATGCCTGCGCATCATGACCGGCGGCGTGATGCCGGCCGGGTGCGACAGCGTGGTGCCGCAGGAATTCGTACAGGTGGAGGGCGACGCTTCTCTAGCTCAAATCGTGCTGGCGCCGGGCGTGATCCGTCCAGGGGACAACCGCCGCTTTGCCGGCGAAGACCTGAAACTGGGCAGCGCCGCCCTCGCCGCAGGCAAGATCGTGCGGCCGGCCGACCTCGGGCTGCTGGCATCGCTCGGCGTGGCCGAGGTACCGGTGCGGCGCCGCCTGCGCGTCGCCTTCTTCTCGACCGGCGACGAGCTGCGCTCGATCGGCCAGCCGCTCGACGAAGGCTGCGTCTACGACAGCAACCGCTATACTATCTACGGCATGCTGCAGCGTCTCGGCTGCGACATCGTCGACATGGGCGTGGTGCGCGACGACCCGCAGGCGCTGGAACAGGCCTTACGCGACGCCTGCGAAAATGCCGACGCCATCATCACCTCCGGCGGCGTCTCGGTCGGCGCCGCCGACTACACGCGCGACATCATGGCGCGCCTGGGCGACGTCACCTTCTGGAAGATCGGCATGCGGCCCGGCCGCCCGCTGGCCTTCGGCCGCATCGGCTCGGGCGGCCGCAGCGCCTATCTGTTCGGACTACCCGGCAATCCGGTGGCAGTGATGGTCTCGTTCTACTTCTTCGCCCGAGAAGCGCTGCTGCGCATGATGGGAGCCGAGGCGCCGTTGGAACTGATGCGTGCACGCTCCAGTGCCACCATCCGCAAGAAACCCGGCCGCACCGAATACCAGCGCGGCATCCTGGCGCGCGGCGCGGATGGGCAGCCGGAGGTGCGCATCACCGGGGCGCAGGGCTCGGGCATCTTGCGCTCGATGTCGGAGGCGAATTGCATGGTGGTGCTGCATGATGAGCAGGGTAACGTCGCTGCGGGGGATATGGTGGATGTGCTGCTGTTCGAAGGGCTGATCTAACGCTGACGTACGCGTGGGCACGTGGTGCCCACCCTACATTTCACCGCTGTTCGTATGGTGGGCACCCCGTGCCCACGCGAAAATATGCATCGCGCCTGCCCTATTCGGACCCGATATCATCGATATCTTTGCCACCGGCCCAATCGGCGGCATACACCCCGTTCCGCACATACCGATGAAACGTCGAATACGGCCAATCGGCAACGCGCGCAACATGCCCGTGTTTCATCGGATTGACATGGATGTAATCGACATGCTGTTCGAAATCGCGCTCGTCCCGGATCTGGTGTTCCCAAAACCTGCGTTGCCAGATCGTTGATTCCCGGTGTTTGCGTGCCGATGCATGACGGGTATCGGGATCAAGCGCAATGCCCTCCGAAAAACGCGACACTGAACGTTTGATCAGTTGCCAGCGCGTCGAAACATCATGGTCGCCCTCAGGCAAAGTCCAGATGCAATGGAGATGATCAGGCAGCAGTACCCAGGCGTCGATCGAAAACGGGCGGGTTGCTCGCACGTTTTCGATTGCGGTACGCAGTGATTGGCGGATCGTGTCATGGCACAGTATCGGGCGACGGTGATACGACACGATGGTGAAGAAATAGGTGGGGCCGGTGCGGACGCGACGGTAGTAAGGCATGGTGCGGCGATCGTACGCCGCGGGCCTGGGTTGGAATCAGATTTTGATCAAGCGTTTGCGTAGGTATGGTATGGACCAACGCGAACCGAACGTTTGCGTGGGCACGGGTGCCCACCCTACCGATCCGCTTCGAGTCTTTTTTGGAGCCGGGTGCGTGCAGCGGCAACATATGCTTTACACGCATTGCCGTCGATGAACGCCGCATTCCCCAACTGCGGCTGCTTCGCCTTCCGCTCCCACAATCCGCTGAACTCCGGATGCGCCGACACCAGCACGTCGCATTGGAGCCCTGCCACCGTCGCCATCGAGCGTTCGATGTCGGCGCGCGCGCTCGGGTAGCCCGGGTTGCCGTCGAAGCGCTTGCCGTCGGCGGCGACTGCGTTCAGGCTGTCGGCGTAGACGACGTCGACGGTCTTGCCGCCTTCCGATGCACGCCAGGTCCAGCTGGCGCCGCCGCGGGTGTGGCCCGGCGTGAAATGGGCGGTGACTGCCAGCGGGCCGAGCGTGACCACTTCGCCGTCGCGCACCGCGCGCAGCTTGGCGACCGGCGTCATCGGCCGCAAATCCCCATCCGGACCGGTATATTGCGGATCGCCCTTGTCCGGCAGGCCGCTGCGCAAGACCTTGACGGCTTCCGGGCTGGCCAGCACGGTGGCGCCGCTCAGCTTTTGCAGCTCGGCGATGCCGCCGGCATGGTCGAAGTGTTCGTGCGAGGTCAGGATGTAGCGGATGTCCTCGACGCGAAAGCCGAGCTGGCGGATGTGCTGCGCGATCTGCGCCGCGCCTTGCGGCGTGGCGCCGTCGACCAGGATGTGGCCGGCCTTCGAGGTGATCAGCACGGCACTCAGGCCGGCGGTGCCGACATAATACGTACTGCCGAACAGGGCGAAGGGTTCTTGCGGCCCGTTCCAGTCGACGGCCAGCGCAGGGGTGGCGAACGGCGCGGAGAACGCGGCGGCGCACAGGGCGGCGGCGAAGAGATGGCGGAGAGTGGTTTTCATGGTGATCCGATTGTAAGCCTACTTCCCTGCCCGCCCGGCCCCCGTGTGACGAAACGCCGGCCCCGTGTGATGCCAATGCCCGGCATACGGCTGGCCGCCACCTTCACTCGTCGCGCTCGGCCGCTTCTGCCGATTCGGCCGTGCCCAGCATCAGCTGCGCCGCCTCGTTCGGCAGCGCTTCCACCGATTTCAGCTTGCGCGCCATCTGGCGGCTGCGCACTTCCGCGCTTTCGATGTTCTTGGCGGCGCGCTCCAGCGTCAACTTGGTGGCGGCCAGCACGTCGCCGAACTTGCCGAATTCCGTCTTCACCGCACCCAGCACCTGCCACACCTCGGACGAGCGCTTTTCCAGCGCCAGCGTGCGGAAGCCCATCTGCAGGCTGTTGAGCAGCGCGGTCAGGGTCGACGGGCCGGCGATGGTCACCCGCAGCGTGCGCTGCAGATCGTCGGCCAGGCCGGGGCGGCGCATCACTTCGGCGTACAGGCCTTCGGTCGGCAGGAACAGGATCGCGAAGTCGGTGGTCTGCGGCGGCGACACGTATTTGTCGCAGATGGTCTTGGCTTCGCCCCGCACCGCGCGTTCCAGCTCGGCGCCGAAACGCGCCACGCCGTCGGCATCGGCGCTGTCGGCCGCGTCCACCAGGCGCTCGTACTGCTCTTTCGGGAACTTGGCGTCGATCGGCAGCCACAGCGGCGGGCCGCCGTCGACGCTGCCCGGCAGCTTGATCGCGAATTCGACACGGGCGTTGGTGCCGCGCACGGTCTCGACGTTCTTGGCGTACTGGTCGACGGTCAGCACCTGCTCCAGTAGCATCTCGAGTTGCACTTCGCCCCAGGTGCCGCGCGTCTTGACGTTGGTGAGCACGCGTTTCAGGTCGCCCACGCCGACTGCCAGCTGCTGCATCTCGCCCAGGCCCTGGTGCACGCGTTCCAGGCGGTCCGACACCTGGCGGAACGATTCGGTCAGGCGGGTTTCGAGCGTCGCGTGCAGTTTTTCGTCGACGGTCTGGCGCATCTCTTCGAGGCGCTTGCCGTTGTCGCTCTGCAGGTCGCGGATCTTGGATTCGAGCGTGGCGCGCACTTCGAGCATGCGCTGGGCATTCGATTCGGTCAGGTTGGCCAGCGCGCCGTTGAGCGTGTCGGCAAAGCGCTTCAGGGTGCGCGCCTGTTCTTCGCGCCCGCCGGCGGCGTGCATCTGGATCTGCTGGCGCATGGCTTCCAGCTGCTGGGCGGTAGCGCCCTGGTTCTGCGCCAGGTGGGCGACCAGTTCCTGGCGCGTGGCCTGGGCACTGGCCTGCAGCTCGTGGCGCAGTTCGCGCTCGAGGCGTTCGAAGGCTTGCGCCGAACCGTCGCTGCGGCCGGCGGCGCGGCTGCGCGCCAGCAGGGCGAACTGCAGCGCGATCACGGCGACCAGGCCGATCGCGAGGACGATGAATTCGATGGTGGACATGGTTGTATCAGTGCGGACGCTTAGTTCGGTTTGTTGCGCATCCAGTCCGCGGTCTGGAAGAAGGCCGTCATCAGGCGCAGGCGCAGCTCGTAGTCGTAGCCCATGTCTTCCAGCGCCATCGCCATCGCGCGCAGCCACTGGTCACGCTCGCTGGTGCCGATCGCGAACGGCAGGTGGCGCGCGCGCAGCATCGGGTGGCCGTATTTTTCGATGAAGAGATTCGGTCCGCCCATCCAGCCGGACAGGAACATGAACAGCTTGTCGCGCGAGCCGTCGTTGGGGACCGGGTGCATCGCGTGGATGCCGGCGAAATCGCCTTCCAGCTGCATGATGTCGTAGAAGCGGTCGACCAGTTCGCGCAGGCGGCTTTCGCCGCCGATGATGTCGTACAGGGTAGGTTCCTGGGTGTTGTCGGTGTCAGCCATCCGTCAATCATAACGCGGCAGGTGAGTTACGGGTAGGGTGGACGGCAGAGCCGTCCACCCTACGCCTCCCGCAAAGTCTGCAACGGCGGCTGGCGCAGCACATTACGCAGCCCCAGCCACCCGCCGATCAGCGCACACACCGCCCCCACCACCAGCCCGGCCACCCACACCGTCGGATCGAAATGCCACGGAAACTTGAACTGGTACTCGGCCAGCGCCCAACCCAGCGCCGCCGCGCCGGACGCCGCCAGCAGCCCGGACAGCCCACCCACCAGCGCGAACTCGATGCGCTGCGCCTGCGCCAGCTGGCCGCGGGTGGCGCCCAGCGCGCGCAGCAGGCCGGCTTCGCGCGTGCGCTCGGCCTGGGAACCCATCAGCGCCGCATACAGCACCAGCACGCCCGAGGCCAGCGTGAACAGGAACAGGAACTCGACCGCGGTGACGACCTGGTCGAGCACATCCTGCAGCTGGCGGATGATGCCGCTGACATCGACCACGGTCAGGTTCGGAAACTGGCGCGTCAACGTGTTGGCCAGGCCGATGCCCTTCGCGGGCAGGTGGAACGCGGTCATGTAGGTGGTCGGCGCCTCGCGCATCGCGGCCGGGTTGATGATCACGAAGAAGTTGGCGCGCATCGATCCCCATTCCAGCTTGCGCAGGCTGGTCACCTTGGCATCGACCGTGAGGCCGCCCATGTCGAAGCGCAGCGTGTCGCCCAGCTTCAGGCGCAGCGTGGTGGCGATGCCCTGCTCGACCGAGGCTTCGGCCATGCCCGGCCTGTCCTCATACCAGCGCCCCGCCACCACCTCGTTCCCGGCCGGCAGGTCCGGCACGCTGGACAGATTGAATTCGCGGTCCGACAGGCCTTTCGCACGCGGGTCGGTATACGTGCCGGCCGTGACTTCCTGGCCGTTCACCGCCGTCAGGCGTCCGCGGATCATCGGGTACAGCGGCAATTCGCTCACGCCGGCAGCGCGGATCTGGCGCGCCACGGCATCCTTCTGGTCGGGCTGGATATTGATGATGAAGCGGTTGGGCGCATCCGGCGGCGTCGACAGGCGCCAGGCCTGCATCAAGTCGCCGCGCACCACCGTCAGCACCAGCAGCGCCATCAGGCCCAGCGACAGTGACACCACCTGCACGATGGTGGCGCCGGGCCGCCGCTGCAGCGAGGTGATGGCGAAGCGCCAGCCCTGGTGGCGGGCGGCGCCGCGCAGCCGCCGCAAGGCCTGCAGGCATCCCCACGCGACCAGCGCGAACACCGCCAGGCCGCCGAGGAAGCCGCCGGCGGTCAGCATGGCCAGGCGCGCGTCGCCGGCCTGCCACAGCAGCAGCGCGAAGAACACGACAATGCCGAGGCCATAAGTGACCAATGCCATCGGCTGCGGCGCCGCCTGCTCGCGCCGGATCACGCGGTTGTGCGGCACGTTGCGCAGCTGGAGCACCGGCGGCAGCGCAAAGCCGACCAGCAGCAGCATGCCGGTGGCGATGCCCTGCAGCGCCGGCAGCAGCGAGACCGGCGGCAGCTCGGCCGGGATCAGCTTGCCGATCAGTTCGAGCAGCACGAAGTGGGCGCCGAAGCCGACCAGCACGCCGATGACGCTGCCGGCCAGCCCGACCAGCGCGAATTCCATCAGGAACATCAGCCCGACCTCGTTCTGGGTCATGCCGAGACAGCGCAGCATGGCGCAGGCGTCGAGGTGACGCTGCATGAAACGGCGCGCCGCCATCGCCACGGCCACCGCCGCCAGCATCGCCGACAGCAGGCTGACCAGCGCCAGGAAGCGCTCGGCGCGGTCGAGCGTGTTGCGCATTTCGGGGCGGCCGTTTTCCAGCGTCTCGATGCGCACGCCCTTGATGTTGTCTGCGGCGATGCGCTCGCGCAGCCAGCGCTCGAAATCCGCCACCGGCGCCATATTGTTGGCCGACTTTGCCGCCACCTGCAGGCGGTAAGTCACGCGCGCATAATTGTCGACCAGGCCGGTGGCTGGCAGGTCAGCCAACGGCAGCATCACGCGCGGCGCGAAATTCGAGAACGAGGCGCCGCGGTCCGGCTCGGACGCGATCAGGCGCGCCACCGTGAAGGTCTTGTCGCCCAGCTGGATGCTGCTGCCGACCTTGATGCGCAGCGGCGGCAGCAGGTTGACGTCGACCCAGACCGTGCCCGGGCCTGGGGTACCCTCGGCGGCATCGCCCAGCGCTTCGCTGGCGTCGTCCGGACTGGTGGTGGTGCGCAGCTGGCCGCGCAGCGGGTAGCCGTTGGATACCGCTTTTACGGAAGCCAGCACCGCCTGCGAATCATCGCCCTGCCCGGCCTGCGCCATGCTGGGGAAGGTGACGGTATCGGCCAGCACCAGGCCGCGCCGCTGCGCCTCGGCGCGCCAGGCGGCGGGCAGCGCCTGGTCGGCATTCACCAGCAGGTCGGCGCCGAGCAGCTGGTGGGCGTCGCGATTCAAACCGCTGCGCATGCGGTCCACGAAAAAGCCGACCGCGGTGAGCGCCGACACCGCGACCACCAGCGCCACCAGCAGGAAGCGCAGCTCGCCGGCGCGCCAGTCGCGCGCGGTCATGCGCAGGGTTTGTGTGAACAATGGCAGCCGCATGGCGAGGTTCCTTATCTATACCGTTTATACGGTTGCGAAAAACTGCACAACTTCGTCGAGGAAGGCGCGCTTCTGCGCCGGGTCCAGGAAGGCGGCCTCGAAGCTGTTGACGGCCAGCTGGCGCGCGTGCGATGCGTCCAGCGGCAAGGCGTCGAACGCGGCCAGGTAATTGTCGTTGACGTAACCGCCGAAATAGGCCGGGTCATCGGAGTTGACGGTGGCGGCCAGGCCGGCGTCGAGCAGCGTGCGCAGGTTATGGCTGCCCATCACGTCGAACACACGCAACTTGATGTTCGACAGCGGGCACACGGTCAGTGCCATCCGTTCGCGCACCAGGCGCGTCACCAGTTCGGGATCGTCGAGGCAGCGCACGCCATGGTCGATGCGTTCCACATGCAGCACATCGAGCGCGCTGTGGATGTAAGCCGGTGGCCCCTCCTCGCCCGCATGCGCGACCAGGTGCAGGCCGAGCCCGCGCGCGCGCTCGAACACGCGTGCGAATTTCTCGGGCGGGTTGCCGACCTCGGACGAATCGAGGCCGACGCCGATGATCTTGTCGCGGTACGGCAGCACCTGCTCCAGCGTGGCGAGGGCGTCTTCTTCGGACAGGTGGCGCAGGAAGCACATGATCAGGCCGGCGCTGACCGGGCTGTCCTGGCAGGCGCGCCAGATGCCGTCGATGACGGTCTTGAACGGCACGCCGCGCGCGGTGTGGGTCTGCGGATCGAAGAAGATTTCGGTGTGGCGTACATTGTCGGCAGCCGCACGCGCCAGGTAGGCCGCGGTCATGTCGTAGAAGTCCTGCTCGGTCAGCAAAACACTGGCACCGGCATAATAAATATCCAGGAACGACTGTAGATCGGTGAAAGCGTACGCCTGACGCAACGCTTCCACCGAGGCATAGGGGAGTGAAACGCCGTTCCTTTGCGCGAACTCAAATATCAGTTCGGGCTCGAGCGAGCCCTCAATATGGATGTGCAATTCTGCTTTAGGCATCGCCTGCAACATGCGGCGCAAGGGGTCGTTCAACATAAAGATCTCCACGGTGAATCGGGCCGATTCCAGCCTTTGACGAGAGTGTAGCGCATGCATGAATCGGGCTCGTTTCACTCTGGAATTTTTGTAAATCGCGAGCGCGAAATGCGTGCGCCACTGCTTAGCAAGATGGTGCACTATCTATTTACCATTTGATAAATTTGATGGGTTCCAGCGGGTCCAAAAGCCCCTCTTGCCAGCCCCATCCGGACGACGTCCAGGGACCTGCAAATCCATCGCGGCGGACTCTTCAAAAACCTTATTTTCTTATTCGTTTCAAAGACTTGGCATCAGATCACACAAGCACGTGACACTGTTTTGACTTCGAGAACTAATAAGCACATAATAAATTTCATAAGCGTAAGAAGACGCTCTCAGCGGGCGCTAACCAACCGGTGTAAGCCAAGGAAATTGTTGCATGCAGCTTTTTCCGAGGCCCCCAAAAACCGGATGACAACAAGAATGTCGCCCTCCGTTTCGCGCCGGGTCTCCCGGCTGCAAAACTTCGATGGCGACCCGGCAGGCAGCATCACAGATGCTGCGCATCCCCTCCGGCCGGGCTCGGGCAACCGTCTTTCATCGGTTGCCGACAGTGATCAGTGTTAGCACATTAGAGGACATTCACATGACCATATTTGATAACTACGCCGCCCGCTATGAGCGTACCCGGGAAGAGGAATATTCCTTGTCGGAGTATCTGCAGCTTTGCAAGAAAGACCCCCTGACCTACGCCAGCGCTCCCGAGCGCATGCTGGCTGCCATCGGCGATCCCACCCTGGTCGATACCCGCCTCGACCCGCGCCTGTCGCGCATCTTCGCCAACAAGGTCATCAAGATTTATCCCGCATTCCGCGAGTTCTACGGTATGGAGGAAGTGATCGAACAGGTCGTTTCCTATTTCCGCCATGCGGCCCAGGGCCTGGAAGAACGCAAGCAGATCCTGTATTTGCTGGGCCCGGTGGGCGGCGGTAAATCGTCGATTGCCGAAAAGCTCAAATCCCTGATGGAACACGTGCCCTTCTATGCGATCAAGGGCTCGCCCGTGAACGAATCGCCGCTCGGCCTGTTCAGCGAAGTCGAAGACGGCGCCATCCTGGAAGAAGATTACGGCATCCCGCGCCGCTATCTGCGCAACGTGCCGAGTCCGTGGGCGGTGAAACGCCTGCACGAATTCGGCGGCGACATCAACAAGTTCCGCGTGGTCAAGCGTTATCCGTCGATCCTGAAGCAGATCGCGATTTCCAAGACCGAGCCGGGCGACGAAAACAACCAGGATATTTCTTCGCTGGTCGGCAAGGTCGACATCCGCAAGCTCGAGGATTACTCCCAGGACGATCCGGACGCCTACAGCTATTCGGGCGGCCTGTGCCTGGCCAACCAGGGCCTGATGGAATTCGTCGAGATGTTCAAGGCTCCGATCAAGGTGCTGCACCCGCTGCTCACCGCGACCCAGGAAGGCAATTACAAGGGCACCGAAGGTTTCGGCGCGATTCCCTTCGAAGGCATCGTGCTGGCCCACTCCAACGAATCGGAATGGAAGACCTTCCGCAACAACCGCAACAATGAGGCTTTCCTCGACCGGATCTATATCGTCAAGGTGCCGTATTGCCTGCGCGTGTCGGATGAAATCAAGATTTACGACAAGCTGCTGCGCAATTCCTCGCTCGATAAAGCGCCCTGCGCCCCGGGCACGCTGCGCATGATGTCGCAATTCGCGATTCTGTCGCGCCTGAAGGATCCGGAAAACTCGAGCGTCTATTCCAAGATGCTGGTGTACGACGGCGAAAACCTGAAGGACACCGATCCGAAAGCCAAGTCGATGCACGAATACGTCGATTATGCCGGCGTCGACGAAGGCATGAACGGCCTGTCCACCCGCTTCGCTTTCAAGATCCTGTCCAAGGTCTTCAACTTCGACAATACCGAGGTGGCGGCCAATCCGGTGCACCTGCTGTACGTGCTCGAACAGCAGATCGAGCGCGAGCAGTTCCCGGCCGAAACCGAACAGCGCTACATGTCCTATATTAAAGAGCACCTGGCGCAGCGCTACGTCGATTTCATCGGCAAGGAAATCCAGACCGCCTACCTGGAAAGCTATTCGGAATACGGCCAGAACATCTTCGACCGCTACGTGACCTTTGCCGACTTCTGGATCCAGGACCAGGAATTCCGCGATCCGGATACCGGCGAAAGCTTCGATCGCGAATCGCTGAACGCGGAACTGGAAAAGATCGAAAAGCCGGCCGGCATTTCGAATCCGAAGGATTTCCGCAACGAGATCGTCAACTTCGGGTTAAGGGCGCGTGCGACCAACGGCGGCAAGAATCCGGCCTGGACCAGTTACGAAAAATTCCGCACGGTGATCGAGAAGAAAATGTTCTCGAACACAGAGGAATTGTTGCCGGTGATCTCGTTCAATGCCAAGGCGAGTGCCGAGGACGCTACCAAGCACGCCGACTTCGTGGCGCGCATGGTGGAGAAAGGGTACACGCCCAAACAGGTGCGCCTGCTGTGCGAATGGTATTTGCGCGTGAGGAAATCCTCGTAGGGTGGGCGGGTCCCCCGCCCACGCGTGACGCTTGCAAAGCGTTGGCTGCTCAAGCGTAACGCGTGGACGGGAAACCCGTCCACCCTACGTGGCTGGCGGGATACGCGGCTGGGTGCGCTTGATGTGTAGTCCCTGTCCCACCAAAGCCCGGTATGCCAACCACGTAACGCCGTGACGCGTTAAGATACACAGGACCGGGAAGGAATCCGGCCCGCCGCGAATTTCAGCAGGAGGCCTGTTTTGACTTACCTCATCGACCGACGCTTGCAGGGCAAGAACAAGTCTGCGGTCAACCGCGAACGCTTCTTGCGCCGCTACAAGGCGCAAATCAAGGATGCGGTGGGCCGGGCGA
>Ga0265797_10011483_pt1 | contig 11079 bp, 9 predicted proteins | sample P2T30metagenome_FD_192433 | JGI IMG/M metagenome (GOLD analysis project Ga0265797, IMG submission 192433) | Plant litter microbial communities from East Loma Ridge, Irvine, California - P2 T30 | ecosystem: Environmental > Terrestrial > Plant litter > Unclassified | place: USA: California... | reverse complement strand
GTTGAAGCTTAGCGAGGTTAAAATGTATGACGCGAAGGGATCAAAGACTGGAGGGTTCAGGACTTTTGCGTGCAAGAACCTGAAAGTTCCAACTCTCATCGGAGTAAATGCGTATGAAAGGAAGGGACGACAGCCGCTTATCGTGGACTTTGCCATCGATTTTGATAGCGCTTCGTACGAAGGGCTAAGCTCGGAGCAGCATATGGACGTGCTCTTCCCTATAGAGAGGGAACTGGTGGAGGTACGTTAACTTACAACCATCCGTATGCCTAGGATGCACTAGATACTAATGCTTCCACAGATTGTCGAGAAGACAGACTTTGAGACGCTGGAGACTCTCGTGGAGTACACCTTCGACAAGCTTCGCCCAGTCTTTGAGCAAAGGTCTGTGAAGCCGTCGGTTGTGCACTTGAGGTTCGAGAAGCCATGTGCCGTGCCTTTCGCGGATGCGCCAGTGATAGAAGTGCATCAGAGATGGTCATGATCAGTAGCTGAAGGTGGGAAACCTGCTACGCTATTATGCATGCCTCTAAAGTGTACTGTTTCTGCTGCGTCATGGCATTCACTGTTTGACGTGAAATACCTACCGAAAGTTCCAGAGACGTGCTGATAACGGCGGCCTCGTCCGTGCAAGACTTCACCTTTAAAACAGGCACCGTCCTCGAAAGGGTCTGCTCTGCGTGAAGTATCGCTCAGTAAGACCGATCAGAGCCAGCAAGGGCTTCAGTATCGTCAGCCACTGATTTTCAGTCCGAAAGTGGAGGGTATTCCTGTTGGTCGGCCAAACTCTTATCGCCTGGTATTGATCGTACTTGTTCCACAACACTGTCAGTCAACATGGTAATTCCTAAATAGCATCATTAGAATTACGTGGCTTGTATTGATCGAGCAAACGCAATCTACATAGCCGACCTGTGGGGCGCCACCGAACGGGTATTGTCAATGTGGCGTCGCTGTCGACGCAGGTACAGACGGCTCTTGGTCCCACGAGTGCTTGTTTTATCTGGGTCCACGTTCTCCTGCTGATGGGTCCACGCCACAGCTGCCAATAGTATAGAACCGATCGCTCAAAACAGTACCATGTTTTATGCTTTGACATGGCCGTTTCGCTTGAGCATTCGTGAACGCTGCGGGCAGCCTAATTCTGTACGGCCATCGCGGGAGGCGCGGGGTTGAATCATGAGAGACCGCTTTAACACCGATGCTTGTGATAACGGTGGAAGTGGATTCGAGATCTACTCCTTACGATGTACTTGCCTCACTTGTCCACATACCCTCGAGACCCTCTCACGTCGAGTGGTGCAAGCACGTTGCGGCCTGCGCATGTATTTGCCCTGCGGATGCATCTCCGACGGGTTGTCGTTGGGCTGCTGCGGCTGCAGGGCTGTAGGAGGCGTGCCGTGGCGTGGTGTTGGGGGAACTGCAGGTTGATCCGCTAGTGCCCGTCGTCGCGTACCGGTGCCCGGTGTGATGAGTGCACGGTAGCAGATGTGGCAGTGCGCTTCTCGTGGCAGATTGGTTGTGGAGAACGCAGGACGAAGATGGCCTCGGACGACGCGACGGCGCTTCTTGATGAGGATTACTGTATTGCACTGAACGGGCGTGCTGCCCACGAACGGAGGCGCAGCGCAGCGTTCAAGCACCTCGATGATCTCGACAGGCAAAAATCTTTCCCCGAGAAGGACCCTGCATGGGCGCGATGCAGCTACGATACAGTTGGCCCCAGAGGAAAGCGAGTCGGTGTGAAGAGCCGGCGCTGGCCTTTCTTGTTTGGCCCTTGGGGTTCGCAAAGGCAAAGGTAAAGGCAAAGCAGGAGCAGGACTCCAGGTGATCGGCACGAGCGTTGGTGTGCGTGGACCGCCGTTCGTGCCCTGCTGCTGGAGGTGTCTGCGAGGGCCGCCGTTCGTACACTGCTGTCTGCTCCGACCTGCTGTTGGCACTGCCCTACGTGATGCTATCTACCTATCTATACATGGAAAGGGGATGTCGATGGCCAGCCTGCCTGCAGCCGACATGCTCGCTGTAGGTGCGTGACAGAGCAACGAAGAGACATGCCGGGCGGTGAGGCGGGCGATAGCAATAGTGGCAGAGGCAGCGCTTGACAGCCAGCCAGCAATCACGACGATGCGCCAGTATTGCCGGCCTACGTCTATTTTGGCGCGTCTAGAGGCGGCGACTGCGTTTTGTTGAACGTAGAGCACCTTCCGACAGGCCCAAGCTTTCCTCATGGTGGGGGCGCTCCACGGGTTGCCAGACAGACAGCACGGCAGGAGGCAACAAATAAAAAGTGCCCTGCCAGACCGCGCAGTGTCCATTGTCGCCCTCGCTCCCTCGCACCATTCACCCTGTCACCGCACCATCCTCACCTCCCTCTTATATCAGGCTCGCCTTCTCTCGTCAGCGGCATCTCTCCACTGACAATCGCACACCACCTGCAATCACGACGTGACCCTGACGCCAGCCGCGTCCAGACCCCACTTTCGGTGAGTTCTTGCTGTTTGGGGGGAGCCCGTTCATTCTCCTGTCCACGACCACAACTGAACTGTCCGACCTAACAACCTCTCTCTTCACAGCCCATCTTCCACACACACACATTCAGACACAATGGCCTCCAAGAGCGCTGTTCCCTCCCACCTCAAGGCCGAGAATGGCTCGGACCGTCACCACGGCAAGACTCAGAGCCACGTGGTACGTACTGAACACGCTTTCTTTTGAATGTTCGTCTCGCTTCAGAACGAGCAACGGCGGCGGCGGCGGCGGCGGCAGCAGCAGCAGCAGCAGCAGCATAGCCATTGGCAACAGAGCAGAACACGTCGGGCCACTTGAGCAATACGGCAGAAGGCTACGGCAGGACACAGTGCCATCAATAGACCAACGCCATATCCTGGCAGCTTGGTCCGTCCGATGAACGCATCAGCTCACGTCGGCGCCTCTGTTGCCAGCAACTGAGGCTGGCTGAGTCTGATTGATGCCTGGCGTGGCCTCACGTCAATGCCACAGACCGCTGCGCCTCCCATGCCTTTACCGTATTGTCAAGTGTCAGTCACGACTGATGCTTACGCCATCTCGCACTATGCTGCGTTCGAACGGGCCTTCACCGTCCAAAAAACCTCACTCGACGCCTCCTTCAACAGTGTTCGAGATTGCGAACTTCTGCTGCTTGCGCCACTCAACATTCTCACCGCCTCCTTTCGCCGTTCCAATATGGGCTTGGGAAAACTATTTGACGCTTCACGAATGCTGACCATCGATCACTATGAACAGGCATTCGAGAACACCTCCACCTCTGTTGCCGCGTCTCAGATGCGCAACGCCCTTAATGTCCTCGCTGACTCCGTCACCGACGAGAGCGAGAAGGCCCGTTTCGAGACCGAGATGGACAACTTCTTCGCTCTCTTCCGCCGCTACTTGAACGACAAGGCCAAGGGCAACGAGATTGACTGGGAGAAGATCTCTCCTCCCAAGCCCGAGCAGGTCGTCGACTACAACAGCCTTGGCAACTCCGAGTCTGTTGAGTTCCTCAGCAAGCTCGCTGTCCTCAAGCTCAACGGTGGTCTCGGTACCTCCATGGGCTGTGTTGGTCCCAAGTCCGTCATTGAGGTCCGCGACGGCATGTCCTTCCTCGACCTTTCCGTCCGTCAGATCGAGTACCTCAACCGCACCTACGACGTCAACGTGCCCTTCGTCCTGATGAACTCCTTCAACACTGACAAGGACACCGCCAACATCATCAAGAAGTACGAGGGCCACAACATTGACATCCTCACTTTCAACCAGTCCAAGTTCCCCCGTGTTCTCAAGGACTCTCTCCTCCCCGCCCCCAAGAACGCCAACTCCCAGATCTCCGACTGGTACCCTCCCGGACACGGTGACGTTTTCGAGTCTCTCTACAACTCCGGCATCCTCGACAAGCTCCTTGAGCGTGGTGTTGAGATCGTCTTCCTTTCCAACGCTGACAACCTCGGTGCCGTCGTCGACCTCAACATCCTCCAGCACATGGTTGAGTCTCGCGCTGAGTACATCATGGAGCTTACCGACAAGACCAAGGCTGACGTCAAGGGTGGCACCATCATTGACTACGAGGGCCAGGCTCGTCTCCTTGAGATCGCCCAGGTCCCCAAGCAGCACGTCAACGAGTTCAAGTCGATCAAGAAGTTCAAGTACTTCAACACCAACAACATCTGGATGAACCTCCGCGCCGTCAAGCGCATCGTCGAGAACAACGAGCTCTCCATGGAGATCATTCCCAACGGAAAGAGCATCCCTGCCGACCAGAAGGGCGAGGCCGATGTCAGCATCGTCCAGCTTGAGACCGCCGTCGGGGCCGCCATCCGTCACTTCCACAACGCCCACGGTGTCAACGTTCCCCGTCGCCGCTTCTTGCCCGTCAAGACTTGCTCCGACCTCATGCTTGTCAAGTCTGACCTTTACACTCTGCGTCACGGTCAGCTCGTGATGGACCCCAACCGTTTCGGCCCCGCCCCGCTCATCAAGCTCGGCAACGACTTCAAGAAGGTCTCTGCCTTCCAGTCCCGCATTCCCTCCATTCCCAAGATCTTGGAGCTTGACCACCTCACCATTACTGGTGCTGTCAACCTTGGTCGCGGCGTTGTCTGCAAGGGTACCGTCATCATTGTCGCTACTGAGGGCCAGACCATTGACGTTCCTCCCGGATCAATCCTCGAGAACGTCGTTGTCCAGGGTTCCCTCCGTCTCCTCGAGCACTAAATGCTCGGTGAGATAACGCAGCCTATTGGGCCACCGCATGTGACAAACATCACCATCATCTGAGTAAGGAGACGCTTGCGATCGTCAAGGCTTCTTGCTTTTCTTTAGTTCTGCATTTGGCGGACATGTACGTGGGAGAGAAAGGGATTCAAGCTACTGCTGCAGGTCAGGTGTAGAGAAATGAAGGAGCCAGAAAGGCTCAGGGAAGATCGGAGAAGCTCACGTTGCAACTGCAAAAAAGTGAACATAGAATTACTGTAATCATGACAAAGCGTTCATATCTCTCGATCTCTTGCTTGTGATGTCGATTTCGCAGTGTTCAGTCTCCTTTTGATCAAGGCTTTGTGCACGCATATGAAACACTCGCGATCGCACAGCATGTCTGACATAAGTACTCTGATAGTCTGGTCTGAGGTGATTCGTAGTTTGTACAACATTTAAGCAATGTACCATGGACACATGCGAGACATACGCGTACGCATGGCTCGGCGTGGTACCATCGTACATGTGCTTCCAATATGACAGGAGCAGATTGTCCGCTTTAGGCCACGGAATGATGTCAAGCGGGAAGCCGCTTTCGCCAAGTTGCTTTGTAGGTCGGCGACATGGAGGCCCATCATACATGTACCTCCTGACCAAGCAAACACATGCACACCGGTGTATCAAGTGAAACCCACACTGGCTCATTGGTATAAGTCTGGGCAGCGGTTTTCACCCAAACCGTCTGCGTTGCACGGTTTTCGCACCGCACCTGCCATCGATGAGCGCGTAACGTTACCGCCCGATGCCCTTGATCGCATGGCCACGGCACCCGGCCTTGACCTCCGCAACATGGCCGACTGTCACGTGTCTCCTCGTGGCGGCGATAGGGATATGCTCCAGTCATGGCATGACAGATGATGCTGTGTCGCATTTGAGGTACGTTTGCTTGAACTGAAGCCTTGCTTGCGCATGTATTGAAGATAGACTTACGCATCTCGTTTTTATAGGCAAGACACAAGAGACCTCTTCTACCATGGATACACGAACTACATGACCCATGCCTTCCCCGAAGACGAACTGAAGCCCCTCTCATGCAAGCCGCAGACGAGGAATAAGGACAACATCGCGGACGTGGGATTGAACGATGTTTTGGGCAATTACAGCGTCACTTTGGTCGATTCGCTCTCGACGCTGGCGATCTTGGCGTCTGGAGATGATGCGCAGGATGGGCATTCGCCTTTGAAAGATTTCCAGGAGGGCGTGCAGGCGCTGGTCGAGCTGTACGGCGATGGCGGGGAGATGAGACCTTGCGGGAGCAAAGCGTGCGGCTTCGACCTTGACAGCAAGGTGCAGGTGTTTGAGACGAATATTCGAGGCGTGGGAGGACTTTTGTCGGCGCATCTTTTTGCGATTGGAGAGTTGCCGATTCGGGGATACCAGCCGAAGTTCGTAGTGCGAGAGGAACAAGACGAGGAAGAAGAAGAGGAAGCTGCAATTGACTGGGATGGCTGGATCTACGACGGACAATTGTTGCGGCTGGCACACGACCTGGCGTCAAGACTGCTGCCTGCGTTCAGTACTACCACTGGCTTGCCTTACCCGCGAGTCAACCTTCGACATGGCATCCCCTTCTATCGCGACAGTCAGGCTGGCGTTTGCAGGCTGGATGGAACGTCTTCGGACCCTCGCGAAATCACTGAAACTTGTGCGGCTGGCGCTGGAAGTCTGGTCCTGGAATTCACCACGCTCTCGAGGTTGACTGGAGATGAACGTTTTGAGAAACTGGCTAAAAAAGCGTTTTGGGCTGTGTGGGAGCGTCGCAGCGGGATCGGGTTGATTGGCAATGGTATCGATGCAGAGAACGGGCAGTGGACATCTCCTCCGCTTGCTGGGATTGGCGCTGGAGTTGACAGCTTTTTCGAATATGCGGTCAAGTCATCGATCCTGCTCTCAGGCCTTCCTTACGATCTTGCGAACGAAGAGGAGAATGCCCCAGAAGCCTTTCTTCAAGCCTGGTATGATGCACACTCTGCTGTCAAACACCATGTGCTTCGCCCGTCATCGGAGAAGCATCCTTTCTACGGCCAAGCGGATTTGGTCACAGGTGCGCCGCGGTACTCGTGGATTGACAACCTCAGTGCGTACTATCCTGGACTACTCACATTGGTCGGCGAGCTAGAAGAGGCGATCGAGGGTCATCTTCTGTGGGCAGCATTGTGGACCAGATATGCTGCTCTTCCAGAACGCTGGCATACCCACAACGCTTTCATCGACCCTAACTTCCGACACTGGGCTGGAAGACCAGAATTTATCGAATCGACATATTATATCTACCAAGCCACGAAAGACCCCTTCTACCTACACGTCGGCGAGATGGCTCTGCGCGACATTCGACGCAGATGCTGGACACCTTGCGGATGGGCTGACCTCGGGGATGTGATTAGTGGCGAGCAGAGAGACCGGATGGAGAGCTTTTTCTTGGGAGAAACGGCCAAGTACCTTTACTTGTTGTTCGAAGAACGCCACCCACTGAATCACATGGATGCTCCAGTGGTGTTCACCACCGAGGGCCACCCGTTGATTGTACCTTCAAAGCTGCGACGTGCTGCTTCGACCAAAGCGCCCACGGCGACAAGGACACACAAACCACAGCGATCGGTGCAGCAGCTTCCAGTGACACCAATTGAGACGTGCCCTTCCTTCAAATCCATGCAGTCGCTCGCTGGGAGCAGCATAGTCAGCCGCCCCGATTTCTTCCACGCCGCTGCTATGGCCCAGCTGCACCTCGTCCCAGTCGAGGCTCAGCGATCGTCCTCTCTGCACGAAGCCGCCGTCGACTCGCCTGGAGTATCGATGGAAGACATTCGCAGCCCCACAAACTACACGTACTACCCCTGGACTTTGCCACAGAGTCTAGTGCCAAGTCAAGGATTCAGTGCCGAGATCAGCAGTCCCATCTTGAGCACTCTTACTTTCCCGAACCTCAATTCGGGCAAAGCAGGTGAGGACAAAGGGATGCTGCCACTGGGGGCTTTGCAGAAAGTTGTGGATGGTGTTGTCATTAGCTCACTGTCCAATATGCGACTTAGTATGATACAAGAGCCAAGGTCCCTGCTCTTGCCTGATAACCAAGGCGTGCTAGTCGAGATGGAAGTTGGTCAACAATACCGCGTGCACGGCATCGCCAACTGGCCGCTAGGTAAGGACGAGAAGGTTTTGCTTGCAAAGGAAGCAATGGAAGGTGTTGCCGCAGGTGACCCCAACTTCAAGCGTATCAAGGACCTCGAGTTTGTCGACCTGGTGGTCGACTATCGCTCGCCTTCCAAGCTCGAAATCTCAGACGATGGCACGATCATATCTGACGAGTTCGACGTCGACGTTCCAGAAAATGGCACGCTCGACAGCATCTGGGACGAGCTTGAGACCATGTTCAACAAGCTACTTTCTGGCGAACAAGCATCTCATCCTGCCATCACGCCTGTCACCAGCAGCGCGCCTTCCATCTCTCGAACCGTCATCTCTGCAATTCTCCCAACCGGAGCCGGCGCTGCGTCCCTGCCCGCACAGCTCGACACCCTTGATCCCATGACATTGAGCACAGGCGCGCTCCCAAACAACAAAGTCTACTTCCTCGAATCAACCCTGTGCTCGCACCGCCTCCCAGCTTCCGTCGTCAAGAACTTCCAAATCCTCATCGTCCGACGCGGCGAGTGTTCTTTCAATGACAAACTCGCCAACATCCCCGCTTTCACGCCGACGAAAGAAGGCTTGCAGCTCGTCGTCGTCCTTTCGGCGCCAGAGGCTCAAGCACACGGTGAGCAGCTCATTCGACCGCTTCTTGACGAGCGTCAGCGCACGCCTGCGGGGATCGAGCGCAGACATTCTATTGCCATGATGATGGTGGAAGGCACGCCTGAGACTGTTGTGGCTCTACGTGGTGCTTCTGGCGTCCATGCCCTTGTAGATGACGCTGGGCAGGTCGTGGAGGAGATCGCTCGGCCAGGGGTGGAGATCGGGAAAGAAGGGAAGGTCCTGATGCCGGGTGTGGGCGTTAAACGACGGTATTGGTTCGAGAGCATGGGTGTGCCTATTGGAAACTTGATCGTGTTGTAGTAGCACTGTTCGATGTTTCGGCTTTGGCAGTTAATGAAGCATGATATGTATATAAGACGCCAAAAGCTTGTTGTGGCAAGACGTATCTGGTAATATGGCTAATGTTCACGAAAAAATAATGAAAATCCACCAAACGCCGCGCTATGACTCGGTGTTAGTCTATACAAAGGGTCTAATGGTCCCAGCAAATTCAACGGGTAGCCCTCATCTCCTGCTGACCGTCAGTGCCTTCAACGTGGCCGGGTTTCTCGAAGACTTCGACCATAGCCTCCTCGAGGATCGCGCAGCCAGAGTCGATTTCTGCCTCGGTGATGGTAAGAGGCGGCACGAAACGAAGGGTGTTGGTACCGCAGGTGATGACTAGGAGGCCACGCTCACGAGCGGCTGTGATGATAGGAGTGGGATCCCTGTTGAGCTGCATGCCGAGGATCAAGCCCTTGCCACGGACTTCTTGCACGATCTCGGGGAAGCGCTGGTGAATACGGGCGAAGTTCTCGCGGAAGCGAGTCTCCTTTTTTAGAACACCCTTCTGGAGCTCAGGGTCGGCGAGACGGCCGACGATGTTGTGGGCGAGTCTAGCACCCAGGGGATTACCGCCGAACGTTGTGCCGTGGTCGCCTGTGACGATCTTGCTGGAGACGTCTTCTGTGACGATGGTGGCGCCAATAGGGAAGCCGTTGCCCAGTGCCTTTGCTGTTGTCAAGATATCTGGGTGAGCTTCCACAGGCAAGTCGCCGTGAGCCCACAGCTTGCCAGTACGGCCGAGACCGCACTGGATCTCGTCGTAGATCAAGACCGCGCCAACCTCGTTGCAGCGCTTCCTCAGCGCGATCAAGAACTCGTGCGACGCAACGTTGACGCCACCCTCGCCCTGGATGGGCTCGATGATCACGCCGCAAGTGTTCTCGGTGACCAACTCGTTGATGCTGTCGATGTCGTTGTAGATGGCGTACTTGCAACCAGGAACCATAGGAGAGAAGGGCTTCTGGTACTTCGGGTTTGGTGTCATGCTCAACGATCCCATAGTGCGGCCGTGGAAGGAGCCGTGGAATGAGACAATCTCATGCTTTGAGCCGTCCTCCTTGACGCTGCGGCCGTACTTGCGCGCAAACTTCATCGCCGCCTCGTTCGCCTCGCTGCCACTGTTGCAGATGAAGGCCCTGCTCGCATCCTTCATACATCCAGCTTCCTTTGTACGCTCGACGAGCAATTGACTAAGCGCGCCCGTCCATGGGTTGTAGTATAGATTGCTGGCGTGGACAAGCATTTGTGACTGTTCGAACAAAATGCGGCTCATCTGCTCGTCGCAGTGGCCCAACGAGTTGACTGCGATTCCGGCTGTGAAGTCCAAATATCTCCTGTTCTCCACATCGTACAAGTAGCATCCCTGGCCTTTGTGGAACATGGGAGGTGGGCGGACGTAAGTCGGGACCATGAACGGCTGCTGCGAGTTCACGAGGCGGGTGGTTTCTGAGTCTGAGCGAGGATCGGGTGTTGGGAGGGCAGCATCGTTCTGGTATACTGTCAGCAATTTCGACCTCGTTTCTCTAGGTGGTCTTCTCTTCGTACCTCGATCTCTTGCCTCTTGGCCTCTGGGAGGTTGGAGGCTGCTGTTGAGGCATAACTACGGCGCACGGTCTGCGATACGGATGATCGCTGGGCACGAAGCACGGCGCCGAAGCGCTGGCTTCCTATACGAAGAGACATTGTGGTGTGTGTGTAGTGTGTGAGACGAGGAAAGGCAATGCGAGCGGGAAGAAGTGGACCAAGGACCCTTCAATGGCAGGCTGACTCTAAGAAAGTTGTGTTGCCGACGATTGCGTCTCTTTCCCCAGAATTCGGACTCACCACCACTTATCGCCGACATCGCTCTGAATGATCTTCGGTATCGTCTGCTTTTGAAGAAACATCAACAATTGTGGTATATAAGGGTGACGTGATCGCCCAAGACACGATGCCAGCTATGACAGCACCAACCTCATAACATGTAATTCTCTCCGTGAGCATGTCGGTCCTGGCAGAGCACGCCATCCTGCCCTAACATCACTGTCAAACTTAACGTGGTGACTCGACAGGACGTGCTTGGAACATGCTACAATGCGTCACGAGCATTTGGTACACTCATAGGGCCAACGACACTGTCTAAGTACCTATAAGTTGACGTGAGAATCTGGTCGATCGTGACTTACAGCTCTCCGTATACGGCACACCGGGAGCCATACACAGAGATCAGCCTGACAGCTGTGCTCACACAGA
>Ga0265797_10011482_pt1 | contig 11080 bp, 18 predicted proteins | sample P2T30metagenome_FD_192433 | JGI IMG/M metagenome (GOLD analysis project Ga0265797, IMG submission 192433) | Plant litter microbial communities from East Loma Ridge, Irvine, California - P2 T30 | ecosystem: Environmental > Terrestrial > Plant litter > Unclassified | place: USA: California... | reverse complement strand
GGGTATACCTGGCGGATTGGGGCAGTGCGGTGACGACTGCTCGAGTTTCTTGCAAGGGAAAGAAGAATTAGGTGTAGAGAAAGGCCTTTTCAGCGTTGGTATGTCAGCGCTGTGTGTTATTATGGGCGAGGCAGACATGGCAGGCGCATGTGTTTCAAGACGGGAATCGTGTACTGGGGCAGCGGAGTAGAGAGCATGGAGACGCGCTCCGGCGAGAGTGTGGGCAGACTCGAAAATAGGTGGAAGCGTGGCCATGGTGTCGCAGGCAGTGGCAGACAGGTAACGAGAGCCCATACACACTGCCCTGCTTGGATGGGCATGCACGCCCTGACATGCGAAAAAAAGAGGTACAGGAGGGTGGAAACAAAACAAACACAGAGCAGAGACAGAGACGGGGGGACGGCTTACCTAGTTGCCAACAGCGGTGGAGCGAAGGCGGCGGCGGCGGTGGTGGTGGTGGTGGTGGTGAATGGGAGCGAGAATACCAGATCCTCGACTAAGCGCCTGAGGGAAGGAGCGACTGGGCCGGCGATGCGCCTATGCCTGAGATGATTGCGGCGCGGGGAGAGAAGGTCAGAATCGAGGCTCTGGGCGAGGCTGCGGGGCCTGGGGGCGTGCTGGTGCGGGTACAGGTGCCTATGGTGAGGGAGGGCGCTCGCTCTGTGGTTTCGGCGGTCACGATGGAGTGTTGATTGCGACACACTCTTTGATTTCGGCAGCTGTCGTGCGTGAGTGGTGACCAGCTTAGGGTAGACGAGGGAAGCCGGTCGATCGCAGAGCCGCTACCGCCTGGGTGTTAGGGGTTCGTGGGGAGGCGAGGACGCTGTATCGAGTGATTGAGGCGGCGTGAATGCGTCTTGTCGATGGGGGACCTCATCGCAACGCTAGTGGTGGCTCTGTGCAAGCAGCAAGCGCCGACGTCCAGGAATAGCAACCGCCAGCCGTGCGCTACGAGGCAACTGCGACCACTAAGACGCTGCGACGCTAGCACCCAGGTGAAGGAGCGAGGGACCAGCGACTCCACCCACCACCAGTCACACCCCGAGCACCCAGCCTTACAAGATGCCCGCGTCCCGTCTCGCCTGCATCACTGTTACGTACCAATTGCCTGCTCCTCTAGTCTGTAGTGCAGTCGACTGGCAGACGGAGATGGATGGATGGATTGACTTGGTGCTCTCATTCCCCCCTCCCCTCCCCCCGCTGCGTTCGTCCACCACCTGCCCTGCTGGCCTTTGTTCCCCGGACCTGCCCAGTCCTGGAAACAGGCCCCCTGCGAAGCCCGCAACACGAAGGCGGGAGGGCCTAGACGAGCGTGCTCGGAAAGAGGCTGGTGGCCGGCCCTATTGCAGTACCCCCCCTCCAGCCAGTACCCAGCTATCTATCTAATCCGACCCGTCTCCGGCCTGAACGCGCTGGAGATGAGTTGCTCGCCGCCCGGCCGACATCACTGCAGCGCGCCCCAGCACCTCAACTCGACGCCAGGCCACCCTGGACTCGCCTCGCACACCGCATTCGTCGTTTCGACACACAGTGCTGTGCCGTGCTCGACCGACTTCATCACAGCCAGCAGCCGCATGCAATGCAAAACACCCAGAGCAAATGTCTCTGACGTGAAACGCGCCATGGGAAAGGCGTCGACCCACCGGTTGGCGGGGTGAGAAGGTACGACGCCCGTCAGCTGCAACCACCCACTGCCTAATCTGCGTCTTTGTCATCCGACTACTACCGCGCGTTTCACATTGGCCACGCCAGTTTCGCCCTCGCAAAGTTTTGTCGTGCCAAACTCAATCACACCGCACTGCAAACCTAGCCATGGCCACACAGCTTGTTGGGAAGACCTGCCCTGTCCGCTGCACTTGCGACCGTTTTTCTTTTCCTCCAGCCCGCTGAGGCACGCATCGTCCGCTGCCTGTCCTGGTTGTCTCCAGGCAGCCCGATCGGGGCATACCGCAGCCGATGTGTTTCAGCAGCTCCCGAAAGCCGCAAGGTCTACCGGTAGAAGGAAGGAGACTGCGATTCGTGTCACCATGCGAAGATCCCATCGACTTAGTGATTTTCGCCTCACCTTAGTCGGCACGTGCTCCTATGATCGGAACAAGATCGTATGAGCGACTCATTCGAAGTTTCTACGTTTGCCGGCCCAATGCTACCGCGTCATCAGACCGGAGCCCAAGTCGTCGCTACCATAGACATGGTACCCTCGACTGAGTCCAACTTGGTGATATTGTCCTAGCTAGCCTCTGCCGCCCGAAGCCACCAACGCTACTCGGAAACTGTCCAACTTTCGCGCACCGCACAACAACACACATGTCTTCACATGATACGGCATAACTATGCGCGTACACACATTGCTTGAAACTGACTGGAAGGGTCCGTGTGCCTGATCTTCATGTCCCTTCGTCGAGCGCATAATGATGACGGCTCACAGGTATGGTTCCGAGTCTCGCCAGGAACACAACTGTCAGTTACATATATAGCAACAGGTGCTATGTGTATATACACCGATCTTCGACGCCGATGTGATCTGTAACGTCACTGTACACCTAGCCGTGTGCTCGTACCTGACAAGGTTCCTCAACACGGCGTATTGCTTTTGTTTCCAATATACGGGCAGAAGCAGAAGATGAGACAAGGATTCAAGGACCTGCGTAATGCTTCGAGTTATCGCTTCATTTGCAGGTGACATCACGTATTTCTCGTTCATAATGCTACGGGCAGTGAAGCATTGAGTAGACATTAAAGTACATTACGAAAGCCTGTGAAACCATACAACCTTGATCTAACAGGACATGGATTGTCCGAGTCCATTGGAGATATTTATGTTGGCATAGTAGAGATGATGTGCTTTGCGGATAGAGCTGAGCCGCATTCCCATTGAACAACTGCGTACCTGGGCATATTACATGTATTATAAGCAAGTGTTCCAGATAGCACAATACATCAACCCATTATCAGTCAGGAGCTTGCCGCGCTCTGCATTATCGTGTCATGTTGTCCCATCTCAAACTACGGCAATGCGAGAGCCGCCAAGGCTCATGGCGCTAAGCCCAGTATGGTTTGGCGCGCCCACTCGAAATTCGCTTGCGACGGTGGACTTGCAAATTGACGACGACTTCTTTCATTGCGACAACTAACCACCAGGTCAATCCACAACAGCCACCATGTCTCGGCCAACCGTCACCGTCGTCTCCGCCAAGGGCGAGGCCACCAAGGACACCGTCCCCGTCCCCAATGTCTTCAAGGTCAGTTGTGCGCTGCAATCCGAACTTCGCGATACCAACGCAGACGCTATTCGGACGGAGAGGCTGAGAGAGACTGCAATACGGCTGAAGCAACGCATACACTTAGGAAGTGATCCGAAAGAGCGAGGAATACACACGGAACTGGGCAATGTTCGCATTGGGCCGGGGAGCTCGAGGTTTTCTTCCTGTCATGCGGGCATGCATTGTTGTGAGGGTTTGCACTATGTGCAATCACTCCAGCGCTCTCTCAGTCTCAGTTCTCTAGAATAGCGGTGCCGTTTTGGACACGGAGTTCTATGCTATCGTCAAAGGGCTATGTTGACAAGGAATGCAGGCCCCCATCCGCCCGGATATCGTCCACGCCGTGCACACTGGCATGAACAAGAACCGCCGCCAGCCCTACGCTGTGTAAGCCCATCTCACACGCTGCACGCTTGCACAATCTAACAACAGCAGCTCCGAGAAGGCTGGTCACCAAACTTCTGCCGAGTCCTGGGGTACCGGCCGTGCTGTGGCCCGTATTCCCCGTGTCTCTGGTGGAGGTACTCACCGTGCTGGTCAGGCCGCGTTCGGTAACATGTGCCGCTCCGGTCGCATGTTTGCTCCTACCAAGGTCTGGCGCAAGTGGCACCAGAAGATCAACCTGAACCAGAAGCGCTTCGCTACCGCCTCTGCGCTCGCTGCTTCAGGAAGCCCCGCTCTTCTCCTCGCCCGTGGCCACGCCATCAGCACCGTCCCTGAGGTACCCCTCGTTATCTCATCGACTGCTTTTGCCGATGCTGCCATCAAGAAGACTTCCGCTGCCGTCGCTCTGCTGAAGGCTGTCGGTGCTGGTGCCGATGTCGAGAAGGCCCGCAACACACGCAAGCTCCGCGCTGGCAAGGGCAAACTTCGTGGCCGCCGCCACAAGCAGCGTCGTGGACCTCTCGTCATCTACAACCCCGATGAGGATGGCAAGGAGCTCGTCCTTGCTTTCCGCAACATCCCTGGTGTCGAGACCTCATCTGTCTACTCCCTCAACCTTCTCCAGCTCGCACCCGGTGGTCATCTTGGCCGCTTCATTGTCTGGACCTCGTCTGCTTTCACTGCCCTCGACAAGGTCTACGGCTCCACCACCGAGCCCTCAGCGCTCAAGAAGGACTTCCTCCTCCCATCAACCATGATGAGCCAGCCCGACCTCAGCAAGATCATCAACTCTAGCGATGTCCAGAAGGTCCTCCGTCCCGTCCGTGGCGGTGCCGTTTCCAAGCGTGGTGTGGTACAAAAGAAGAACCCGCTCAAGAACTTCCAGGTACAGCTCCGTCTCAACCCATATGCTGCCACCTTCTCCAAGGAGAAGTTGGGCCAGAAGGCTCTTGAGCCAAGCAAGCCCGAGCCCATGGCCGAGACCTTCTACGACCTCCTTCACGAGAACTAGAGGGTTGTTAGTTAGCGTTATGATTTCCTAAGGTGTTCTCTCTTCGGCTGGGATGGACTGGAATGATGGATGGCTATGATAAAGTAGCTATTCATAAAATGCCTCATGACAAGGTTTCAATTCCACATTGACTAGAATGACGTGCCTCTTGTGACTATGCTGTCCTGTGGTGAGTGAGTGAAGCAAAATGGGATTTGTGGTATGGTAATGTCATGGAACGATGTGTACACGACTGGGAGTATTTCCTAAACTCCGTCGCTATGCATATAAATCCCAGTAGAGGCCAAACCAAAAAAAACGTGGTGACACTGGAGTCACATCACCTGAACAGCCGCTTGCCACCAGTCCTGCCCATGGTCCTCTCCACTCCCTCCAAACTCATGCCAGCGAAGCCAGCACCTCCACCATCGCGATCGCGCTTGTACCGTCTCAAGGCCTCCCTGAGGTGCGCAGGTGTCAGCGGCCCCTTGTCACACGCCTTCAACCTCTCCTGTAGGCTGGCATCCTTGTCCACTTCCTTCCAAATACTCTCACTCCGATCGACCTGGTTCAGGTACCAACCCGCGCTCGTGATATCCGTGTTGGTGGGCTTGTTCCGCTCATCCTTGATGTGCGCGCTGGGCCTCCCCAAACTCTGGCTAAGGATCTGGGGCGGAAGATTCGGATTAGGCAAATGTGTGCGCACGGCGGACCACTCGTCGCGGACGCTGAGGGCGCGGTCAATGAGTTCGCCGATGAAGGTCTTGGAGTAGGATGTTACGGCGATGATGATGGGTTGGGGTACGGATTGCGAGAGGGTTTGGTTGACCAGTTTACGGACGGTTTCGCGCTTGAGGCGGATGCGGCGGTAGGTAGCGTAGCGGTCCATTTGGGCAGGCGTCATGAAATCCTCTAGCATGCTGTACATTTCAGTCATTAGCATTTTGGTTCTTCTTGGTCAAGCTTGGGATAGACGTACCGCTCGTATTCCTTTTCTTGTTTGCGGCGGGCCTCGACGCTCATGCCACCTTCAATCTCCATGCCCATTTCTTCGCCTTCTTCGTCGTCGTCATCTTCGGGCTCCTCGGCTGCTTCTCCGTCTTCGTCCTCGCCTTTGTCGCCGCCTTTGCCTCCTCTTACGCTTGAGCCTGCTACGCTACCGCCATCACCGCCCTTCTTGCGCCGCTTCTTCCCCCCTGCGCCGTTGATCACCGAGGTCGTAATGTTGCTTTCGACAGATGGCGACCGCGAGTATTGGCGTGGTGAGCCGCCGGCTGATTCGGCGTCTGGAGAAAAGGCATTGCGTAGATTGGATGGCTTGCGCTTCTTCGTAATTCCTGACTGTGACGAGATGGATCCTCGCTTTCGGGGAATGTTAAGATTAGGAGGCGACGCCATTCTTTTTGTTGTTTCAAAATGATAGCAGAGGGTCAATCGCTTCGCGACAAAGGGTGGTTAAAGTGCAGTTGAGGTGGGTATAGACAGTCGCGATCACTTCAGGTGCCAAGCCAAGGGTCGTGCCTTCACTTACAGCTTCACCAACTTTGGAAAAAAAATCGTGTCTGCCAACAAGACGCTGGTTTTTTTTTCTGTTTAGATTTTTTGTACTCCAAGTCCACCTAATCGCATGCACACGTTAAGCAGAGGCATCGCGATGGATTCTCTGGTGCTATGAAGAATTGCGCTAAGTCGCGTCGCGCGTTTTCCGTTCCGGTCGGAAAGCTACCGGCATTGATTTCGTCATTGACAGGTCTGATAACAGCCTGCTACTTACACAGCCGCTCTGCGCTCAAGAACTTCGCCATGCCACTCATATCCGATTTTACGTTTGGATTCACTCGAGTACACATCCTAGTTATATCTCTTACACAAGGGCTTAGTTTCGGCTGAAAGTATTTCACGTGTTTGTTCAAGGGATATTTAGCAGTAGAACCTACAAACGCGAGTCGCATCTAGAGCAACAAGTCTATAGAGGATAAAACTGTGTAAGAGCTTCTTTCTAGTAATCCAAATTGTTCAATATCCATGCTAAATCATGGCCACAACACAGCCAAGCATCTCACTTACAGCGACAAGATGCCAACCTACGAAGAAACATACGGCCAACAAGCCGCCCAGGCAGTAGGCACTGGCGCAACCGACAGCGACGGCGCCGTCCAAGCACCTCCTGACGCCAAATCTACGTCGGAGCTCCCGCCTGCAGCTCTCGATCTAGCAGCCCGCCTCTTTGACCTCGCCCGTAGCGGCGATACCTCGACCCTCTCTCAATACATCTCAGCGGGAGTGCCCAAGAACCTGACCAACGCATCTGGCGACACACTACTCATGCTGACCTCGTACCATGGCCATGCTGAGACAGTGAAGATGCTGTTGGACAATGGCGCGGACGCAAACGTGCTGAATGGGAGGGGCCAGAGCCCAATGGCAGGGGCTGTGTTCAAAGGCTACGATGATGTTGTTAGGGCGTTGTATGAGGGAGGGGCGGATGTGGAGAAGGGACAGCCGAATGCGGTAGATTGTGCGAGGATGTTCAAGAGGGCAAGTTGTTTGAAGTTGTTTGGCGTTGAAGAGGGCGAGGGCACGGTTGTAGACGTTGATGCACATGCAGCGTCGTAGTGGCGTGATTTTACACACACTTTATTCAACGGAAGAATTCTCTGCTGCCATATACATGCGACTATCAAATATACACAACGCTAGGGGCTCCATGGCTCCGACCCCAAGTTGAGCACTACAGACTTTGACGGGATAAGCCCTAATTTTAGCTCTCAACATGGCACTCGGACTTTTACAAACGGCTCCGCAAATCACCACTGCGGCTTCCTGTACGTTTGAAGTCAGATGCCTGGCTAGTTTTCACACCCATCTCCAAGCCGGGAATTGCATTAAGAAGGCGTGCCAACGATGTACGTAGTCGTTCAAGAGCACCTTGTCCAAAGGGAAGCCTTCATGATGCCTGTGAAACTATTGGTGAGAGCTTTCTGCACACCGCCTAGCAAGTGGGACATGCTCTACTTTGGTTTCTGCGCTGATCCAATGTAAAGGCTTTGAGCAGCTGCAAATCTAGGTAGTTTGTGCTTGATATTAGAACATCTCTTTCCTCAGGGGCAATGATTCAGCCTCCAAAGCACTAGGTTTGTCCGGCTTTCTCCCCTTTTCGTCATGCATGGAGTTGTTATTTTTTTCGCACTCTTCTTTTTTTTTTCGCTCGCTGCGAGCGCTGCGAGAGGTTGCACTGATGTTGGGGATTTGTCGGTGGAAGCTGCGCTGTTGAATTACATGGTGAAATGCTTGCTGGTAGGGTGGATACACAAAATGGGATTGTGAAGATGTATGTTTGAACCTGGAATAGTGGTTGCAAGTGATACTTCTCATCTCTAGTGTCGTTGTTCACGCAGGCTCCAGAGGGATGAAATTGTGAGGGGGTTAGCGTCAAGGGTCGCTTTGTTCTAGCATGAAAAACATTATGGGAAGTAGATGAAGCATTCGGTAAACATGGCTTGCATAAATTCAAGGAATGCCATAAACTGGAACGGCAACGACGACACTAAAATAAAAGGGAAAACGTGGTATCATATCATCGTCCCCGAACCCTCTACTTCTTCTGGTCCTTCTGCCCTCCGCCAAACATGCCCCCAGCCCACCCACCAGCACTCTTCGCTCCCTCGGCAACACTACTAGCACCGCCCTTGACACCGTCGGCAGCGCTCTGTCCATAGCCTCCCAGTGGGCCCTGACCTTCAATCGGCCTTCCCTGGTCGTCCTTGCCGCCGCGTTCAGCACGGTTAATTCCCTCCTTTGAGACTGCGTCGCCAATAGGCTGGGCAAGACCTCCTTTGCCTACTTGGCCCCCGACAAGGTTGTTTACGCCATCCTGGAGGTTGTCGACTTGGTCTATGCCTGTGACTTTGGTTTTATCGAGATTCTCTGTTCGGCAATCAGTTAGGGGGAGGACTAGTGAATGAGAAGAGTAATTGGGTTATGGATGTGCTGGAAAGGGGAAATACGTACGTTTGGTAGCATAAGATGCCTTGTTATCTTTGGTAAACCACTTGAGGTATTGGTCCTCGATCCACGGCATCCATGTTTCGTACTTTTGGTTGTAGTACTCTCCGGCTTGCTGCTTGTACGTCTTGGGTGGTTCCTTGTTCTGGTCCGTCATTTTTGGCGCTTTCGGTGTGTATGGTTTCGTTTCTAGTCAACGTATCCGTCTTGTCTTGTTCGATTAAAATGGGGGAGGATTCCGAGTTACTGTGAAATAAATGCAGGGATGTTATATGTGCAAAACTTCGCCATGTTTGAAATAGGTAGTCAACTTTTATATGTACGAATACTCTCCTATGTTTACGCCATCTGCGCCAGCGGTGATCTCATATCCGATCACTTGCTCCATGCTCGTTACAAGTTTGTGGCCCGTTGGGGGCGGGACGTGGGCAGGGGTTAGGGCACGGAGGGGGTGGGTCATACGTCATCGCAACCAAAGATCGAGAGCGAGTGATCGTCCCGCGTGGAAACCTGCGCATCCTGCATATCATGGCGATGGCCACTCAGCGCTGAGTGTCCAGCCAAGAGGATTAGGGCGCTGTACAAGCCTGAGACATCGATTGGCTGAAGGAATGTCTGAGGTCGGAGGAAGAATGGGATGGAGGAGCTGGGCCTCCGCGATAAGGTCCGAGACATGACAAACAAACTTGGAAATCACATGTTAACGTCGAGAAGTGAACTTGTAGACATGAGGCAAGATCTTGTCTGCTAGTGTTAGTGGCGTATGCCAGGTAATCTAAGACGAGATTTTGGTGAGCGCGGTCAGTACCTCACTTACGCTAGAAACCAGTCGTCGGTCAAGCCCCACGACAACTCTTGGGCATGATTGGGGAGATGACTATTTCAACTCAAGAACTGCCGTATGGCCTTTTCTTTCTTTCTGACTGCCTTGTGAAGGCTACAAAGACTGGTAACCAAACATAAGCCAACATCGTACCACAGCCGCACCTTCTCAAATGGTACAAGCAGGATGCCAGACCTTTCACGCTGCACAGAGCCGCAATGTGTTACATGTTGTACCAGACACTTCGCCGGGCCGATTGGTTTCAATGTGAGTTTTCCGCCCGTCATCTTCCTTCGTTTAAGACATTGTATTTCCTCCTTCTCCCTTTCCATCTTCCTCTAATGACAGTGCAAATACCTCCACCACAGGTGCCTGTCCCCACTCATTCTATTCCGACTGCTTCTCCCAAGCTATTGACGGTGGTGTAGCATTTTCAGTCTCACGTGATTATCATTATAATGAGAAGAACGATAGGACAGCAAGAAATGTATATGGACAGGCCGGAGTCGTGAGTAGGCATACCTCATTTACTCCCCTTTCTTCATGTTTAATCTATCCAGACCCGCAAGCACTTCCTTTCCGGCTGTGCATTTCTTATTTCTCACGTCCATCGTGTCACTTGGAACTATACTGATAACAAACACGCTCTGCACCCTTTTCCCTGTTAACCAAGGAAATTCCATTCAAAACTAGATCGTTCCTTTCTGTACTACAGATTTTCATTCATTTAGCACCTCTTCCCACAGCTCTCCGTTTGCACACGTGCAACCCGAATCCGTCGCGGTTGCCTCGGTGAAGGCCGTTCCCCGTTCACTGTTCACCATTGACTACCGGACTTGCACAAACTGTTTCTTGGCACTCCTTCCACCAATAGTTTGACTGCGGTTCAAGCCCTCGACATTTCTCGACATATCCTTGGGTGTCTACACTCCAGGCACTACGCTCATACATACAGCAAACAAACTTATTCCCAACGCTTAAGATGTCAGACCGCACTGTCACTGAGCCTATTATTCGCCAAAGGGATTTGCACCTCACGATTCGCCAATCGCTCGCGCGCCGCTTCTTGAGCGAGTCTCCTCTGCATGCTAGCTCTCTTGGTTCGTCGGCGACAAGGGCTCCGGGCCGGGTTCCACCTGCGCAAACAGGCCGTGGCAACTGGGCTAACTTGAGCATCCAAGGAGTCCGACCTACCATGTCACTGCTACAGGGAGCGGTACCTCAGACCCCGAACGGAACTGCCAACCCCACGGCCACGGTGGCGCCAGTAAACCGGGAGCCTAAAAAGCCTATGACCACAGTGCTGTCCCTGTTACCCAAGACTACATACAAGGAAGACAATGGAGCAGAAGGCACCCAAGATGTCCTAGCTTATCTAAAAGTACAGCGATCACTACTCGGATACCTAAGTATAAGGACCGCCGACTCACTCACTCCCCAACAAGCCTGCCATTGGACCGAGTCCATCTTGTCTGATAAGAAACCCCAACCCCAAGATGCTCTACGACTATGTTACTACATGCGATCGCAGAGTCTGGACACGTATGCGGATGTCAAAGATGGGTTCATCAGCCTCTATGTCGCCAATCCGAACATCCACGTTCGAGGTTCGCG
>Ga0265797_10011481_pt1 | contig 11081 bp, 7 predicted proteins | sample P2T30metagenome_FD_192433 | JGI IMG/M metagenome (GOLD analysis project Ga0265797, IMG submission 192433) | Plant litter microbial communities from East Loma Ridge, Irvine, California - P2 T30 | ecosystem: Environmental > Terrestrial > Plant litter > Unclassified | place: USA: California... | reverse complement strand
GCAGCACGACGCGGCACAGCTGGGATTATCGCAATCCGCTGGGCACCAGCTTCATGACGGCCACCGCGCGCGGCATGGCCGACCAGGGACCCAGCGGCAACGGGCTGGCCGCCAGCCTGGACGACTATCAGGTCGAGATGCCCCATGCCGGCAACGATGTCGAAGACCATTGGCGCCTGGGCCAGCTGCGCATGAACCGGCACGAGCTCGACACCAAGTGCTTTCATGGCACGGGCACCGTGCGCGACCTGCGCGCCGGCGAGTGGTTCACCCTTAGCGGCCATCCCGAGATCGACACGCACCCGGCCGCCGCACGCGACTTCGTCATCACCGCACTGAAGGTCGAGGCCGAGAACAACCTGCCGGCTGACGTCGCGCAGCGCGTGCGGCGGCTGATGGGAACGGCGCTGTCTGGCGCCGATGGCGCGTTTGCTGCAGCGGCGTTGGCGCCCGTCGCCGGGGCTGCACCCGCATCTGCGTTTGCAACCGGCGCCATGCGCGTGCGGGTCACCTTCGACGCCGTACGGCGCGGCATCCCGCTGGCGCCCGGTTTTGATCCGCGCACCGATCTGCCGCATCCGCAACTGCAAAGCGCCATCGTGACCGGTCCGCCCGGCGAAGAAGTCCATTGCGATGCGCTGGGCCGGGTCAAGATCCGCTTTCCCGGCATGCGCACGGACGACCACCGGCACGCACACGGGGCGGGGGCGTCGGGTACGCCGGCCGACTCGGCCTGGGTGCGCGTCGCATCCAACTGGGCAGGGGCGGGCGCTAGCAGCCAGCAGCAATCAGGCACGCTCGGCATGCCGCGCGTTGGCACCGAGGTTCTGGTCGCGTTCATGGGCGGTGATCCTGACCGGCCCGTGATCCTGTCGCAGTTGTACAACGAGCGTTCGCAGCCCCCGGCGCTCAGCCGCGCGGGTGGCTTGCCGGGCAATCGCTATCTGGCCGGCATGCGCAGCCGCGAGATTGGCGGCGCGCGCGGCGGGCAGTTGCTGTTCGACGACACACCGGGCCAGATCGGCGTGCAGCTGGCCAGCGACCACGCTGCTGCCGAACTCAATCTGGGCTGGCTGTCCGAGCCGCGCGCGAATGGCACCGCGGGGGCGCGCGGTGAGGGCGCCGAACTGCGCAGCAGCAAGGCCGTTGCCGTGCGCGGCGGCGAAGGCATCCTGCTCAGCGCCGGCGGCAGCGATGCCGATGGTGGCGCCCAGCTTGAGCGCGGCGCACTCGTCGGCATCGCCGAGGTGATGCACGGCGTGCTCGATGAACTGGGCCGGCTGGCGGGCGCGCATGGCGAAGAGCATGCGGCCAGCCCGCGCCTGGCCGAGCTCACCGAACGCCTGCGCCGCTGGCATGACGGTTCCAGCCTGGCCCCGGGCCTGGCGCAGGGCGGCGCCCCGATGGTGGCGGTGAGCGCGCCGGCCGGGGTGGTGGTGGCCAGCGACGACGCCATCGCGCTGGCCGCGCGGACCAAGATCGACATTGTCTCGACTGGCGACACCGAACTGGCGGCCGGACGCAGCTTGTTTTTGCGGGCGTCGCGTGCGCTCAGCCTGTTCGCGTATGACCTTGGCATGAAGCTGATCGCGGCGCGCGGCGACATCGTCGTTGAAACGCACAAGGGCGATATCGAGATCAAATCGTCCAACCGGATTCGTCTGATCGCCGCCGCCGGCATCGAGCTCGAAGCGCCGTCGGTCAAGGTGGTCTCGCAAGGAACGCAAACCGACTGGCACGGCGGCGCGATCACGCACCAGAGCAGCGGCAACCACGTCATCAAGGCCGCCAGCGTCGACTACCTGACGGGCGGTGGCGGCATGCCGACCGGTCTGCAGCTGCCGGCCACCACCCTCGAAACGGATGAGCGCGTGGTGGTCATCGACCGCCAGACCAATCTGCCGGCCAGGGGACAGCGCTATATCGCGCAGCACGAGGACGGTACCAGCATCGAAGGCATCACCGACGACGAAGGCCGTACCAGCATCCTGCACAGCTACGCCATGGGCGACATCGAAATCCGCTTGCTGGCCGATGACCAGTCCAGCGATCCGACGCCCACCGGCACGGATAGAGCATGAGCGAGCCAACCCGGCCCATCCACCAGCCCACCGTCGAGCGCGACGGCAGCCTGGTAGCCCACACGGTCGCCACGCCAGTCGCATTCAAGGTGCGCGCCCGCGTCACGATCGGATCGCGCAAGGTCATTCCCGTCATCTTCGTGCCGGGCAGCATGGGCTCGAACCTGCGGGCGCGCGCCAACTCCAACAAGCGTGACGACGACGCGCTGCGCCCGGGCGAGCCAGCATGGCGCCCGCCAAATCACCTCGCCGGCAAATACCGCGAGGCCGACGTATGGGAAACACGCGCGCCTGCACTGCGCCAGCGCATCCTGGATCCCGCCATCCTCGAGGTGGACCCTGACGGCGAACTCGACTTCCCGCTCTGCGGTCTGGCGCCGGATGTCATGCGCGAGCGGGGCTGGGGAGAAATCCACGCCGACTCGTACGGCGCGCTGCTGGTCGACTTGCAACGCCATCTGGACAAGACGTTCCAGCTCTCGCCCCAGGGCACGCGCCTGGTGCGCCTGCACTGGAAGCGGGTGATGCAGTGCGACCCCGAACGCTGGGGCGTGCGGCAGATCGAGCATGTCACCGAAGCCGAACTCGAACACTACGCCGGCTACCAGTATCCGGTCTATGCCTTCGGCTACAACTGGCTGGCGTCGTGCGACGTGGCGGCAAGAAGCCTGCGCGCGCGGATCGACGGAATACGCGCCTTCTGGACCGAGCGCAAGCATGCATGCCGCCACGTGATCCTGGTGACCCACTCGATGGGCGGGCTGGTCGCGCGTGCCTGTGCCCGCCTGAGCGAGGGCGCAGGTGGCGCCTCGAATATCGCCGGCATCGTGCACGCCGTGATGCCGGCGCTGGGCGCGCCCGTGGCCTACCGGCGCATGGCCTGTGGCACCGAGGCAGGCAACTTCACTAACGGGCCACTGGCCAATTTTGCGGCGTCCGGATTCGCCGACATCGCAGGCGACACGAGCGCCAAGACGATGCCGGTGATGGCGGTATCGCCCGGCCTGCTGCAACTGCTGCCGAATCATCTTTATCCGGCGCCGTGGCTGGTGATCAAAACGTTGCGCGGCGTGAGCGCGCACGAGGATATGCGCGACATGGTGTCGCTACCGGATGGCAATCCCTACGATATGTATCGGGACATGACGTCGTGGCACCGGATGATCGACCCGGGGTTGGTGGACCCGGCGCAGCGCTACGCCAAGCTGCACGGCGGGCCGGTCAAGAAAATTCTCGACGCCATCAACGAGGCGGAACGTTTTCACCGCCAGGTTCTGGGCGTCGAAGGCAAGGGCGGCAAGAGCACACCGTACTATCACCGCCACTCCTACGCTTTTTACGGCGCGGACAAAACGCTGAAAGCGTACGGCAAGATTCGCTGGGTGGCGCGCATGCCCTCGACGTCGCCGGCGGTGCTCACGACCGCCAACGTGCGGGCGGCAAAGCTGGTTGCCGATGGTGGGAAAGGCAGTGTCGACACGCGCGAGGTAGAAACCGCGAACGGTGTGCGGCTGCGCTTTGTCTTGTGGCCGCAGGATGAACAAGGCGATGAAACCGTGCCGCTGCAATCCGGCGCAGGGGCGGCATCCCACGTGCGCGGCGCGTTCGCACCAACGGGTTTTCGGCACCAGGACAGTTTCCAGCACCAAGACATGCTGCTGCTGACGCGCCATCTCATCGTCAAGATCGTTCAGGAAGTCCGATGAAGCGGCTGAAGAGCCGCCGTGTGCGTTGGGTCGGTATAGCGATGGCGTCAGCCCTGACGTTGGTGTCCTTTCTCGCGAACTCGTTCCAGACCGACGAGGATAGGCAAAAGGTGGCAAAGATGACCGGCACGATGAAGACCGTCTGCGTGGGCCGTTTCCTGATCGACCTTCCCGCCGAGGCGACGGTGCGTCTGCGACGTGGCTTCGTCAGCGGTTACGACGTTGCCAGCACCGACCGTGAAACCGACGACGACTTCACGGAACGTCTTGGCGCACTGGAAAACACGCTGCTTGACGGGAAAGACGAGTACGGCAAGCTGGAGTCGGCGAAGGACTTGCTGTCGGCGACAGGGCAGGGCAAGGTGTTCGTGCACAACCGGCGCCCGGCCCAGACCATCGAAAACGGTCACATTGTGGCGATCGAGGACGTGGACGTGCACGGCCTGCTGAGACTACCCCACGTCAGCATTGATGCGCAGGCGCAGGGCATGGCGCCGGGCAGCGGGGACGGCCTGGCACGCGTGCTGCGCCGGTTTCGCGCGATGCAGCCCGGCGAGATACCGCGCGAGCCGGGATTCTGCCTTGGCCACGCCATCGTGCTCGACCCGTATGACGACGCCGACACGGAAAGCGTCGTGCTGTTCGCCGGCCTGCCGGGCCATTCTGACGTGAGTATCGTGCTCTCGTCGATGGCAGGGGTAACGCCCGCCCCGCGCCTGCTCGAACGGCATGCGATCACGGTCGACCGCCGTCCGCTGTTCATGCAGCTTGCGTTTTCGCATCTGCGCGAAGCGGCGCGCGCCATCAATGGCCTTGATGGCGACGAACTGGTCATGCGGGTGCGCGAGCCCAATTTCACGACCGGCTATTCGTTTCAGTGGGAAATGCCCGGGCGCCAGGCGGATCTCAACACGCCATTCATGACACTGGAGCTGGTCGCCGGCACCAATCCGGCGGGTGGCGGCAAGCCGGTGCAGTCGACGTTGTCCGAGGGGGCGCTGATCGATCTGTGGGACCGGATCGCCGGCAGTCTCCGGCTACGGCCAGTCGCACTCCAGGCGCCAGCGGCTGTCGAACCGCCGGCCACTGCGCTGGGCGCCATCGTGCTCGCCGGTGACAGTTGCCCGCATACGGGCTGGTGGCAATGTACCGAGCTCAACGCCCACGTGCGCGTCTACAACGGGCAACGCCAGTTCATCGCCGAAGGCAAGCGCATGCCGCAAGCGCTGCTGCTGCCGCAACCAACCGTCTGGCAGCGGGTAAGGGGTTTGCAGCCGAGCTATGAAAGCCGGAGCCCGACCCGGTGGCGTCTGGCGGACAAGCGCCACCGTCCTCGTGCGCCGGTTCAAGCAATGCCAGCGCCTGCTGAGACCGGGTTAGCCATCCCGGCTCATGCAAGCAATCTCGCCCCCGTTCTTGCGCCTGACCATGCCCCCGTCATTGCGCCTGATCTTGCGTCCGGTCTTGCGCCAGACCCGGACCCTATGCCCCACGGCGACGCCCTGATCGGCAGCGTCGCGCAGAGCAGTGCAGCCTGTCCGGCCAGCGGATGGTGGCGCTGTGACGACAGCGAGGCGCTCGATGGCACGCGCTGGTTTGCTGCCGGCAGCCAGCTGCCACGTGCATCGTTCGCACAACGCGTTCGCCGGCACAGCAGCTGGACACTGGTGCGGCTTGCAAGCGAGCCTTGAGTGCATCGATCCGATCCAAACAGCCGCTTGACGCGAGAACACAAAGGAGATGTCATGGACGGAGCGGTGACGCGCCAGAACGACTGGATGGTCCGCCTGATCGCAGTGGCGACGGATAGGTTCATCGTCGTTGCAATGCCTATCTGGCACAAATTGGGCGTCAGCCGCCCGGCCGCCTGAGCGAAGTTCGTTCGCCAACCCATGCGCAGCGCCATCCTTGCCTTCACCGCGGGCGCAGCCTGGCTCCAGACCCGGCCCGCATTGCCGGAACCAACCAGCCTCGCAGCCTGCCTGGCCACGGCCATGATCGTTTGCGTGATCCTGCGCGGCTTGCCCCGCATGCTGATGTCCGGCGTCCTGCTCGGCGCCTGCTGGGCAGCACTTCTTGCCCATAGTGCGCTGAGCGACGCGTTGCCGCTTGCGGACGAAGGCCGCGAGATCGCCGTGACCGGCGTTGTCGCCAGCCTGCCGCACCGCTTCAATGGCGGCGTGCGCTTCCAGTTCGACGTCGCGCACGTCGACACGCCCGGCGCCACCGTACCGGCCAACATCATCCTGTCGTGGTACAGCGCCAGCGCCGCCGATCCGGCCTTTGTGCAACCGGGTGAACGCTGGCGCCTTGTCGTGCGCCTGCAGCGCCCGCACGGCAACGCCAACCCGCACGGCTTCGATTACGAAGCGTGGTTGCTGGAACAGGGCGTACGCGCGACGGGCTACGTCCGCCCGGCCGGCACGCGCAATGCACGCCTGGCGGCATGGACGCCGGGCGCCGGCTACGCCGTGGAGCGGGCGCGGGGCTGGCTGCGTGGCCGCATCCTGGCAGTTCTGGAAGGCAAGCCGTATGCGGGCGTCATCGTCGCGCTGGTGATCGGTGACCAGCGCGGCATCGACCAGGCGTCGTGGGACGTGTTCAACCGTACCGGCATCAGCCACCTCGTCTCGATCTCCGGCCTGCACATCACGATGCTGGCGGGCCTGGGCGCATGGGCGATGTCGTGGCTGTGGCGCCGCTCATTCTTCACCGGTGCCAACCTGCCATTGCACTTGCCGGCCCAGAAGGCGGCCGCACTGGCGGGCGCCCTGGTGGCGCTGCTGTACGTGCTGCTGGCCGGCTTCGGGGTGCCAGCCCAGCGCACCTTCTACATGCTGGCGGTGGTCGCGCTGGCGCTGTGGTGCGGGCGGATCACCTCGATGTCGCACGTGCTGTGCCTGGCGCTGGGCGTGGCCGTGCTGCGCGATCCGTGGGCGATGCTGTGGCCGGGCTTCTGGCTGTCGTTCGGGGCGGTGGCGGCGATCCTGTATGCGTGCAGTGGCCGCCTGGGCGTGCCCACGCGCGGCTGGCGCGCCGGTCTCGTGGTGGCGGCGCGCACCCAGTGGGCCGTCACGCTGGGCCTGGCGCCGCTCACGCTGCTGCTGTTCGGCCAGGTGTCGCTGGTCAGCCCCCTGGCAAACGCGGTGGCGATTCCCGTCATCAGCCTGTTCGTCACGCCGCTGGCGCTGGCCGGCAGCGTGCTGCCGTCGCCGCTGGCCGATCTGGTGCTGGGCAGCGCGCACCTGGCGATCGTCGTCCTGGTGTGGCCCCTGACGTGGTTGTCCGCGCCCGCGCTGGCCGTGTGGACTGCGCCCGCGCCAACACCGTGGATCCTCGTGCTGGCCCTGGCCGGCACTGCGTGGATGCTGGCGCCGCGCGGCTGGCCACAGCGCTGGGCGGGTTTGGCCGCGTGGACGCCGCTGCTGACCCAGATTCCGGCGGCGCCGACGGCAGGACGGTTCGACATCACGGCGTTCGATGTTGGCCAGGGCATGGCGCTGCTGGTCGAAACGCAGCACCATCGCCTGCTGTACGACACCGGGCCGCTGTATGCGCCCGGCGCAAGCGGTGCCACGCGCGTGATCCTGCCGTACCTGCGCGGCCGGGGCATCGGCCGGCTCGATGCGCTGGTGATTTCGCACAGCGACCTCGATCACATCGGCGGCGCCGAGGCAGTGCTGCAGACGGTGCGGGTAGGGCAGTTGATCTCGTCACTGCCCGATGGCCACCGGCTGCTGGGCAAGGCCACGCGCCCGGCCCGCTGCAGCGCCGGCCAGGCCTGGCACTGGGACGGGGTGCGCTTCGAGATGCTCGCGCCCGACGGCACCAGCTACGCCAACCCGCGCCTGAAGAGCAATGCACGCAGCTGCGTGCTGCGCATCAGCGCCGGCGGCAGGGCGATCCTGCTGGCTGGCGATATCGAAGCGGCGCAGGAGGCCGCGCTGCTGGACCTTGACGCCGACCGTCTGCGCGCGGACGTGCTGCTCGCCCCACATCACGGCAGCGGCACCTCGTCGAGCGCGGCGTTCCTGCAGGCGGTGGCTCCGACAGTCGGGATCTTCCAGGTAGGCCACCGCAATCGGTACCGCCACCCGCAAAAGCTGGTCTACGCGCGCTATGGCGCCATGGGCATCGAGCGCATTCGCACCGATGAGCGGGGCGCCGTCACGTTAATGTTCGGGCCAGGTCTGGACGTCACGACCTACCGCGCAACCCACGCCCGCTATTGGTACGGACGCTGAGCGGCAGACGTCATCGTCCGGCCGCAGGCAGTGTGATCGTCACCTGCAAGCCCCCGCCATCGCGATTGGCCACCACGATCTCGCCGTCATGCGCGTGCACCACGCGCTGCGCAATGGCCAGTCCCAGCCCGTGCCCGTCGACACCGGTGCGCGATGCGCCAGAGCGGAAGAACGGCTGGAAAATCGCTGGAAGATCCTCGGGCGCGATGCCCGGCCCCCGGTCGCACACATCGACCCGTGCCACGCCACCCACAGCGCGCACGGACACCGCCACGACGCCGCCCGGCGCGCCATGTCTGGCGGCATTGCGTACCACGTTCTCGAGCGCGCTCCAGAGCAGGTCCGGGTCGCCGCTGACGTTGACGTTGTCATCAGCGTCGAAGTCGACGCGCAGCGCCGCGCCGTGATCGTCTGCGGCCTGGGCCTGGCCGGCCTCGAAGCGCGCATCGGCGACAAGCCCGTCGACCAGCTCCACCAGATCCACCGGCTCGCGTCGTAGCACATCAGGCGACGCTTCCAGACGCGACAGCGTCAACAGTTCGCCGATCAGCTTGTCCATGCGGTTGCTTTCGCGCTCGATGCGTTCGAGCGTGATGCCGATCTTGTCCGGCTGCTGGTGCGCCAGGCCCAGCGCCGCCTGCATCCGCGCCAGCGGCGAGCGCAGTTCGTGCGAGACGTCGTGCAGCAGGCGGCGCTGGCCATCCATCAGCGCGCGCAGGCGTGCGCTCATGCGGTCGAAGTCGCGGCCCAGGTCGACGAGTTCGTCGCCGCCCTTGGCGCCGGGGCCGAAGCGTGGCGCCAGATCACCGGCGGCGGCGGCCTCGAAAGCGCTGCGCAGGGCGCGGATGGGGCGCGAGAAATACCAGGCCAGCAGCGCCGCGAACAGCAGGCTGGCCAGCACAGTGGCGCCGATCACGACGCTCTGGCCGATACGGCGGCGCGGGCCGGGGCCGGGCCCGAGGCCGGGCGTCAGCGTATCAGGGCCGGCGCCGTCGCGCAGCCCGTCCTGGGGGCCGGCTTCACGGCCGACACGGCCGATCTGGCGCCCGAAGTCACGCGACACGAAGGCGATGTACTGCTCGCCGCCCGGGCCGACCAGGCGCCGCGCGCCACGCCACACGGCGCTGTCGCCACCCTGGGCGCCGTCGCGCAGCTCGCGTTCGACTGCATGCATCAGTTCGGCCGACACCGCTCTGCCCAGCAGTTCGTGGCGCGCTGCGTCGAGCACGAACAGTTGGGGGCGCCGCATGTCGGGCAGCAGGCTGCGCAGGGCGGGCAAGCCGCCGTGGCGCAGCGTGGCGGCGGCGGCATCCAGCGCAATCGCTGCCGGCGGACCGCTGTCGAGTGCCGGCGTGGCGCGCTGGCGTGCCTGGTCGCGCAGCCAGAACACGCCGCCCACGCCGATGGTCGCGGCCACCTGCGCCAGCAGGATGCACAGGAAGAACTTCCAGAACAACCGGCCCATGCTACTCCTTGATCAACTGGTAGCCCTGGCGGTAGATCGTCTGCAGGCACGAGCGGCCGTCGGCCAGTGGCCCCAGCTTGTGCCGCAGGCTGCTCAGGTGGACGTCGATATTGCGATCGAACCGTGCCAGTGGCCGGCCCAGGCCCTGTTCGGACAGGTCGTTCTTGCTGACCGGGCGGCCCGCATTGCGGGCCAGGACTTCGAGCAGATTGAATTCGGTGCTGGTCAGGTCAAGGGGCTGGCCGTCCCAGGTGGCGCGGCGCTGTTCGGGGAGCATCGTCAGCTTGCCGACGCTGAGCACGACCCCGGGGCCGCTCTCGGGCACGGCCTGGGTGCGGCGCAGGATGGCGCGCACGCGCGCCGTCAGTTCGCGTGGCGTGCAGGGCTTGGCCACGTAATCGTCGGCGCCCAGTTCGAGGCCCAGGATGCGGTCGGCGTCGTCACCGCGCGCCGTGAGCATCAGTACCGGCATGCGGCTGCCAGCGCGGATCTGGCGCAGCGCTTCGATGCCGCCCGCGCCGGGCATCATGACATCCAGGACCGCGATGGCGTAGCCGCCGGTCAGCGCGGCGCGCGCGCCGTCCTCGCCATTGTGCATGCAGGTGACGGAAAAGCCTTCCTGTTCGAGGTATTCGGCAAACATGCCGACCAGTTCGACGTCGTCGTCGATAAGCAAAACGTGATTCATGTCGACAGGATAGCGCAGCAGGTCGGCGCCGTCTGCGGTGCTTTACGCGGATTTACCTGGCTTAGACGCGCTTTACACGCCGCCGCCACACAATGCCCGCTCTGACAACACGAGAGGTCTTCGATGACACGAGCAGCTGCACCGACGAGCGAATTAAGCGGCCTGCGCGCCGCAATCGCGTTTTCCATCTGCCTGCTGGCGGCCCCCGCCGTCCTGGCCCAGCCGATGCCACTGCCGCATGGTCCTATGCACGGCGGCCCGCCGTTTGGCCAGATGCACGAACCCGATGGCGAGCCGGGTCCGTTCGGCACGCCACCATTTCTGCGCGACCTGGGCTTGAGCGATGCGCAGAACGACCGGATCTTCACGATTCTGCACAGCGAAGCACCCCGACGCCGCGCGCTCGATATCGCCGAGCGCAAGGCCGATGAGACGTTGCGCGCGTTGGCGGCGGCGCCAGCACTTGACGGGGCGGCCGCGTCCGCTGCGGCGCAGGCACTGGGCCAGGCCATCGCCGGCCAGGAACTGCTGCGCCTGCAAACGCGTGCGCAGCTCAAGGCAGTGCTGACTTCGGACCAGCGCGCACAGCTCGATGCGCTGCATGACGGAGCTCGCAATGCGGATAACGAACGAAACAGCGTCCAGCAGGGAGGGCCATCGAAATGAACGCAGCACGCCACGGCCAGTCCGCCCACGATGCAGACCATCACCACGAGACCGATCAAGGCGCCGACCACGACGTTGACCACCACCGTGGCCTGGCTGACGATCTCGCACGCCTGCTGACCCGGTCAGCCACCCGGCGCCAGTCGCTGCGCTGGCTGTTTGCCGGTGCGGGCAGCGCGGTCCTGCCGCTGGCCGGTTGCGGCGGCGGCGTCAGTGCCGATGACGGCTTCG
>Ga0265797_10011480_pt1 | contig 11081 bp, 11 predicted proteins | sample P2T30metagenome_FD_192433 | JGI IMG/M metagenome (GOLD analysis project Ga0265797, IMG submission 192433) | Plant litter microbial communities from East Loma Ridge, Irvine, California - P2 T30 | ecosystem: Environmental > Terrestrial > Plant litter > Unclassified | place: USA: California... | reverse complement strand
GCGAATTTCCAACGGCGCCACCCTGTGCGAACCGGGGAGGTACACGACGGTACCATACCGCGTGGGCACAAGTGCCCACCCTACGGGGCGTCGGCGACGATGTTGAGTGCGGGCTGTTTTGCGGGACTCCAGCTGCGCGCCAGGCGCCATTCCCTGCCCTCGCCTTCGACCACCACCTGCCAGTGCGTCGGCTCCAGCCCTTCCGCATTCACAGTAAAGTTACCGTAATCGTCGGGTCGCACCTCCAGCGTCACATCCTTCTGCGGCTGGGTCGGATGCGCGAGGTGGATGCGAAACGGCGCCAGCATCGGCCGCCCGAAACTCAGCAAACGGCCGGACAGCGCGCCGGCCTGCGCATCGAAACGCGCATCCAGCCCCAGCTGCAGCGAGGTCGCCGCGCGGTCGCGGCGCAGGTCCTGGTTGATGGCCTTGCCCTGCTTGTAGTAGTCGTCGACCACCATGGCATCCGGCTGCTGCACGGCCAGCCAGACGGTGACCGCCGTGGCCACCATCACGGCCACCGGCCCGAGCATGATGAACCAGGGCCAGCGGTGCTTGTACCAGGGCTTGACCGGCGGGTTCTTGCCTAAGCTTTGCATCATCCACTCCTTCAGCGCGGCACGATAAAGGCCGCTTCTTCGCGCACCGACACCGACGGGTCGTCCAGCGCCGTGACGGTGAACGCGATGCGGTGCGAACCGCCCTCGCCCGCCTCGGCGCGCACCCGCACCGGCACCGCACGCGCGCTGGCGCCATCGAGCGCCACCACATGGAGGTCGACGATGCGCGCACCCGGCATGCCATCCACCGTCATGCGATACCGGCGCGCCCCTTCGCTTGTATTCATCAGCTGCAGCCGGTACACGTTCTCGATCTGCCCATCCTCGACCTCGCGCCCCATCGAGCCGCGGTCGCGGATCACGTCCACCTTCAGCGGCGTGCGCATGGCGAGCGACGTGGTCATCGCCAGGATCAGCAGCCCCAGCACCGCCGTGTAGCCCAGCACCTTGGGACGCAGCAGGCGCCGCTTCACCTCGCGCGTGCCCCAGCCATGGGCCAGCGCATTCTCGGTCGCGTAGCGGATCAGGCCGCGCGGCTTGTTCACCTTGTCCATCACGCCGTTGCAGGCGTCCACGCAGGCAGCGCAGCCGATGCATTCGTATTGCAGGCCCTGGCGGATGTCGATTCCGGTCGGGCAGACCTGAACGCACATGGTGCAGTCGATGCAGTCCCCCGCCTTGGCGGCCAGCTTGTCGCCAGCCGTGCGCGCGCCCGGCCGGCGCGGTTCGCCGCGCTTGCGGTCGTAGGTGACGACCAGCGTGTCGCGGTCGAACATCGAACTCTGGAAGCGCGCATACGGGCACATGTACTTGCACACCTGCTCGCGCATCCAGCCGGCGTTGCCGTAGGTGGCGAAGCCGTAGAACAGCACCCAGAAACCTTCCCAGGCGCCGACGCTGAAGGTGGCGATTTCGCCAATCAAGACATGCACCGGCGTGAAGTAGCCGACAAACGTCAAGCCGGTCCACAGCGCCACCGCCAGCCAGGCCGCGTGCTTGGCGCCCTTCTTCCAGATTTTTTCGACCGTCCACGGCTGTCGGTCCAGGCGGATGCGGGCGCTGCGCGCGCCTTCGATCTTGCGTTCGATCCAGAGGAAGAGTTCCGTGTACACCGTCTGCGGACAGGCAAAACCGCACCACACGCGGCCCGCCACGGCGGTAACCAGGAACAGCCCGTAGGCGCAGATGATCAGCAGCCCCGCCAGGTAGATGAAGTCCTGCGGCCACAGCACCAGGCCGAACAAATGGAACTTGCGCGCGCCCAGGTCGAACAGCACGGCCTGGCGCCCGTTCCACTGCAGCCAGGGCAGGCCGTAGAACACGATCTGGGTCAGCCAGACGCCGGCCCAGCGCAGGCGTGCATAGCGGCCCCTGATTTCGCGCGGGTAGATCTCTTCGCGCGCGGCGTACATCTTGACCACCGCTTCCTTCGGCAGGTTCATTTTGCCGCTACCTTGTCGTCGATGGCTTTGGCCGGCGCCGGGTTCGACAGGCTCCACACATAGGCCGCCAACACGTGCACCTTGGGCTCGCCCAGGAATTCGCCGAACGCCGGCATGGTGTTGGTGCGGCCCTTGCGGATGGTTTCCATGATGGTGTCGGCGCTGCCGCCGTACAGCCAGACCTTGTCGGCCAGGTTCGGCGCGCCGAGCATGGGGTTGCCCTTGCCCTCGGCGCCGTGGCAGGCGGCGCAGGCGCCGAACTTGGCCTTGCCGAAGGCGACCTTCACCGGGTCGGCGGTCAGGCCGGACAAGTTGCGCACGTAGTGGGCCACGCCCTCGATGTCCTTGTCCGAGCCGAGCGCCGCGCCCATGGCCGGCATCTGGCCGATGCGGCCGGCCATGATGGTCTGCTTGATGGTCTCGGGTTCTCCGCCGTGCAGCCAGTCGCCATCCGTCAGGTTTGGATAGCCCTTGTTGCCGCGCGCATCAGACCCGTGGCACTGGGCGCAATAATTCAGGAACATGCGCTCGCCGATGGCATGGGCCTGCGGGTCGGCGGCGACGGCCTTCAGGTCCTGGCTGGCGTAGCGTGCGAACAGCGGGCCATACTCAAGATTCGACTGCTTCAGTTCGGCGTGATAGGCGCCCGTCGAGTTCCAGCCCAGCTGGCCGGCATAGCTGCCCAGGCCCGGGAACAGCACCAGGTAGACGATGCCGAACACGATGGTCAGGTAGAACAGGCCCATCCACCAGCGCGGCATCGGCGTATTCAGTTCGGTGAGGTCCTCGTCCCAGACGTGGCCGGTGGTTTTGGCGGGCTGGCCGTCGGCATCGAGCCTGACCTTGTAGCGCGACTGCGACCACAGCAGGATCGCGCAGCCGGCAATCGAGGCGATGGTGATCAGCGCGACGTACCAGTTCCAGAAACCGCTGGTGAAGTCAGACATGGTCCTTCTCCTCGTCCATGAAGGGCAGCGCGGCCGCCTCGTCGAAGTCGCGGCTGCGGTGCAGCAGGAAGGTCCAGAGCAGGATGCCCATGAAGGTGGCAAACGAGACCACCGTCATGACGCTGCTGGCGCTGTCAAAGATGTGTGCGAGTTCCATGTCGGTTCCTCAGTTCCTTGTCTTGATTTGCGTGCCCAGGCCTTGCAGGTAGGCGATCAGGGCATCCTGTTCGGTCTTGTTCGCCAGTTCGGCCGGCGCGTTCCTGATCTCGTCTTCGCCGTACGGCACGGCGAGCATCTGCATGGCGCGCATCTTCGGCACGATCTCGGCGGGGACCAGCTTGTTTTTCGCCAGCCACGGGTAGCCGGGCATGTTCGATTCCGGCACCACGTCGCGCGGGTTGTCGAGGTGGGTGCGGTGCCATTCGTCGCTGTAGCGGCCACCGACGCGCGCCAGGTCCGGGCCGGTGCGCTTGCTGCCCCACTGGAAGGGATGGTCGTAGACGAATTCGCCGGCCACCGAATAGTGGCCATAGCGCTCGGTCTCGGCGCGGAAGGGGCGGATCATCTGCGAGTGGCAGTTGTAGCAGCCTTCGCGAATGTAGATGTCGCGGCCGGCCAGGCGCAGCGGCGAGTAGGGTTTCAGGCCCGCCACCGGCTCGGTCGTGGATTTCTGGAAGAACAGCGGCACGATCTCGACCAGGCCGCCGAAGCTGATCACCAGGATCACCAGGCCGATCAGCAGCCAGGGATTCTTTTCGATCCATTCATGGGTAAAGTTTTTCATGTTCGTGGCTCCTTCTCAGGCGTGCGTCGGCACGTGGGACTCGACGGCGCAGGCTTCGTCGTGTGCGGCCGCATGTGGCTTACTTGGCTGCGGGATCGGCGCATCCACGTTCACCGTGCCGGCCAGGGTCTTCCAGGTATTCCAGGCCATCATCAACATGCCCGACAGGTAAAGGAAACCGCCCAGGAAGCGCACCGCGTAGTAGGGGTAAGTGGCCTTCACGCTTTCGGCAAAGGTGTAGGTGAGCGTGCCGTCCGGGTTCACCGCGCGCCACATCAGGCCCTGCATCACGCCGGCGATCCACATCGCGGCGATGTACAGGACGATGCCGATGGTGGCGACCCAAAAGTGGGCCTCGACCAGCTGGACGCTGTACATCTCCTTCTTGCCGGCCAGGCGCGGGATCAGGTAGTAGATCGAGCCCATGGTGATGAAGCCGACCCAGCCCAGGGCGCCGGCGTGCACGTGGGCGACGGTCCAGTCGGTGTAGTGCGAGAGCGAGTTGATGGTTTTAATGGACATCATCGGGCCCTCGAAGGTGGCCATGCCGTAGAACGACAGCGAGACGATCAGGAACTTCAGGATCGGATCCGAGCGCAGCTTGTGCCAGGCGCCGGACAGGGTCATCACCCCGTTGATCATGCCGCCCCAGCTTGGCGCCAGCAGGATCAGCGAAAACACCATGCCCAATGACTGGGTCCAGTCGGGCAGCGCGGTGTAGTGCAGGTGGTGCGGGCCGGCCCACATGTAGGTGAAGATCAGGGCCCAGAAGTGCACGATCGACAGGCGGTAGGAATACACCGGGCGCTCGGCCTGCTTCGGGATGAAGTAGTACACCATGCCGAGGTAGCCGGCGGTGAGGATGAAGCCGACCGCGTTATGGCCGTACCACCACTGGATCATGGCGTCCTGCACGCCGGCGTACACCGAGTAGGATTTGAAGGCGGACACCGGCACCACGGCGCCGTTCACGATGTGCAGCACGGCCACGGCAATGATGTAGGCGCCGAAGAACCAATTCGCCACGTAGATGTGCTGGACCTTGCGCTTGACGATGGTGCCGAAGAAGACCACGGCGTAGGCGACCCAGACGATGGCGATCAGGATAGCGATCGGCCATTCGAGCTCGGCGTACTCCTTGCCGCGCGTGAGCCCCATCGGCAGCGTGACCGCGGCCGACACCAGCACGGCTTGCCAGCCCCAGAAGGTGAAGGCAGCCAGCTTGTCGGAGAACAGGCGCACCTGGCAGGTACGCTGCACCACGTAATAGGAGGTGGCGAACAGGCCGCAGATGCCGAAGGCGAAGATCACCGCGTTCGTGTGCAGCGGACGCAGGCGGCCGTAGGACAGCCAGGCGATGTCGAAGTTGAGCGCGGGCCAGGCCAGCTGCGCCGCGATGAAGACGCCGGCGGCCATGCCGATGACGCCCCACACGACCGTGGCGATGGCGAACTGGCGCACGATCTTGTAGTTATAGTTGTTCAGACTGCCGTCCAAGATTTTCTCCCTGTGGATTTGACTGCGATCACAGCAGGGAGAGTAATTTTCTGGACTTTAAAAATCCTTGATGTGAATCAAAATTTTTTGTTTCACTTGGGATACGAAACGGGGCTGAACGCAGACACATCCATTGGCCTGAGGCCGTAACCGTACGGTGGGCACTCCGTGCCCACGCGAAAGCCCGATCGGTGTTGGCCATGTTCCTTCCCTGAACGCGGCACCGTAGGGCGCGCCCCAAAGCGCCGTGCTGGCGTAACCTTATGTGGAAACGCTGCGGAGCGAATCGTCACGGCCGCCGCGCCCCGGATGCGCACGTATCCGCGTGGGCACGGGGTGCCCACCGTACGGTCACCTGCGGCGATGTTTTCTACCTTACTGGACTCTCAAAAGGAAAAATCACATGCCCATCTCGCAATCCCTCCACGACGAAGTCTCGAAACGCCTGCAGCAGGCCCGCGAGGAAGCCCTCGCCACGGTCCGCGCCCGCACCGATGCCGACCCCGAAGGCAACGAGCCGCCGGTGATCTCGCCGCGCGCCCACCTGGTGCAGAACGACGACGCCCCGACCGCCGAAATGATCGCCCACGACGAAGAGCACTTCGCCGAGCACGAAACGAACATCCTGCACGAGATCGACGCCGCCATCGGCCGCCTGGAAAACGGCGGCTACGGCATCTGCGTGTCCTGCGGCTGCGACATCCCGGAAGAGCGCCTGCTGGCCACGCCGACGGTGCAGACTTGCATCCAGTGCCAGGAACGCATCGAGCAGGAGGAAGGCACGGGCCGCGGCCCGACCATGTAAGTCAGTGCTGCATCCGCACCTTCACCGTCCGGCACGGCGGCGGCAGCGGGCGCTTGTCGACAAACGCGTCGATGCCCTTCTCCACACAGACGCTCGAGGTCCATAGCGCGAAGTGGGCGCCGTCCGCGATCGTGAACACTTCGACCGGGCCGCGTTCGCGCAGCGCGGCCACGTGCCGCAGCGCGGCGTCGTAGGGCGTCTTCGCATCGCGTTCGCCCTGGATCACCAGGGTGCGCGGCAGGCGCGGCGGTAGTTTGGCGAAGAATGCGTCGCGCAGGTACAGCGGCAGGCCGGGTTCGATCAGCAGTCCCGGCAACGCACTCGAAAACAGCAGCCCCTGCTCTTCCTGGCGCACCGCGTCGCGCCGGCGGCCCGGCTGCAGATTGTTTTCCGAGCCGCTGATGATGGACACGAGCGCAATCGAAGGCGGCGACTGCGGGAAGGCGCCCAGCACTGCGGCTTCCCGCTCCAGTTCCCGTTTCATGTCCTCGATGCCCTCGGTCTTGCCCCCCTCCAGCGCCTTGAGCAGGTAGGGAATGCGCGTGGCGGCGTTCGGCACGTCGAGGCTGGCGCCGAAGAAGCGCTTCAGGTTCTTGCCGGGCACCGCGGCCTGCAGCGCCGGGTCGCCTTCGAAACGCGCCAGCACCCGGCGGTACAGCGCCTCGGCCGGTTCGCCCAGCTGGGCATGGCAATCATCGTAGCCATCGCACCAGGCCAGCAGCTTGCGCCCGGCTGCGTCCGTGGTCAGCGAGCGCCGGCTCAGGTCCGCGCTGGCGTCGTCCTGCAAGGGCACCAGCGAATCGAGCACCACGCCGTCGATGTGCTCCGTTCCCAGCGCCAGCGTGCGCAGCACCAGCTGGGTGCCGTAGGACACGCCATAGACCCAGGTCTGGCCCTGGCGCGGAACGCTGCCGATCAGGCGCTTCAGGTCGTGCGCCGCGTTCGTTTGCGAGAACTGGCGCGCGTATGCTGGATTCTCGTTCAGGCGTTGGAAGCAGCTGGCCCACTCGGCGCCGGCCAGCGCGGTGCCGCCGGGCGAGGCCGCGGATTCTTCGCCCGGGCACAGGCGCGTGGAAAATCCCGTGCCGCGGTGGTCGGGGATGAGCAGGTCGAAACCGGCAAAGGCCTTGCGCAGCACCGGCAGCAGGCCGTAGAACGAGGCGCCAGATTCGCCCGGACCGCCGGCGACCAGCCACACCTGCCCGCGCGCCTGGCCCGTGGCCGGGAACTTGCGCACGAACAGCTGGAGCTCGGCTTTCGGCGCGCCGGCCAGGCCCGAGGGATCGGCGGCGACGCGCTCCACTGCGCACAGGCTGCCGGCCAGTGCCGGTTTGCTGGCGGCATCGTCGCAGGGTGTGAAGTCGGCCGCCCGGGCAGCGCCGCTGGCGGCCAGGGATAGCCCCAGGGATAACAATGCCACGCTCAGGCGGCGCTCCAGCTTCTTCATCGCGTCTCGTTTTCTTGTCAAAAAACTTAGAGTAACCGCGAGGAAACTTATTGTCGAGAAAGAATGAATCTGCATGTCATGCTGCACCTCAGTCGGCGGCCCGGTCGTCGTCGCGCAGCAGGCGCAGGGCCGGGCCTTCGAGGTCATCGAACTGTCCGCTGTCGGCGGCGCCGAAAAAGACCCAGAGCGCCAGCGCCACCAGCACCAGGCTCAGGGGAATCAAGAGATACAGCGCTTCCATGTGGTCGTCCTTTATTTCCTCAGCTTATTTTCTCAACCTGAGCGCGTTCAGCACTACCACCGCCGAACTGGCCGCCATGCCGACCCCGGCCAGCCAGGGATTCAGCAGTCCGGTTGCCGCCAGCGGAATCGCGGCCAGGTTGTAGACGCTGGCCCAGGCCAGGTTCTGGCGGATGATGCGCAGCGTGCGGCGCGCGGTCTCAAGCGCGTCGAGCAAAGGCAGCAGGCTGTCGCCGAGCAGCACGCAGTCGGCGTGCAGCTGGGCCAGCGCGGCGCCGCCGCCCATCGCAAACGAGACGTCGGCGCCGCGCAGCACGGCGGCGTCGTTGATGCCGTCGCCGACCATCGCCACCGTGGCGCCCTGCGCCTGCAGCTCGCGCACGAAGTCCAGTTTCTGCTGCGGCAGCTGGTCGCCGGCCGCCAGGCGGATGCCCAGTTGCGCCGCCACCTGCTGGGCCGCACGCGACTCGTCGCCGGAAAGCAGGACCACGGTCTTGCCGGCGGCCTCGACCCGACGCACGACCTCGATTGCCTCCGGACGCAGGCCATCGGCGATATCGAAGCGCGCCAGCCAGGCGCCCTGTTTGCCGAGCCAGACCGCGCTGCCCTGCGCCTCGGGCGCTGCCGGCATGCGGCGGCCGGCCAGCGCCGCCACGAAGGCCGCGCTGCCGAGCCGGTAGCGCATGCCGTCGACTTCGCCCTCGATGCCCTGCCCGGCCGTATGGACGACGTCCCGTGCGTCGCTGGCCGGCCCGGCCGCGGCGGCGCGGATCGCCTGCGCCAGCGGGTGCGCGCTGCCCGCTTCGAGGGCGGCGGCAACCGCCAGCGCCTGCGGCGCGTGCTCGCGGGATGGGCCAAAGCCGCGGACGTCGCGCACCACGGGCCGGCCCAGGGTCAAGGTGCCGGTCTTGTCGAACACGACGTGGGTGGCGCGCTCCAGGGTTTCCAGCGCGTGCGGCTGCACGGCCAGCACGCCGCGCCGCAGCAGGCGGCCGGTGGCCGCGGCCAGCGCGGTCGGCGTGGCCAGCGACAGCGCGCACGGACAGGTCACGACCAGCACCGCGATGGCCGCCGGCCAGGCGCGCGCTGGGTCGACCAGCTGCCAGGCCAGGAACACGACCACGGTCAGCACCAGCAGCGCCGCCACCGACCAGGCGGCAACGCGGTCGGCCCACAGCGCCAGCGCCGGCTTGCCCTGCCCGGCCTTGTCGGCCAGGCGCACCAGCAGCGCCAGGGTGCTGTCTTGCGCAGCCGCCTGCACCCGCAGCAGCACGGCCTGGGTCACGTTGACGGCGCCGCCGGGCAGCAAATCGCCCGGCCCCATGCGCCGCGCCCTGCTTTCGCCGGTCAGCAGCGACAGATCAGCCTCGGTCTCGCCCTCGACGATCACGCCGTCGGCCGGCGCCGCCTGGCCGGGCGCGACCAGCACCACGTCGCCCGGCTGCAGGCTGGCCGCCGCCACCAGCTCGGTGGCGCGGTCAAGCGGATAGGCCGGCATGCGCTGGCTTGCGACCGGCATCCCTTCCTGCAGCGCCTCCAGCGCACGGGTGGCGCGGCGGCGGGCGCTGAGCTCAAGGTAGCGGCTGGCCAGCAGCAGGAAGATGAACATCGTGATCGAGTCGAACCAGACCTCGCCCCGGCCCCGGACCAGGGCCACCGTGCTGCCGATGAAGGCGGCGCCGATGCCGAGCGCCACCGGCACGTCCATGCCCGGCAGGCCGCGGCGCAGGTCGCGCCAGGCGCCGCCGAAGAAGGGCAAGGCCGAGTACAGCACCGCCGGCAGCGTGAGCACGAAGGAGGCCCAGCCCATCAAGGCGGTCATGTCGGCATCCATGGTGCCGTCGTCCGCCAGGTAGACCGGCACCGCGTACATCATCACCTGCATCATCGCCAGCCCGGCCACGAACAGCTGGCGGAACAGCGTGCGGCGCGCACGCTCCAGCTGTTCGCCGTGGCGCTGCCTGTCGTAGGGATAGGCGCTGTAGCCGATGGCGCGCAGTGCGCGCAGGATGTCGCTCACCTTGCAGGTGGCCGGGTCCCAGCGTACCTGCAGGCGCTCCGTGCTGACGTTCAGCAGGCTTTCCTGTACACCGGGCAGCGCGCCCACGCGGCGTTCGATCAGCCAGACGCAGGCGGCGCAGCGCATGCCCTCGACCGTGAAGCTACCCTCGCCCGTATTCTCTCCAGCGTCGAACAGCGCCAGCTCGGGCGCAGCGCCGCCATCGACGGTAGCGCCGTAGCCATCGCGCGTGTCGTAATAGTCGCCGCAGCCGGCGTCGACGATGGTTTGCGCCGCCGCCGCGCAGCCCGGGCAGCACATGGCGCGCTCGGCGCCGCCGACGGAGGCGCGCCACAGGCTGTGCGCGGGCAGCGGCAGGCCGCAGTGGAAGCAGCCGCCGGCGCGGTCGTCGGATGCGGGTGGTTTCGCCGCGCTGGCGTCGTCGTCCTCCGCTGCCGTGCCGTCGCCGCGGTCCCTCATGGCGCGATGCACAGGAGGTGCAGCCAGCTGGGCGGCAGCCCGCCTGCCGCACGCAGCAGGCCAATCACGCCGAAGGCCAGCACCAGCGCGCCGCAGGCAAAACGCACCGCCGGCAGGCGCAGCCAGCCGCGCAGGCGGGCGCCGAGCAGGCCAAGCGCCAGCATCATCGGCAGCGTGCCCAGGCCGAAGGCAAGCATGGTCAACGCGCCGGAGACGATGGAGCCGCTCAGCATCGCCGCGACCAGCACGCTGTAGACCATGGCGCAGGGCAGCCAGCCCCACAGGGCGCCTGCCGCGAACATGCGCCCAAGGGTGTCGGGCGGACCGATCCGGGCGAGTTGCGGGCGCACATGGCGCCACACCAGCTGCCCTGCCCGTTCGATGTGGGCAACGCCACTCCATGCGTTCATCAGGTGCAGGCCGAGGGCGACCAGCATCGCGTTTGCCAGCCAGTACGCGCCCGCTTGCACCGCCGGCAAAGCGGTCAACGCGGTTGCCCCTTGCGCCATTCCGCCGGCCAGCGCGCCGGCCGTCATGTAGCTGGCGAGACGCCCGGCATTGTAGGCGGCGACGTGCAGGCTGGCGCGGTCGATCACGGCCGAACGCAGCGCAATGGTCGCCACGCCTGCGCGCGTACGCGGCGGCGTTAGCGACAGCGCACCGACGATCCCGCCGCACATGGCGCCGCAGTGGACGCTGCCGAGCAGGCCCACCACGAACACCGGGAACAGGCTAAGGCTCATCTGTTTATACAGTGCGCGAGTAGCGTGGCACGGTGGCCGGCACTGCACGCGGCGTGGCCAGGTAGCGGTCGAACACCATGCAGACGTTGCGGATCAGGAGGCGCCCGCGCGTCGTCACCGATATCCAGTCGCCGTCG
>Ga0265797_10011479_pt1 | contig 11082 bp, 11 predicted proteins | sample P2T30metagenome_FD_192433 | JGI IMG/M metagenome (GOLD analysis project Ga0265797, IMG submission 192433) | Plant litter microbial communities from East Loma Ridge, Irvine, California - P2 T30 | ecosystem: Environmental > Terrestrial > Plant litter > Unclassified | place: USA: California... | reverse complement strand
GTCCTTCCGGTCTGCGAGAGTGAGATCTGGGAGAATAAGTAGATAAAATGCTGGGTATTCCATTGATCCGCTCAAGTCCTCCGGTATAGCGCCCATATGCTTTGAACAAATAGTACAAGTATAATACATCGCCGCCAATGCAAACCACTATTTGATCTTCTTGGCCTTGAGCTTGATCGTCTCTCCGTTCACGAAGATACCCTTGCCCTTGTACGGCTCCGGTCGTCTCCACTCTCTGATCTCTGCGGCGAACTGCATGAGGACCTCCTTCTCAGGACCCTCCAGCAGTAATCTCGTGGGTTGAGGTGTGCTGGCTTTTACGCCCTTGGGAATGCCCAGCTCAATGGGATGTGAGTAGCCGACCTTCAACGATACGAACTGCTGGCCCTCGTATTCTGGGCTCTTGGTGACGGCGGTCTTCTCGACTGTTGCACGGTATCCGACACCCACGAGCCGCAGAATGGCTGCGTGGCCTTCACTCACTCCGAGAATGTGATTTGCGAGGTATGCTCTGGTGGTTCCTTTTGAGGTCTGTCAGCACACCGCTTCTTGCTTGCGCAGCACGCGCGCATCATGTGCCAAACAACTACTCACCCCACATCTCTCGTTGCTTCCTGTCATTGGCGTCCAGAATGCTCAATGTCCGCGTCCTGCTCTCCTCATTCGCTTCAATGCTCATGTACGCCGGGATGTGCATCTTCATCGTGCCCAAAGGTCCTGAGATCTCCACCGTGCTGCCCTGTCCATCTCTGCTGACGCCACGTCCTGTTTTGACCACGGCTGAAGGAGTGATATTGAATTTGACCTCCTGAGGTAATGAGAGCGGCGCACTGCCAATCTTCGAGCGGCAAAGTCTGGTGGTCGAAAAGGAGCGGACGCATTGCCTCGCGGCGGTGGTGGAGGGTCCAGAGGCGAACATTGCTGACACCTGTCTCGTGTAGTGAAGCGAAGGTGATTGTTGTTTGAATTGGCGCCTGAAGATCGTAGGCGGTGTCGGCGTCGCAATTGACAATCGCAATTGCACGTGAGCTTCAAAAGTCCAAATGCATCTCCGTTTCGAGATCCCCGACTTCCAGCGGGTTTCCTTCCGCACCGAACTTCAGGCCTACGCGCGAACGTCAACTACACCTCAGATCTCCGACTTCGTCTTCCTTCTGCCTGACAGACTCGATATTCACACGACAAAAAAGATGCGCATCGCACATGCTGCGAGCCATCTGCTTCACCGCCTGTTGACCACCATTCATGTGTGCCAGTTTTAGACCGCCGTACTGCACTGGTATGGTGCAAGTGAGCCGTACAGATCTTTGAACGAACGATTGATCTACACGTGCAACTCACGTGTTTGCAGTGTCCGCGTGCTAGACTGCCTTGCGAGCAGCCTCACGAGCAGACATATAAACCGCCTTCCCCCTTCCAATATGAGCGTGACTTTGTGACATACATTGCGACATCCTGGGCCCTGACAGACTGCGAGCAACGTCGGCTGTACTGCTCTGGTACATCGACAACGACGAGACTTTGGCTGGGCTACTGCAACATCTTATCATACACTGACAACTCAACAACCCCCTTCTTCTGAGACGGCGTCACGATGATGCGTGTGGTATTGCTCGTGGGCATTGCCCTGACCTTAATGGTGCAGGTCTTCGCCAACAGTGGCGTTGCTGGTATGGTCTTACAGTGGTACACCTTATTAAGCGACAAGCTAACGATATCACCAGAAATCATGAACTCTACCGACTCCGCTTTCCACGACGACTTCCACATCAACCGCTTCCTGGCCCCGGACTCCAAGGTCGCCTCAACCTTGCAGGGTTCTCTGCAAAAGTTCAAGGAGCTTGAAACCGCCCCCTCTTGCAACAAGCTGGCTTCTGCTGCACTTATCTACACCTGTGCTACTTCCGAGGACGACAAGGAGGCCTCAGAGTCGACCGAGGACACATTGACCGGCGAAAAGATTCTGTTCGCTGCCCGACTCGCCGTGTGCGAGCTTTCCGATTCCGCCCATCGATCCCTGGTTCCTGCGGAATGCGCATCTTTCGTTCTCACCATGTCAAACACCAAGCAGAAGGGCTGGTTCGCCTACTACTCAGCCAAGGGCCGCGAGAAGTCCGTCCCTCGCTACCCGGAGTACGACCAGGCTACGAGGCAGAACCGCGATCGCTGTGTGGCTGCTCTTCAAGATAGCCCTGTGACACACATCAGCTACTCCAACGCCAAACAAACTGCTCACCAGTGGTGCTCCATTGCCCGTGTCGACATCGAGAACGAGAAGCTGCTTCAGAGTCACAGAGCCTTCACTGAGAATTTGGTCCATCAAGACGACGTCCTCCGCGCTCATGCCGAGGCCTTGCATCAGCATATGGAAGCAACTCAATTCCTCGGCAACCAGCTCCGCGCATTCGCTCAAAACACCATGGAGACATACGACGCATTTCGGGAGGTGCTGATGGATGCTCGGGAAACGGTTCACAACTTGGTGGAAGACATGGGTGTACAGCTCCAAGCAAAGCTCGAACAAGCGATGGCAGCCCACGACGTTCAGGACGCTAGAATCAGAGCCAAGATCGACAAATTCATCTCCGAGATTGTGGATGTCACGGCGCAGCAGAGCACAGAACTTAGCCTCGCTCGACGCAACGACGCCGAAGAGCTCAGTGGACGTCTCTCCTACGCCGTGGAGTTGATTGAGCAGCGGATGATGCAACTTTCCTCCGACGAATCGAACAAGCTGGAAATCCTGCAGCTTGTCAAACATGAACTGGCTGGAGCCTACGAAGGTGTTTACATACTCGCTGAAGGCATCAACAACATGACGGATAAGATGCAGCACATGCAAAATCAACAGGAAGATCTGAGTACGAAGCTCGAGAACAGCGGAAAGATTGCGGCAAATTTGGAGTCTCAGCTGTCGACAGTCTCAGGCATTGTTTCATTCTTTACTGGGATCTCGGACCGTATCGGTTATCTCATCGGAGCCGGAATCCTTCTCCTCTTCCTGGCTCTCGGCGGCCGACCCATTCTGACCCTTGCAATCGCCAGCACCCTCAAGCTTTTCTGGATCACTTTCCACAAGCTCAAGGAGCTCGCCCAACTTGTCCTCCTCGTGGCAGGTAACTTCTTGTCCAGCACTATGAGTGCCGCGCAGCAGTGGGTCGACTGGAAAGGTGCCCTGCTCCTGATCTCAAGTGTGGCCGGCATCGCCATGTATTCCCTGGTAGTCGAGACGCCGACGGCATACTGGCAACGCTGGGAGAACGGAGAGCTCTCTCTGTTCGAGCCCGTCAACATCGCTGCCATCGGCATGATTGTGATCGTGTTCCTCTGCGCCATCTCGAGTCGTGCCCTCGCCTTTCGTGAGTCCGGGCTTCTCCAGGCTGGCGAATATGAGAGCTACGACGAGAAGGAGTGTGCTGTTTGAGAACATTTGACCGAGCACAGCAATCGGCAGATATCTGATGAGAAGCTCAGACTTCGGGATCATCACGAGCTTGCGATGCTACAACTATGGATCATGGGAATGTTCGTGACTGGCTTGGCCAACAAAGTGGAGAGGAATATTAACGAGATCACGGAACATGGTGTTATGATATGAAATTGGCGGAGTTCTTCTGATTTGATGTGATGCGAGTTGCCCTGCACGAGCTACGTGGTCGAGAGAGCTGCAAAGCTCACTTACATGGCTCGGGACAGGCATCATTACTCAAGCATCATTGCTCGAGGATCATTATTCAAGCATAGCTACTAAGATAAGGAAAAAAATTCATCGATGCCACCTGACCCCGAAGCCGTCATTTGAGTGCGTTCAATTGCTCAATGTTTCTATTCCTTACGTGTATTGGTCATTTAAGCGTGTCTTTCTCAACAATTCGACGAATAAACATTGACAGGAGCTTCAAGCTCGCAACACATCTCTTCCGGAGCATTCACATCTGTATTCTCCTATCAGCTCTATAGTGTTGACAAATGATATGCGCAAATCTACATGACAGGATTACGGACGATGCGCTTGGCGCCGCAGCAGGAACTGTTATGTCTCAAGTCGTGTTTAAGCGCACCTGCCCGTTCAGGAGCGGATCTGCATTACAACCTCGTATTATAGCTCGTCACGTAACCCGGACTACATGTCTTGGTATAGCGCACGCGACCTGCATGAGACTTCGTAGCATGGCTGTATCTCTCTTCTGCAATACTTTGCAACACTGAACAGAGCATCTCTGGAACGCCCTGACGGAAAATGCGCTCACTCCTGGCCTCCTGGGCTACCGTGCTTTTGTACGCCACTACCACCACCTCAGCTCAGAACACCTCATCGCAAGATGCTACAGAATTCGCCCTCCTCTACGGCTACCCGCTTCTTGCCTTTCAGAAAGCGAGCGCAGCGCGTGTGCAACAATTTGGAGTAAACGAGCTCGCCTTCGCCCGCACCCTCTCGAACGCAACCGCCAGGCAAGTCGTGAAGCCAAATGCTGACACGCTATACGGCAACGTGATCTACGACCTCAGCCAGGACGATGTCGCTATCACTGTACCAGACATCCCGGATGGCGCGTTCTGCCTCTTCTCATTCTACGATCCGTTCGGTGACAACTGGGCCAATATCGGTACAGGCGACAGCGCTGGTGCAGGAGAGTACCGACTTCGCATTCGCCGGACAGACTCTGGCGTGGAGACTGCGAAGGACATGTCTGGAAACGATGTGAACTACATCAATTCGCCTAGTCTACACGGTATTCTACTGATACGCTGGCTGGTCAATTCTACAAATCTGGATGCCGTTCATGCCCACCAAGACGCCACCAAGGTCGAGGGCGTGCCGAAAGAGAATCGCTCACTGCGAGGCACGTCGCTTAGCATGTTCAACTGGAACTTGGGCAATTCTACGCCGGCTGAGCATGTTCTGAATCTGCTTGCGCAGTTCGCTCCGTCAAACGCACCGGAAGATACTACAGATGCTGATCGTGTCGATGCCACTCTCACCGAGGCAGGCATCATCAGTGGCACATATGGATCCACCGACGCCGACCTTTCTGCCGCCAACACATCTGCTCTAAGGACAGCATCAGCCGACACCAGATCATCCCTGACTACCCTAAACAACGGCTGGACAACCCTCCAAACCAACAAAACAGGCGACTTTGGCACCAACTACGGCATCCGCGCCGCAATCGCCTCCTCAGGCTATCTCATGCTCAAAGCCCCAAACGCAGTCTACCCCAGCTGGAGCAACTCCTCCGGCGAGCAGACTGCTCTCGCCGGAGCCGCGAACCTCAACCTGGGCCCCGACGAAAGCTACATCTACACTTTCTCCGGCAAGCCACCGCTCAAAACCGCAGGCTTCTGGAGTCTCACTGCGTATGGTGCGGATGACCATTTCATCGACACGCCGCAGAGCGTGTACGCTCTTGGTGATAGGAGCAACATTACCTACCCGTCCGGCGCTCGAGTGTACGGCGATAACGGAACCGAAGATGGCACGTTCCAGATCTTGGTGCAGCCGGCTGACGTGGCGCCACCGGCAAATTGGACTAGCAATTGGCTGCCGGGACCGCCGGGTGGTGGGAATATGAGTGCTTTGCTGAGGTGGTACGGGGCTGAGGAGGCGTTGCTTGATGGAAGCTATCAATACCCTGTTGTCACGAAGCAGGCTGCTTTCAAGAGTGATGGAGGTAACGGCACGAATGGTACGAACGATCAGTCCGCGCCGTTTGATGGTAGTGCCAGTGCAGGGTTTGGAGCGAGTGTTTTGGCTGCTGTTTTGACCGTGGCTTCGCTTGGGCTTGCTGCTTTCTTGTGAGAGGTTGTGATTAGTATGGAGAGGAATTTGGCCGCATCAGGATGGTTTCATGTAGATATTGCACTGTACAAAGGCCGAATGTCGAGTGCCACCCCAATCGATAGCAAGAATCACAGCAAATCACCAACGATCGACAGGTTTGGTTGATATGTCCATGTTAACATTATTTTACTGTACGCTACAGACGTATTCATGGTGCTTCCTGGTAGTCACCTGGGGGCTTGCCGTGCGCCTCGTTTTGGATCACTTCAATCCAGTAGTTGTCGGGGTCTGTGGAAGACGGTCAGTACATATGCATCAACTCCAAAACATTCATGGGTAAACTCACCAAGGACGAACGCAACGTTCTTCATCCTGCCGTCTGTCAACCTCTTCTTCCATTGCACACCCTTCTCCTCGAACCTCTTGCAAGCCGCATCCAGGTTGTCGACAGAAACGCAAATGTGGCCGAAGCCTTGAGGCTCTGTGTTACCGTTGTGGTAGACCTGACCCTCCTCCTTCTCAGTGCCGTAGTTCCAGGTCAGCTCCAGCAAACCCTCACGGTCAGCAACCGGGTTCACGCCGTTGGCGCTCTGCTCAGGAGCGGGCGCGCCGTAGCCAAGGAAGTACAAGTTGAACTGCGCATCCTTGTTCTCGGAAACACGCTTGAGGTTCATGCCCATGACCTCCTCGTAGAACTTGACCGAGACGTCCTTGTCCTTGACGCGGATCATCGTGTGGTTCATGCGGTACGTGCCCACATCAGTCGTAGTCACATTCTCCGTCTCGCTGACCGGGTTCTGCGCAATGATCTCCACCCAATACTCATCCGGATCCAGCGCGAACGCAATACTCCTCATCCTGCCATCTTCAAGCCTCTTCTGGAACTTATACCCCGCGTCGCCGATGCGCTTGCACGCGGCCTGAATATTGTCGACGCTGACGCAGACATGGCCGAAGCCCTTGCCGGGCTCCTTGTTGCCGTTGGCGACCTTGTAGTTGGGGTCATCTTCGGTGCCGTAGTTGTGCGTGAGCTCGATGATGCCCTCGCGGTCGCTCCAGTGGTTGCCGTGCGAGGCGGCTTTGGGCGAGTCGTAGGCGAGGAAGTAGAGGTCGAATTTGTTGTCCGGGAACTTCTTCTCTTCGACCACGGACATGCCGAGGTGCTTGTAGAAGGCCAGACTGGCTTTCGGGTCCTTGACTCGCAGCATGGAGTGGTTGAACTTGTACTTGGATGGGTCGGTCATTTTGGCGGCTGCGATGCGAGAGGTTGTGAAGGTTCGAGGGTTCGATAGCTGGGTGGAAAGGCTGGCTATGCGATGGGTTGCTGATGTGGTGGATTTGAACATGAGATTGTCTGTGAGGACTTCTGCTCACAAATGTGGCATTGGGCGTCTTTTGTCCATCGCATTGCCCGAGGCCTCTGCAGAAGCACAATGACGTGTGTATCAGAGCAGAGCCCCGCACTCGTCGTTCCTGCGGCCAGATTATTAATGCCGGATGCACGATTCATAGTTGCTGTAAAGGGAGCTCCAAAAGAGAAAAATTGTTTTGTTGTATAGGGTTGAAGAGACCTCACTTAGCTCTGGGCATTATCGGCCTTTGAATGCGCATCCTTTCACACGACCACCATAATGGTCCACAAGCTCACGTGATTCTCTTATCGCTAATTGCGAGCTCGCCCCCGCGGCACACCAAGCACGAAAGCCAAAGACCCTCTCTGACTCCGCTCTGCCGTCCAAAAGCAACATCCGTCGGTGACATCCGCCATCCTGCAGGGGTTTGTTTGTAATATCCGACTACGGCGCTCACGTCTGCCGACTTGCAGTCTCGGATCCAATTTCACCAACGACCTACCAACCTCGACATCAAGCCCGCATAGCCCTCCAGCACCGCCACGCTGCCTTTCCGCTCGATCACGGCAGTCGGACGCCTTGCGCAGCCCTGTCGCACGTCGCACCCTTTCCGGCGGACATTCAAAACTTGTTTGCCTACATTGACGGCACGAAGCCACGTCTCAACACCTCCCAGGCTTCTTCATTCCGACAAGCCAGTCCTGCGAAACCTGCTCCGACCTCTGAACCCCAAACCTCAACCGATCTCCACAACAATGTCCGACGACGTCCGCGGCGACATGACCATGGACGAGTACGAATTCCCAACGAGCCGCCTCAGGCGCAGAATCGAAGACAGCGAACGCACGCCTCTGGTCCTGATTGCTTGCGGCTCCTTCTCGCCAATCACCTTCCTGCACCTGCGCATGTTCGAAATGGCTGCCGATTACGCGCGTTTCAATTCCAACTTTGAGGTTGTCGGCGCGTACCTCTCCTGTGTCGGCGATGCATACAAGAAGACGGGCCTGGTCAAGGCGGAGCACAGAATCAACATGTGCTCGTCTGCGGTCGGACAGAGCAGCTGGATCTCGGTGGATCCTTGGGAGGCACTTCACGGGGAGTACTTGGAGACTGCCAAGGTGCTGGATCACTTTGAGCACGAGATCAACGGCGTTTTGGATGGTGTGGAGACGCCCAATGGAAGGAAGAAGTGCAGAATCGCGTTGTTGGCTGGCGCGGATCTGATCCAGACAATGAGTACGCCTGGCGTCTGGGCGCCGAAGGATATCGACTACATTTTGAAGAACTTTGGAGCATTCATCGTTGAGGTAAGTCGCCAAATCAAAGTTTGCTACACAAGAATTCACACTAACGAATCTTACAGCGTATGGGCACAGACATTGATGAAGCTCTATCTTCATTACAGCAGTGGAAGGACAACATCTGGGTCATCCAACAGCTCGTCCAGAATGACATTTCATCCACCAAAATCCGCCTCTTCCGTCGCAGAGACATGTCAATTCGCTACCTTGTCCCCGAGCCTGTGGTACAGTACATCGAGGCCAACAATCTGTACGACGAAGACGGCGCTGCCAGCGCGGGCGGTAGCGGAAAGGGCAAGAAGCCTGGTGAGAGCAATGGCGTTGCTCGCAAGCCCGCTTCTGCAAACGACCTTGCCTAGATGTACGGCTTTGCTCTGCTGCTAGAGGCGTTTGGATGATTTACGATGAGACGAAATGGGTGTGGCGACACAAGCGGGCGAATTGGCGTTTGTTAAGACAACATTGAATGGGATATGGGCTTGCACATGATGGCGCGAGTACACCGCAGCCGCATGGAGCATGTATAATAGAGTGCAGTAGCCATACAACTTATCACTCTACCTTTTGTCCTGGTGTTGTGTGGGTGATAATGCTGGCAAAGAGTACTTGTAGAGTGGCGTTGGCGATGAAGTGACGTTGAAGTAAGCTTGTGCTGACTACCGCTCGCGCCTTCCTCGTTTGTCTTCTTGCCGCCATTATCAGATGATCTCCATTTTGACCTGGGTCAGGCGCGAAATTATGATGCTTCCTTTGAAACTGCACACAATCACCGTAACTAATGGATCACTGTCTTCGCTTCCTTGTCCTTGTCAAGCGCACACAGAACAACATCTTCTAGATTCTCGGAGCCTTCACAGACTACGCGACGCTGAAAGACACCAATCTATGGATATGTTCGGTGCAATGAAAGGCTTGTTGTTCGAGAGTTATCCCCTCAAAACCAGCCACTTGGGTCAGCCATCCAGATTGCCAGGGCCACCAAGCCCTTCCCAGAAGCGCCTGAGGCCTCCGACTTTCTCTTTCCTGGGAACCTCCTCTCCACCAGCGACGGCGTGCTTCTCGATGGCAGCACCCAGCTTTAGTCTCTTGCTAAAGCGCCAGATTAGGATGCCAACACCTGCACCTTCTCGGCGTCTTTCCCGAATCGCGTTGGCCTTCTTCTCTAGTCTTACGCGCAGACCTTCTTTCAATCTTTCCCGTTCTAAGCGACGCCTACTTTGCACCAATGGCCCGGCAACACCAATACCCCACACGAAGTTGCCCGAGTGCCGGTCGATCTTGCAGCATTCCTTCGGCAGTATGTTGGCAGAGACCAAGGAGTCGAGTTTGGGTCGGCGCGAGAGGCAACGGCTCAGACGTATGCTGACAAGGGACCAATGTAGACGGCGAGCTGCGATATGAGTACGTGTCAAGTAGATGCCAGCGACTGGCGGAGATATCGTCTGTATCGCTGGTCTCCGAGGCAGCAGGTACTCCACGCGTTCATGTGAATGCTTGAGCCGCAAGCGATGTAACAAGGGATCAATCGAAAGCATGCGAAGATGGTGGCATGTCTATGCTGTGTTAGTTGCATCACGCGTACAGCATGTCTGTTGCTTGCCTACTCGGGAAGTTGCCAACAGGTCTGGCACATCCACAAAGTACAGAATCCGAAGCAGTAATTCCGCAGGCAAGGACGCGAAGTTCGATATGATCTGGACCGACATCACGACCGTTGTCTGTGCACCCAAGGCTGAAGAAGCCGGGCAGATTATCGAAGCAGACCGTGAAGGATGGATTCGTGAAGTCGGTGAACGTGGAGGTAACGTCACGCGAGTGGAGCAAGCGAACCCCGGCAACCACTGCAAGCGCCGGAATGCCATGTGCGAGAGTTTGGCGCCACAGCGCGCTCAGGCTAGAGCCAGGCGCTTTGACTCAATGCAGGACGTCTTTTGGTCGACACACAAGTGTTTCGACACCGTTTCGATATGATGTGTTTTTAGCATGCGCGCTAGAAATCGACAGAGCCGCTGGATGGCTACTACTGCGTAACCAATGGATCCTGAGCCTTCTGCCACTTAGAGCCATAGTGCTCTGGCGGCGCGAAGAGACGAGGAACTCAATACTCTTCTCGCATCCACATTACACCGGCTATCGGAAAGCACTGGGCAGTAGTCAGGCTGCTAAAGACGACAGTTCGGGCTTTCTGAGGTCTAGTCTGCCAAGGTAACAACACACCTGCGGAGACGTTGGAGCGAGAAGCAAACATGCGAGCAGCCGCCATCCGAGGATCCTTGACATGATCTCCTACCTCACCCACCCGCCTCTCTGGAACAATGCGAAACATGCGTAGCAGAGTGCTTCACGCACACGTGCGAGCCCGGTACCTTGTACAGGACGGGAGCACACGCTGAACCAATGCACGAGCTCCGCCTTGGATAAACTAAACTCTTTTGGCTGCATATCGCGGCGCCAGCGCACCAATAAACCCTCGAGCGTGGCTCCACCAGCTCGCACTTCTCTGCCCTCAGCAGACATGCACTCAATGTGTGTGCGGAGCAAGGCCCGCTCGTTTGCCGTGACCCAGCGTCGCCCGACATTCACATGACCGTGAGCACAGGTGCTGGCACGCACTTGCAGGAGGTAAAATTCGACGTAAGCTAAAGCG
>Ga0265797_10011477_pt1 | contig 11082 bp, 8 predicted proteins | sample P2T30metagenome_FD_192433 | JGI IMG/M metagenome (GOLD analysis project Ga0265797, IMG submission 192433) | Plant litter microbial communities from East Loma Ridge, Irvine, California - P2 T30 | ecosystem: Environmental > Terrestrial > Plant litter > Unclassified | place: USA: California... | reverse complement strand
CTATGATGGTGATCTTTGAGAGCTTCGTCCAACTGAGGTGTACCTCGTCACGCAGACGACGGCTCACAAGCGTGACACTTGATGGGATTGCTGGGCTGATGCACACGCCAGTCATGACGGAGGTGCACGAGAAGGCATCCACCTCGTCAAGCAGAAAATCGTATACGAGATCTCGCAACTCCCGAGGGAGCCGCCACAGAGTCATCTCCTACAAGGAGTGGCAGAGCTGCATGGGGAAGAATTTGGGATAGTGTTATATATTGCGTCGAGTATTACAGTAACACAAAGGTGAGCACTGGAACGAAGTATGAATCGTGCTAATTCCATCCCTGCATATGACAATCTGCTTACACTCACATGGGGGTTACACTCAGATAAGGCTAACTTATAGCACACCCTGGGGCCAGCCACAACGAGAAAGCGGTCATACCAAGCTTCCGTAATCCAAGATCTGTCATCGCTATGCGCAAACTTCTCGACCCCCAGTATCGCTTTGCACGTCCGACTTCCAGCTACAATAGCACCGCGTTAGGCTGCTTGCGACCTGTAAGATCATCACTCTTGGGGATGACTCTAAGTAACAAGCCCGAAAATGCTACGGACACCGCGTTCGCTATCCGTCCTTTACTTTCGCTAAGATCAATCCTGAATAAACTACTTCGATGCCAGCGGTGGGTAACGTTACAAGTCTTACCAATCATGACACCTGCTTGGACAGGGCATCGAAAAAGTTTCATGTGCTGAGTAACGGTGCACAGCACATGGAGGTGGGTTGTTCTGCCGAATTCGGCTCTAACTGCATGCTTGGATGGTTGGTGATTCGTGTAAAGAGGCGTACAATTGCCCTCAAATTTGATCATCAATCATATGTTCACATTTGTGTTACAGTATGTACTGTCTTGTGTTCCAGATTTGTTATGCATGCTTGCATTTCCCGCGGCAGTTCTACTGAAATCCATGTTCAGAGCATGCGTCGCCGAACAGCATTGATGACAGTGCTGAATACGAGCGCGCGTACGGTATCTTCCTGCTGTTTTGTTGCTACCATATTCTGGTCCCAGTCAGAACTATCGCAGTTGCTTCAGCAGTACTTCAGCATTTTCGGTTGTGTTCAGAAATAAATCGACGCCAAAGCTAACCTGTATCCCCGCATTGCGAGATTCCCGGCTGAGCGAAGCCGAAAGCTAGTCTCAGCCTCTCGAGCCACGAAGGAGCGCCTCTAACGTATTGAGTTGGTAACTTTGCTACGGCATAATGCATGAACCAACTCATTAATGAAGTGAATTGCGAAAATGATCCAGGTCCACGACTGTTGTTGCTAATTTTATCATAACCAGACATGTGATCCTGCGACGTCTGCACAGCTTCCGCGCTTTGCAGGTGTCTCATGCCTCGCCAACCATCCTAAACAAACCGGAAAATGGCTCACCAGATATGATCAGGTATGGGGAGGTAGTGATGTTTTCGAGAAATATATTTGCTGCTCTGTTGTACGAGTATACAGGGGTGCATCGAAACGTGCGTAATGGAAGCTGGACGAAGCCGGGAGCCGCTTAGATTGCCGTGTGCTCGATAAGCCGGTCTAGCATGACAAGATCCTGCGTAGGGATGCGACTTTTGTCATTGATGGCATCGACGGCGGCGCCGGCGCCGGCCCGTCTCGCTACTGCAGAGAGCCTGGCTAAAGATAGTACAATCCCAGGTCACGTGGAAGAAGAGCTCATGGATGCTTTCCATTCACGACAAGAGGCAAAGGTAAGTTAAGCTGCCGACGTTGTATCTGCTGAGAAACTACAAACATCCACTAGCCAGTTCCAAATTCTATAATGCGACTGTTTACTCCCGTCTTGCCCTGCGAGTATATACCAGCAGTGTTACCTGAACGAGAAAAAGGAAATGGCGCCGGACGCTTGGCCAACAACGAGACAAGATCCAAATGCGTCATGAGATACGCCACGATGCTCATGCGGCAGCCAAAGGAAATCTTCACCTCGGATTTTTATCCAAGAAGATTCTAGCAGTATCGTAATCTGAAGCTTGGTGACAGATGCTTGATGTGTATCAGACACAAGACCGAGATCCAGTTGCCCGATGTTTGTCGCTAGGTGGCTTCCATCATTAGAAAAGACAATTCTAGAGACGATTCTAGAGGTCTCCTGCTTATGCTTCTCCTGACCTGTCGCCGTGTCCCACAGCCTGACCGTGTTATCACCCGACCCCGACGCCACCGTCTTGCCGTCCGGCGAGAATGCCACCGCTGTAACAGAGTAGTCGTGCCATTCGAGCTTCTGCCTCTCCTTACCCGTCGTCGCGTCCCATAGCCTGACCGTCTTATCCCTCGACCCCGACGCTACCGTCTTGCTGTCCGGCGAGAATGCTACGGCGTTAACAAAGTGGTCGTGCCCTTCGAGCTTCTGCCTCTCTTTGCCCGTCGTCGCGTCCCACAGCCTGACCGTGTTATCACCCGACCCCGATACCACCGTCTTGCCGTCCGGCGAGAAGGCTACTGCACTGACAAAGTCGTCGTGCCCTTCGAGCCTCCGCCTATTTTTACCCGTCGTCGCGTCCCATAGCCTAACCGTGTTATCATCCGACCCCGACGCTACCGTCTTGCCGTCCGGCGAGAAGGCCACCGCTATGACAGAGCTGTCGTGCCCTTCGAGCTTCTGCTTCTCTTTGCCCGTCGTCGCGTCCCACAGCCTGACCGTCTTATCCCTCGACCCCGACGCCACCGTCTTGCCGTCCGGCGATAAAGCCACCGCGCTGACCGAGCCATCGTGCCCTTCGAGCTTCCGCCTCTCTGCATCCCAGTGCTGCGGGACCTGCGGCAGGCTCTCAAAGTGTATCTGCAAGCGACTACCAAAGATTTGACGAACTCTGCTTAGTGAGGGTGCGAAGAGTAAGGCTGACATGTATGTTTGAAGTGGAGCCTCGTCGATGATGTAGCCATTGCGAAGTGCGAAACGGCTTGCATCGTCTAGTAAGGCCAGTAGCTGTTCGCCTCGACCGACCTATACGCTCCGTGTTAATACATTGCGCTACAAACACACGTCGAAGGTGTGACTTACAGCGACAGTTGACTTTAGGATCTCCAAATTGTGAATGACGTCAGACGCCTTTCCTAGCCAACTCAACGCTTCCATCCAGTGGAGTAAGTGTTTTTGTAAGAACTGATGAGCTGCGCCTTCGTCGTCCAATTGACTGTTGCTCATCAAGATGTGCTGAACCCAGTAGCAGCAAGCGTATGCGACGTCCTCCGGTAACGAACTATGCACTGACGACTTTGCCACATCCGCTCTTCTAGTGCCTAGTCTTAGGACTCCGCAGATGTCTTCTTTTAGACCGCCCGATTCAAGCAAGCGAATGCAGTGCATTCCGAGTGTCCTGTGCGTCTCATCGGCTTGGACCCAGAATACATTCTGGCTTTTCAACTCTGGATCAAGAAGGAAGTCCCGGAAGGATAGGTGAAACAACGTTATCGGCGTCATGCGGTCGATGTTACCGTCTGAGGCTCGTGGAATGTTCAGTACCGAGTGCAATGGGCGAAGCACGCGGCCGACGTCGCCAACCTCCACCTCGAGTAAGCGTGCGAGTGCCGAGGCCGAAAGCGGGTCGTAAAGTAGGACAATGGACCCCACAACAGCCTTGAAGTCAAGAATCCAATCCTTCTGTTCGCCGTCGCCCTCGGACGCCACGACTTGGTCGAGGATTGGGAGATAGGTACCCTTCAGGCCAGTCAAAGATTTGTCCCGGCTCTGCAGCAGCATGGTTGCTAAGTTTCGTCTAGGGTTGGCTGAGATGTAGCGGGATACGGTGAAAGCAAAGATGAAAAGTGGCATCGCCTGGACGACCAGTGCGCGAGTACTCTGTTCTCCCGGCCACTCGGCTGGAAGTTCATCGTCCTGCAGCAAGCTTGACTTCCTGATCTCGGAAAATTGATGTTCGTAAAAGACGCGGATGTCGTGTTCGATAGAGATTTCCTGGGCCACTTCCAATCGGACATCATGATGCAGGTCTCCAGACATATCCTTGAACCCAAGCTCCACTGGAAGTTCTGGTCTGCTAGTAACAAATATGCGCAGCCGGATCGACGTGATTTCTTCCACCTTCGAAAGCAAAAGTAGGGTCGTCTTGATGCTCTCACTATTTTCGCATTCGTCCAGGGCGTCGATCACCAGTACTACACCCGCGGACGGAAGACCTACCGGGTCAACATTCCGAAGAGGTTGCAGCAAAAGGTGCTCGAATTGAGTGCTCAGATGTTTGTCACAAAGAAGAGAATCTCGGTCGAGAGAGGTTGCGATAGCGGATGCGATGGCTGGAAAGAGGTCCGCAAGTTGCCAAGCGATAGTGGGAAACAAAAGTTTCGCATGACTTCGACCGGCACGGCCCCTTTTGAAGAAAAAGCTGGCTCCGAGAAGTTTATCGTCGTCGAGTTTCTGTGCAACAGTGCGAGCAATCGTGGACTTTCCGGTACCGGCCTTGCCACAAAGCCAGAAGATGCGCTTGCTTGCTTGATCAGCGGTCCAGCCGGCGATCTGCTCAAGCAAGTCGGTGCGGGTATCCGGTAGACATCGTGACAGCTCCCCCTCGGTCCAGGAGTCGTATGTTGCTCCCTCAGCCTTTTCGAGCTTGCCTAGGTCGACTCTCTCCTGTAACTTCTCCACGCCGGTGCGAACTTTGTGGATCTCTTCCAAGCTCCTCAAGTGTGCGTCCAGGTTTTCTCGACAGTCACATATCCTTGCTTCTTCGCTAGCCCTCACACACAAGATGTCGCATCTTTCTTCGAATTGCGTCAGGTCTTCAGAGTCCCACAGAGCTTGGACAACCCGGGCAGCGCTTCTCTTTCGTTGGATGCGGATGGCGTGCGCTAAGAACCCTAGTATATGTGCGTTCAAAGATACCAGAGCTTTGCGAAAATTGTCAGCCGCAAGCGAAGGGGATAGGCCGGCGTAGATAGCCAGATAGACTTTCAGCCGATTGCTCATGTACAAGGCCAGCTCTATCCCAGTGACTAGGACAGCTCGCTGATGGTTGTCGGACGATGCCACCTTATCACATGCTGTCAGCGCACAGGTTACAATGTGTTCCTTCGATCAACACATACCTCGAGGATAGCCCGGATCCCCGCCCAAGGCAGCCCGACGTGAACTGGGTCAACATTGGCGACCACGTCTCCCACAGCCTTGAACTTGTCCAAAAGCTGCACCACCTTGTTCACTTGGTCGAAGAGATACACCTGGCGGCCTTTGTAGTTCCATGGCCATCTCTTGTTCACGCAGCGCTGCTGGAGCTCCCTCGCACAGCCAAGTACTTCGTCAGATGCGGTATCGATGCTGATGGCGTTCACAGGCAGCAGCAGAGTGCGGATCGTCTCTCGATCATCGCGTTCGAGAGCTTCGAGAGCGTCCGCGAGTATGCTGCTTCCATTTGTCGTATACGTAGGGCGTTGTGGTGGTGTCGTAGCTGATGCTGCCGCTGTACGAACTGGCAAGGGTGAGGGAGACCGGCGAAAGAACCCGCGAACCCGGTCAAGCTTCTTCGGAGGGTGTGGAGACAAGCTCATCTCTAAACCTGCCTGGATTTTTCCGCCTTATGCCAACTGCGCGGGTGAGTTCTTCTTTTCTGAAGAAGTCAATGAGTCTGGTAGGATCGAGGCTGTCATGATCACACTCCTCACAAGCTTTGCTACTGCGAGGCGCAGGCGGGGCGCAGGCAAGGCGCTGGCAAGGCGCGTTCATTGGACACCTCAGCCGCGACGCGCTACATGCAGGAAGGAAGAGTCGAGGCATGCCATGCCAGCGAAGCGGGACCACGTGAGGATTTTGGAAGGCTCTTCAGCTTGATCGGCTCCTTACGCTTTCGAGTCTTATGGCTTACATAGTTGCGTATGAAGGGTAAGAAGCCAGACCAAGAGGCTTCAAACGAGCCAATGGACCGAGCGTCTGCTCGCAAAGGAAGCTCCAGCTGTTGCTTGGCACGAATGCCTGAGTATGTGCATAGCCATGCATTGCAGTCAGAAAGCTTTCACTTCTGGGCGCAGCTCACTTCAGGACAAAGTAGACAGGAACGGAACGAAGAGAAAAGAAAACAAAAGAAAACATACAATACTTCCATGTACTGTATGAAAGACGCGCAATTATGAACTCCACTCTCGACTCTTGATAACTTCAGAAGCGCAACACGGCGCAGTGTCTCTCCAAACCTATTGTGCGTATCTCTGCTTCGGCGGCCTGAAACTCCTTGGAAAGTGGGCTCTTCGTCTCATGTCCTGCCGCCTTCGCTGCTCTGCGTCGCACCTTCGCGCTTTGCTTGCCTTTTTTAGCACCCTCTCTTTCCGCTCGCTGCTCCCGTACTGTAACGATGTCCTCGTACGACATGATTTTCCCCCGGCCAACCACAGTGCGCTTCAGCGACTTGCGGCTGCGCTTTTCGTCGGTTTGTTCTAGCAGGCCTCCGATTTCCTCACGAAGGAGCGCTCCGTCAGCAAACGCTTTCCCAAGAGCCTTGATCGCCTTTTCGAGGTGCACCTCATGCGGGCCGTGCGAGGACTCAGTGCATGCCTCCATCTGCTTTTGGAAGGTTTCCAGGCTACGTGCGGAAGTTGGCGTGCGTAAGGGCGCATTCTGGCATGACGGATCTGCCTCATGAACCGGCGGGGCACTATGAGATGCGGGAGCCACGGGCTGTGTCATGCTACGTAGCACTCTATCAGGGTACAAAGGAAAAAGTCCAGCTTTCGACCAGCCCGCATGGATGTTGCGCGCGCTCAGTGCTTTATCTCGCGCGTTGCTGTACCGTGTCCGTGCGCGTGATGCGCGGGAAACATCAAAACAGCTCGACTAGATTAAAGGCTGTAGAGTCACCTATGATAAATGTTTTTATAATGTTTTGCGATAGAACAGTTCTTAGTCTACACTCGAATGATTTCGCTACTTGTATTTATTTGGCACCTTGATGTTGCGGCCGCGGCGCGTTGTGACAGGTTGAGCTGCAGATGCTGCGCCTAAGTCCTCTACACCACTCACTACCTTGAGTTCTTGCTTCTTTCGCTTGTTCGCTTCCATAGGTAGCCGTACAGCTTGCTTGTTACCCTTGTTAGCAAGTTTGATGCGTTGCTGGAGTGCTTTTTCTGCCTTTTGAGCGCTCTGCTTCTGGGCTCGGCTAGCGGCTTGCTCAGCCTTCCCTTGCTCCCTCGCTACTTTGGCCTTAGCTCTCGCTACACGCTTCTCCTGAAGTATACCAGCTTTATACAGCCTGTTGGCCTTCTTGAACTCAGCCCTCTCAGCTTTCTGGGATTGTAGCTCTCTCTCTTCACGTTCTTTCACAGTTTGCCGAACACGAGCCTCCCTGACCTTCCTCGGTGACCAGAAAACAGACCCGCCGTGGTACTCCTTGCGCTGTTGAAGGTCAAGAGGCTTGCTACGCCTCTGACCCTTCTTCTTGCTAGCTAGAGCCTCTCTGAGCCCCCGAACCTCGTGTTTGAGAAGCTCGTTTTGGACGGAGATTGAGTGTAGTGACCGACTCAGCTTCTTCGTCTCCTTGTCGTTGATTTCCCTAGCTACTACCTTCACAAGACGCTCAATCCTCCTCCAATCAGACCCGCTAAGTACAGAAGCTGAACTCTCTCGTGATCCCTGCTCATCTAGGTCGGTATCGATGAACCTCTTGAGTATAACGTCTGGCTCAAGGGGTGATATACCGGTGGCTTTGAAAGAGTTGATTATCGTGGTTTCCTTAAACGAGCTCACCCAAGCCTTCCAGAACAGGGGGAAGAAGTCACCCTTCTTGATTGGGGAAAGTCCCTGGCTCCTCTCGAGGAAGGCTGACAGCTCGTTGGAGTAGGCCTGGGAAAGCGGCTTAAACATACACACATCGAGCGGCTGAAGCGTATGCGTGGAATGCGGAGGGAAGATGGCCAGGAGGATCTTGTTCTGGTCACAGTACTCTATAAAATCCATGGTAACGTGAGATCCATGGCCGTCAAGGATCAATAATCGGTACGATTGTCGAGCTTTCTCCTTAGTGTACCGGTCAAACACCTGTTCAAGCCAGGCAAGGCCTATATCGTTGTTTGTCCAGCCTGAGGGTGATGATGTGACGTGTACAGAGTGTTCGACTGCCTTGATATCTTCGACCCAGCTCGATCGTATGGCACTGGCGTCTGACTGATAAATGAGGCTTGGCGGCAAGTGTGATCCATCAGCGCACACGCACGCTAGGAGGGTAATCCACTCGCAGGAGCCATCTCGGATAGCTGCCCTGACTTCCTTTCTCTCCCACATCTTTCTGCTGAAGACCCGTTTCGAGCGACCAGTGATGCCGATCAAGAACCCCCTCTCATCCATGTTGTACGTATGACGAGGCTCAACACTGTAATGTGTAATTTTGTCCTGCAGAAGTCCAAAGTACAGGCTGTACTTAGCCCCTGAGTCAGCTTGGTGGCGGTTGTTGTCCATACCAGCCGTCCACTTCGAAATGAGATGGATGCTGTGTCGGCTGATGAAGCGGGTAACCCAGCTCTCGCTGACAGGGCTGTCGGCCACATCTGAAGCGAAATTCTGTATCAGGGCCCTTGTAGGTGGCAAGCCTTGCTTCGTAAGTCTACTTATATATCGCACGAGCTCCTGCTCTTGTTGGTCATCGAGTTTTCGTTGGTTGATTGACTTGCTTGCATTCGATTGTGTAGTAGCCTGATGTCTTCGCGTCAATGTAGAGCGCCAGACACCGTGTTTTTCTGCTACTGTAGTATAACAAATTGAGTCTATAGATCTTAGCGACTCTATCGCTGCTGACGCGTCTTCGATCGGGCTCATATTGGTGTGGTCAGATGGTTTTGAAGATTGAGGCGTTTGATGTTCCCCGCGCATCACGCGACGCCGCGCATCACGCGCACGGACACGGTACATGCGCGTAAAGTGCTCCTTACCGACGGCACCGGCGCCACGACGGAATTGTTGCTCCACTTGCTCACGGTACGCCGTTTTCAGTGGACCAAACACGCCAACATCACAAGGCTGCAGTTTGTGAGATGTATGCGAGGGCAATCTGCAGAGGATAATGTTCTGCTGAAAGCAATGTGTCATCACTTCCAGAGACTCATGCGTACCGAAACCGTCGCTGATCAGCACTCGAGGCTTACCGTTCGCCTTTGCTCGTGTCAGAGGATCGAACACCAGCTGGATCCATTCGAGGTTGATCCGAGAGTCCATATACCCGTTCTCGCTGCATGCAGAGCGCCAGCCTGGTGTCTCATGGGATGTCCAGCTGCTGACTTGCGTGACACCAGGCGAGATGATCAGTGGGGAAAGGGCATGGCCGTGTGCGCAGATACACTCCACGGCAGTGATCATCGTCCGTTTTGCACCAGCACCCCGATAGTTTCGGAGATCGTCTCGGCCGACTAAGACCTTCAGCGAGCCCAGCGCGCTAAGCATGATGCCCGTCTCGTCCATGTTGTATACGTCCTCTTGCAGGACCGTGGGTTCCTGCAACTGCGGGCCGATGATTGTGAACCACTCCACTATCTTATGGTATATGTTTTGTTCATGTCTCTTCCAATCTATCGCTTTCAGTCGACGGCTCGTCAGCCCTGGATGGCGCTTGTAGAACGCTTGTGGCCAGTTCTTGCCTGGCAGCGTACGTGTGACTGTCGCGTCTGGAGCGCCTCGACTCTCTGCCCGTCGGCTGAGCAGTACCGAAGCCAACTGTCGCAGATGTTTTACTTGTAAAGGGTATCCGTTACTAGACATTCGAAGCACATATTCCACTAGGGACTTCTCCTCTGGTGGTGTCAGTAGCTGGCCACCGGCGGCGCTCTGCTCTCGTGTCGGCCGGCCGTGTTCACGATGCCACTTGGTGGAAGGCGGGAGCTTCGGAGAAGAGGCATGGGTTCTATCCAGCTCTAAAAAGAGGTCATCACTGCCACTTGGATGTTCGTCCATATTTTCCGTTCACCTGGTGTTCAGCTCCGGTTCTGTCAGCGTGTTTCTTGTGACGAGGGAGAGGGAGGCTCCCACCAAATCGATGAGTCCCCCCTCCACGCCGACTGGGGGCCGCCCTACGCCCACGTGTCTTGTGCCTGCGCTATGTTTAGCAGCGAGACCCTGCACGCGGAACAACGCTAGTGGTTAGTTCAGGGCCACTGCCGAGACCGGGACTGACAATAAATGGCATGTACGACCTGATGTTCTGTCAGGCGTTACCGCTTATCGAGCATATCAGCAATCTAAGCAGCGCCCCCGAATTTCATCGAATTCATTATGCATCGATCAAACACCCCTGCAGCCTTGTGCATCAAGACATCCAGTGCTCTGCTCAACATGCAGATGACTGAATAGAAGTTGGATTTTCATCTTATTTGATATTCAGGTCATCAAACTCGATGCGAAAGATGCAATTGTCAGACGAAGAAGAAGAGCCAAGAAGTGCCTACGGAACGTCTCGACTTCCAAACAAGCATAGATGATCCACAACAAGCATAAACTGTTGTGATCGACGTTGGATGCATGAGTGGGCGGCGTCGAACGTTGCGCCAAAGCTTGATCGTCTTCTATGTACATATACGGCGTCCTGCGTGGCTTGAACGGCTGAAGCCTTCGCTCAGCGGGGAATTTCGCAATGCGGGGATGCAGGTTACCTCTAGGATCTACGCCTACTACGAAGCGTAGAGATTCTATTCTTTTAGCCTAGTAGTAGGCTGGATCTAATCCAACGCTGTGACAGTAATCTACTTTCAATACTTTAATATCCTCTTAAATTTATACAGTTACTTATATATTACTTTACTAATTATAACCCTATTATTTTTTATTAGTTTTGAACTAAAGCTAAATTTATCTATATTATAAGCTATATTAATAGAATAATAATTGTTAAAAAAGAAATTAGTTACTTAGAAAACTAGTTTACTAACTTATAAGATACACTATCGATTAAAAAAATATTGATTATTCGAGAGTATATTGTAGGAAGTTTAGAGCATTATTATTAGAACTTATCTAGCTATTATTAGCTGATAGAAAATAAAAGTTCAAAATTCAATTTAATTATATTACATTTCTTTAGCTAATTTCAATATGA
>Ga0265797_10011475_pt1 | contig 11087 bp, 8 predicted proteins | sample P2T30metagenome_FD_192433 | JGI IMG/M metagenome (GOLD analysis project Ga0265797, IMG submission 192433) | Plant litter microbial communities from East Loma Ridge, Irvine, California - P2 T30 | ecosystem: Environmental > Terrestrial > Plant litter > Unclassified | place: USA: California... | reverse complement strand
GCCGCCGCCGATCACCACCGCCTTGCCGCCCTGTTGCGCGGCCGCCAGCATGGTGTCGACGTCATGCAGGTCGCGGAAACCGATCACGCCCGGCAGCGCGTGGCCCGGCACCGGAATGACGAAGGGTTTGGAGCCGGTGGCGATCAGAAGGCGGTCGTAGGCCACCGCCAGCCCGGACTGGGCGTGCACGGTGCGCGTCTTGCGGTCGATGCGCACGACGGCGTCGCCCGCATGCAGGGTGACGCCATTGGCCGCATACCAGTCGCGCGTGTGCAGCATGATGTCGGCCACGCGCTTGTCGCCGGCCAGCACCGGCGACAGCAGGATGCGGTTGTAATTTCCGTGCGGCTCGGCGCCGAAGACGGTGATGCGGTACATGTCCGGCGCCAGCTTGAGCAGCTCCTCGACCGTGCGCATGCCGGCCATGCCGTTGCCGATCACGACCAGCGATGGACGGTCGGCGCCGCTCATAAGCCGACCCAGACCCGGTTGTCCTCGACCCGCACGGGGTAGCTGGACACCGAATTGTGCGGCGCCTCCAGGCATTCCCCGGTCTGCAGATCGAAGTGCTGCTTGTAGATGGGCGAGGCGACCACGATGCGCTCGCCCAGGCTGCCCACCAGCCCGCGCGACAGCACGGCGGCTTCCGAATTCGGATCGTAGTTATCGATGGCGAACAGGCGCGGAGACTCTCCGCCCACGCGGAACACGGCCACCTGGCGCCCGTTCAGCAGCGCGCAGACGCCGGTATCGGGCACGATCTGGTCGAGGGTGCAGATGGCGTTCCACTGGTTCAGCTCATGGTTCATTTGAAGATCACGGTGCATGACGGAGACTCCTTACATTAGATGCTGGCGACGGCGATCGGAATGACGCGCTGCTTGCGCTCTTCCGGCGTGGCCGGACGGATCTGGCCGCGCTCCGGCATGAAGACCACGTTGGCGTCCGCCGCCTCGCTGTTGACGAAGGTGCGGAAGCGCTGGCGCACCGCCGGGTCCTCGACCGCGTTCTTCCACTCGTCCTCGTAGGTGTCGACCACGCGCTGCATGTCGGCTTCCAATTCAAAGCCGATGCCCAGCTTGTCCTCGACCACCACCTGCTTGAGGTAATCCAGGCCGCCTTCCAGGTTCTGGCGCCAGGTGCTGGTGCGCTGCAGGCGGTCGGCGGTGCGCACGTAGAACATCAGGAAGCGGTCGACCAGCCGCACCACCGCGGCTTCGTCGAGGTCGGAGGCCAGCAGTTCGGCGTGGCGCGGCTTCATGCCGCCATTGCCGGCCACGTACAGGTTCCAGCCCTTTTCGGTGGCGATCAGGCCGACATCCTTGCCCTGGGCTTCGGCGCACTCCCTGGTGCAGCCGGACACGCCGAACTTGATCTTGTGCGGCGAACGCAAGCCCTTGTAGCGGTTTTCCAGCGCGATGGCAAAGCCGATGCTGTCGCCCACGCCATAGCGGCACCAGGTCGAGCCGACGCAGGATTTCACGGTGCGCAGCGACTTGCCGTAGGCGTGGCCGGATTCGAAGCCGGCTGCGATCAGCTCTTCCCAGATGAAAGGCAGCTGGTCCACGCGGGCGCCGAACAAATCGACGCGGGCGCCGCCGGTGATCTTAGTGTACAGGCCGTACTTCTTGGCCACCATGCCCACCGCGATCAGGCCGTCGGCGGTGACTTCGCCGGCCGGCATGCGCGGCACCACGGAATAGGTGCCGTCCTTCTGGATATTCCCGAGGAAGTAATCGTTGGAGTCCTGCAAGCTGGCGTGCTCGGGTTTCAGCACGAAGTCGGCCCAGGTGGACGCCAGGATGTTGGCGGCCACCGGCTTGCAGACGTCGCAGCCCAGGCCCTTGCCGTGCTTGTGCAGCAAGTCGCCGAAGGTCTTGATGCTGCCGATGCGGATCAGGTGGTGCAGTTCCTGGCGCGAGTAAGGGAAATGCTCGCACAGGTGGTTGTTCACGGCCATGCCTTGCTTGTGCATCTCGGCCTTCATGATCTGCGTGACCAGGGGCACGCAGCCGCCGCAGGAGGTACCGGCACCGGTGCAGGATTTGATGACGCCGATGTCGCAGGCGCCGCCCGCCACCGCATCGCAGATCGCCGCCTTGCTGACGTCGTTGCAGGAGCAGACCTGGGCCGCGGCCGGCAGCGCATCGACACCGATGGCCGGGCGTGCATTGCCCTCGCTTTGCGGCAGGATCAGGAATTCCGGCGCCGCCGGCAGCGGCAGCCCATTCAGCGTGGTCTGCAGCAGGCTGCCGTATTCGGCGGCGTCGCCGATCAGCACCGCGCCCAGCAGGCGCTTGCCGCAATCGGAGACCACGATCTTTTTATAGACCTGCTTGCGCTCGTCGGTGAACTGGAAGCTGCGACTGCCAGGGGTAGCGCCGTGGGCGTCGCCGATGGAGGCCACGTCCACGCCCATCAGCTTCAGCTTGGTGCTCATGTCGGCGCCGCCAAACGTCCCTTGTTGTCCCAGCAGCGATTTCGCCACCGTGCGCGCCATGTCGTAGCCCGGCGCCACCAGGCCGAAGGTCTGGCCGTTCCAGGCCGCGCATTCGCCGATGGCGTAGATGTCCGGATCGGAAGTCAGGCAGGCGTCGTCGATGGCGATGCCGCCGCGCGGGCCGAGCGCCAGACCGGCGGCGCGTGCCAGCTCGTCGCGCGGACGGATGCCGGCCGAGAACACGATCATGTCGGTTTCCAGCACGCTGCCGTCGGCGAACTCCATGCGGTGGGTCGCGCCCTCGCCATCGACGATGCGCTGGGTGCTCTTTTGCGTGTGCACAGTGACGCCCAGTTCTTCGATCTTGGTGCGCAGCATGCGCCCGCCCAGGTCGTCGACCTGCACCGCCATCAGGCGCGGCGCGAATTCGACCACGTGGGTGGCCAGCTGCATGTCGCGCAGCGCCTTGGCGCATTCCAGGCCGAGCAGGCCTCCCCCGATCACCACACCGGACTTCGCACGCGATCCGCATTCCAGCATCGCTTCCAGGTCTTCGATGGTGCGGTAGACGAAGCAATCCTTGCGCTCCTTGCCCTCAATCGGCGGCACGAAGGGATAGGAACCGGTGGCGAACACCAGCTTGTCGTAGCCCAGGATCTCACCGCTGGCCAGCGTCACTGTGCGGCTGGCGCGGTCGACTTCCTTCGCCTGCGCGTTCAGCTTCAGCGTGGCGTTGGCGCGGTGTTCGAAGAAGCCCGGCGCCACCAGCGACAACTCGTCGGCCGACTTCCCGGCGAAGAATTCGGACAGGTGCACGCGGTCGTAGGCCGGACGCGGCTCTTCGCACAGGACGGTGACCTCGACACCCTCTGCCGCGCCAGCGAGCAGGGTTTCCAGGAACTTGTGGCCGACCATGCCGTGGCCGATGACGATGAGTTTCATGATGCGTCCTCGCTGTGAATATTTATGCCGCTGCCGGTGCCGGCGTTTCCACGCTGGCGGTGTTGAAGCGCACGCCGATGGCGCACACCGCCGAGAGCAGCACCGCGCCACCCAGGATGAACAGGGTCTGGCGCACGTCGCCAGTGCCTTTCATCAGGAAGCCAGCCGCCACCGCACCGACGTTGCCGCCGGCGCCAACGATGCCGGCCACGCCGCCCAGCGCCTTGCGGTTCACGAAGGGCACCAGCGCATAGGTGGCGCCGCAAGCCATGTGGGTGCACAGGCCGAAGGCCAGCATGGCGACGATGGCCAGCGCCACGCTGGTAGTCTGCGAGAACCAGAGCAAGCCCAGGCCCTCGCCCACCATCAGCACGAACAGCAGGGTGACGCGGCTGTTCAGGTCACCCCGGTTGGCCGCCTTGTCGGACAGCCAGCCACCCAGGGCGCGCGCGAACAGCGCCAGCAGGCCGAAGCTGCCGGCCGCCATGCCGGCGGCCTTGAGCGAGAGGCCGAAATGGTCGACGTAATACACGGCGGCGGTGTTGTGGATGAAGAGTTCGATGCCGAAGCAGGCGCCGTAGGTGACGAACAGCAGCCAGGCCCGGTAGTTACCGCAGGCTTGCTTGAAGCTGGACCAGCCGCCCTTGTTGTTGGCTTCAAAAGGGATGCCGGCCGCGCGCAGTTCGCTGAAATTGCCTTCCGGGCAGTCCTGGGTCAGCTTCCAGTAGGCCAGGGCCGTCAGCAGCATTGCCACGCCCGGCACCAGCAGCGCCACGCGCCAGCCCATGGTTTCGCTGACGCCGGCCATGATCACGGCGCCCATCAGCAGCGGCATCAGCGCCTGCGCCGCGCCGCCGCCGCTGTTGCCCCAGCCGGCCGAGGCGGCGTTGGCGGTGCCCACCACCTTCGGGCTGAACATCACCGAGGTGTGGTACTGGGTGATCACGAAGCTGGCGCCGACCGCGCCGATACCGAGGCGGAACAGCAAGAAGCTTTCGTAGCTCTGGGCCATGGCCACGCCCAGCACCGGGATCGCGCCCAGCGCCAGCAGGCCGGTATAGGTCTTGCGCGGACCGAAGCGGTCGCACAGCGGGCCGACCAGCAAGCGCACCAGGATCGTGATGGCGACGGCGGCGATGTTGATGTCGGCGATCTGGCTCACCGACAGGTGGAACTCGCCCTTGATGACGGGCATCAGCGGCGCACAGGCGAACCAGGCGAAGAAGCAGACGAAGAAGGCCACCCAGGTCAGGTGGAAGGCGCGCATTTGCGGTGTATTGAAGGAAAAGAGCTTGATGCTGTTTGCTTTGCCGGCCATGGTGGATTCCTTGGGCTAGGTTCCGTTCAAAAACAAAAAGGCGTCCGCTGCGTGGCCGAAAGCATGGTCTCCATGTCTCCGGTTGCAGCGGACGCCGTTGTCCTGTGTGCCGGTCCTTCGTTGGACCAGCTTATCTAAAGAGATCGCCGTTGATCCCTACCCGGGTATTTGCAAGAGCCGTGCCAGAAGCCCTTTCCCATGAAGTCTTCGTGCTTGTGGCGTTGCACGCTTCGCTGCGGTGCACCATGCCCCAACTTGGGGCGCCGCGGCATGCGCCGACGCACTACGAAATGCGGAACAAGCGCTCAAGCGGCGCCGGGTGTGCGTTTGTGAATGGCGAAGGATGCCGCATACCCGTGAGGATCGCGCCCATTCCACAGCTTGCCATCCATCAACACCGAGCTGCGCACGAGGCTGGATGGTGCCGGCACTCCCGCCAGCAGCGCCGCCTCGCGGTACAGGCCGACGCGGTTGACACGCTCAGCCACCGCCTGGTAATCCGGGTCTTCGCGCAGCAGGCCCCAGCGCCGGTGCTGGGTCAGGAACCACATGCCGTCCGACAGGTAGGGGAAGTTGGCTTCGCCGCCGGCGTGGAATTGCAGCGGGTCGGGGTCGCGCCAGTGGCGTCCCAGGCCGTCTTCGTAGTCGCCCTGCAGGCGCGCGGCGATGGTGCCAAGGCCGATGCCGCCGGCGCCATAGCCCAGGTAGGCGGGGCTGGACAGCACTTCGGCCGCCGCGAAGCGGTGCGCGTCCGACTCGTCGATCCAGCGCCCCGCTTCCAGCACCGCCGCCACCAGCGCGCGGCAGGCGTGCGGGTTGGCGTCCACAAAGGCGGCGCTCGCGCCCAGCGCCTTGCCCGGATGGTCGGGCCAGACGTCCTGGCTGGGCACCGCCATGAAGCCGCTGCCATCCTGCACCGCGGCCCCGCTCCAGGGCTCGCCGGCGCAAAAGCCGTCCATGTGCCCGGCCGCCAGGTTGGCCGCCATCTGCCCCGGCGGCACCGTCACCAGCTTCACGTCGCGCAGCGGATCGATGCCGCCGGCGGCCAGCCAGTAGGACAGCAGCATCGCATGGTTCCCGGTCGGGAAGGTGTGGGCGAAGGTGAAGCGGCGTCCGCCCTTGCGCACCAGGGCGGCCAGCGCTTCCAGGCTGGTGGCGCCCTGGGCCGCGAGTGCGCGCGACAGCGTGATCGCCTGGCCGTTGCGCGACAAATTCATCAGCAGCGCCATCGGCGTGGCGGCGCAGCCGATGCCCATCTCGACGCCGTACAACAGGCCATACAGCACATGGGCGGCATCCAGCTCCCCCTTCAACAGGCGGTCGCGCATGCCCGACCAGGAATGCTCGCGGCTCAGCACCAGCTTGATGCCGTACTTCTCGTCCAGGCCCAGCACCGACGCCATCACCAGCGAGGCGCAATCGGTGAGCGGCATGAAGCCGACCTTGATGGCGGTTTTTTCGGGGCGGTCGGAGCCGGTGAGGAATGCGGGGGTCATTCAAACTTCCTTATTCATATAACCGTCGTTCCCGCGCAGGCGGGAACCCATGCTGAAGCACCGACAGCCGCGTCGGATGATCGTAGTCAGCGGTATCGAGAGACTCAGCATGGATTCCCGCTTTCGCGGGAATGACGTGCATAGAGAAGCTGAGCTTGCCAGCGCTGGTGCTACCCTGGCGCCGATCATCATCACAGCAAATCCTCCACATCCAGAATCCGCTGCGCCACCTCCGCCAGCTTCAGCTTCTTGTTCATCGCCATGCTGCGCAGCCTTTGGTAAGCCTGTTCCTCGCTCAAGCCATTCTTCGCCATCAGCAGCCCTTTCGCCCGCTCGATCAGCTTGCGGTCGGCCAGCTGGCGGCGGGTGTCGGACAGCTCGTCGAGCAGCTTCTGCTCGCGCTTGAAGCGGGCCAGGGCCACGTCCAGTACCGGCTTGACGCGCTCGGCCTGCAAGCCGTCGACGATATAGGCCGAGACACCGGCGGCGATGGCGGCGTCGACGCTGGACGCGGTCTGGTCTTCGGTGAACAGGACGATGGGGCGCGGCTCGTCGCGGGTGGCGATCACGATGTGCTCCAGCACGTCGCGGGCGTCGGATTCGCTGTCGATGATGATCATGTCCGGCTGGATCTGGGCGATGCGCTCGGGCAGGAAGATATCGGCCGGCAGCGAGGCGACGATGTCATAGCCCGATTCCAGCAGGCCAATCCGCAAGGCAGCGCCGCGCCGCGCCTGGGCCTCGCGCAGCGCCGCGCCGCCGCTGTCCGGCACGGTGTTGACGACCACGATGCGCAGGGTGCGCTGGGGAGGCGGTTTCATGCTGGTGAAGGAAGCAAGTTTTGGACCAGAGAGGTCCATGCCTGGTCCTCGAGGCCGCCAGATATTCATCAGGAGGATGTCTCAAGTAAAGACAAACCGATAATTGCCTTGAAGAAAATATTCACCAAACACATGGCGAACATCACGAACTAAAAGTTCATTTATAACGACAGCTTCCTTATACTGCACTGCATCAACACAGGAAATCACCGGAGAACTCAATGAACACAGTCACGATCACCCAGGCGCAGAGCAAGGGACTGCGCCACCAGTTCGCCGATATCCTCGGCACCATCCGCGAATTCGCGATCGAACTCTATACCGCCCACGGCGGCTGGTTCGCCCACGATGCCGCCCACCCGGCCAGCGGCGCGTTTGCCCGCAACGCCGTGCAGAACAAGATCGCCAAGTAATCGGCACCAACTATATATACCCGAGGATAATCACCATGACCCCAGTCGAATACATCACCGTCGGCATTTCTGCCCTGGCCATCGTCACCCGCATCGTCATGTTCATCCGCAACCCGTCGGTCACCACCCCGACCGACCTGTGGACCGCCGAATACCCGCAGCTGCACCAACGTTGAACCAGGCGGCGCCCAGCCGCCTGCATTGAGTCTCCACACGCCCGGAATTGTCCGGGCGTTGTCATTTCCGCCCCCGCTTTTTTTGCCTCTATTTCCACCATCTGCCGCCGCGTACTTACGCAGGCACGCCACTGTTTGCGTCTCTTTTCTGGAATTTACCCAGTACCCGAATCGGCTGGGCTAGAATGCATTTTTGCAATTTCTGGCCAAGAAAGCATTCTTGTCCTTCATTCACTTTCCAATCGATGATGCGACTTCCCCTCCTTACTGCCGCCGTTTCCGCTTTCTGCGCTCTGGCCCTGCCCGCTGGCGCCGCCGCCGCCAATCCGAACACCGCCACCACCCCGATCACGCTTGATCAGGCCATGGCCAACCCCGACTGGATCGGCCCTGCCGTCGAAACCGCCTGGTGGCAGTGGGACGGCAAGGAAGTCATCTACAAACAGAAGCGCGACGGGTCGCAGCTGCGCGACACCTGGCGCGCCGATGCCGGCAAGGCCGGCCGGAACCGCCGCGTGGACGATGCGGAATTGGCCAAACTGGACAGCCCGAACGTGGTCTACGACCAGAAGCGCAGCCACGCCATCGTGCTGCGCAACGGCGATTTGTTCGAGCGCGACCTGAACAACGGTGCGCTGGTGCAGATCACCCGCAACGCCGGCAAGATCGCCGCCATGCAGTATGCGAAGGACGAACGCAGCGTGCAGTTCCGCGTCGGCGACGACTGGTTCGGCTGGAGCCGCGCCGAACGCCTGCTGGCGCCGCTGGCCTCGGTACGTGCCGCCAAGGATCCCAACGCGCAGGAAGCTGATGCGCTGCGCGACATGCAGCTGCGCCTGATCGCCACCCTGAAGCGCCAGAAGGACGAGCGCGACGCCGCCAGCGCCCGCGCCGAGGAAGAGCGCCGCGCCGATCCGACCCGCGCGCCGGCCACCATCTACCTGGGCGACAAGCTGGCCATCCTCAACAGCCATTTGTCGCCGGACGGCCGCTGGCTGCTGGTGGTGACCGGTCCCAAGGACCCGGACGGCGGCCGCGTCGGCAAGATGCCGCGCTACGTCACCGAAAGCGGCTACGAGGAATTCTCGGACGAACGCACCCGCGTCGGCCGCAACAGCCCGCGCGCCCAGGCCCTCAAGCTGGTCAACCTGATGACCCGCGAGGTGAAGGATGTGCCGCTCGACGTTCTGCCCGGCATTGCGACCGACCCGCTGGCCGCGCTGCGCGCCGCGCAAAAGCTGGAACCCCTGAAGGGCAAGCGCCCGGTAACGATCGGCTTCAATGGCGACGCCGTGGTGTGGAGCCCCAACGGCGCCAATCTCGCCGTCATGCTGCGCGCCGTCGACAACAAGGACCGCTGGATCGCCACCGTCGACCTGCCGCGCGCCGCGCTGCAGCCGGTGCATCGCCTCACCGATCAGGCATGGGTCAACTACGACAACAACGAATTCGGCTGGCTGCCGGACAGCGCCACGCTGTGGTACCTGTCCGAGGAAAGCGGCTACTCGCACCTGTACACCCGCGATGCCGGCGGCAAGGTGCGCGCCCTCACCAGCGGCAAGTGGGAAGCCTCGGACGTGGCCTGGTCCGCCGACGGCCAGACCGCCTGGATGATGTGCAATCGCGCCACCCCGGTCGCCTACGAAGTCTGCGCCGTCTCGGCGAGGGACGGCGCAACGCGCGAAGTGAGCAGCCTGGGCGGCGGCGTGGAAGACTTCCGCCTCTCGCCCGACCAGCGCAAGCTGCTGGTGCACTATTCGGCATCCTACCTGCCGGCCCAGCTGGCCACCCTGCCGGCCAGTGGCGGCGCCGCGGTCAAGCTGACCGACACCCGCACGGCCGACTTCAAGGCGCGCGACTGGATCCAGCCGCAGTACGTGCCAGTGCCCTCCACCCACGGCGCCGACCCGGTGTGGGCCAAGCTGTATCGCCCGGCCCAGCTGGAAGCCGGCAAGAAATACCCGGTGGTGATGTTCGTGCACGGCGCCGGCTACCTGCAGAACGTGTCGCACCGTTATTCCGTCTACTTCCGCGAGCAGATGTTCCACAACCTGCTGGTGCAGAAGGGCTATGTGGTGCTCGACATGGACTACCGCGCCTCCAAGGGCTATGGCGCCAAGTGGCGCAGTGCGATCTACCGCCAGATGGGCCACCCGGAACTGGAAGACTACCTCGACGGCGTCAACTGGATGGTGGCCAACCAGCAGGGCGACGCCCAGAACGTCGGCATCTACGGCGGCAGTTACGGCGGCTTCATGACCTTCATGGGCCTGCTGCGCGCGCCCGACGTCTTCAAGTCCGGCGCCGCCCTGCGTCCGGTGTCCGACTGGACCAGCTACAACCACGACTACACCGCCAACATCCTCAACACCCCGGACGTCGACCCGGAAGCCTACAAGGTTTCCTCGCCGATCGAGTACGCGCAAAACCTCAAGGGCCACCTCCTGATCGCCCACGGCATGGTCGACGACAACGTGCTGTTCCAGGATTCGGTGCGCATGTCACAGCGACTGATCGAGCTGAAAAAGGACAACTGGGAGCTGGCGCCCTACCCGATGGAACGCCATTCCTTCGTGCAGCCGGAGAGCTGGTATGACGAGTACCGCCGGATCTACCAGTTGTTCGAGCGGACCCTGAAGCAGTGATGCGGTGGGTAGGGCAATGCTCTACCCCTGAACCTGCCCCTCACCTCCAAGCTCACGGTGGCATGCCAGACCAGAACGCTCGGGACAGAACGCCACTCTCGAACGTTCGACACGGCACGTTACTTATAAACGTCGCCCTCGCGAAGGCGAGGGCCCAAGTTCGCCCTGTACCCGTTAGCGCCATTTGGACCACACTTGCACTTGCGCTACTTTCCAGAAACGCCGGACGTTGCAAAACCTGTAAGCATCCGTCAACCACGTAACCATTTGTAAAGCATGTCAACACATGCCCAGGCTGTTGCGTTCCTAGAGCAAGTGATCTGCATAAATTGCACATCGACCATAAAAACAGCCGAGGACCCTTCATCATGAAAAACACCATCGCCGCAGTCATCGCCGGCCTGTTCGCCACCGCCGCATTCGCCCAGACGCCCGCCACCACCACCGCGAAGCCTGCCACCAAGCAAGCCGTGCTGGTCAACAATACCGCCCTGAAGGCCGCGAAAGCCGACACCAAGGCGGCACATGCCGATGCCCAGGCAGCGCAAGCCGACGCCAAGGCCGCCCATGAAGATGCGAAAGCCGCCAAGGCGCCTGCCAAGGAAGCCAAGGCAAGCACCAAGCATGTGAAGAGCAAGCCGAAGCACGTCGCCAAGACCGACAGCACGAAGGACAGCCAGGACAGCACCACCGCGCCGGCAGCGGAAGCCTCCCCGGCGGTGGAAGCAAGCGCACCAGCGGCTCCAGCTGCCCCCGCTGCGCCAGCGGCCCCCGATATGCCGGCCCCAGCCGCAAGCATGACGCCGGCACCGGCACCCGCCGCTCCCCGGCGCCTA
>Ga0265797_10011474_pt1 | contig 11087 bp, 7 predicted proteins | sample P2T30metagenome_FD_192433 | JGI IMG/M metagenome (GOLD analysis project Ga0265797, IMG submission 192433) | Plant litter microbial communities from East Loma Ridge, Irvine, California - P2 T30 | ecosystem: Environmental > Terrestrial > Plant litter > Unclassified | place: USA: California... | reverse complement strand
GTGACGCGGGTTCAGCGTCCGTGCCAGTAACGGGCCCTGGTGTCGCGCCAGGCGCTGGCCTCGATGCCGGGGCCAGCGCCAAACTGCAGCGTGATCGCGCCGCGCTGGTCGGTGCGCATGCGTTCGATGCCCATCTCGGCGTAGCGCGCATAGACCTTTGCTTGCGGGTGTCGATAGCGATTACGATGTCCTACCTGGAAGATGCCCAGGGTCGGCGCCACCGCGCGCAGGAAACCGGCGCTCGACGACGTGCCGCTGCCGTGATGCGGCGCCAGCAGCACGTCGGCGCGCAGGCGTTGTCCGCCGCCACGCAATAACGCGGCTTCCTGCGCGGCCTCGATGTCGCCAGCCAGCAGGATCGCTTCATTGGCGACGGCGATGCGCAGGACGCAGCTGCGCGCATTCGGTTTCAAGCCCGGTTCGGCGTAGCTGGCCGGCGTGGGGCCGAGCATCTCGAAGTCGATCCCATCCCAATGCCACGACTGGCCGGCTGCGCAGCGCCGGTGCGCGCTGGCCCCGCGCAGTACCCCGTGCTGCGGCGGCAGCGACGACGTCACCGCACTCACCTTGACCGCCTGCAGCAACCCGGCGGCGCCGCCGATGTGGTCGAGGTCGCTGTGCGAAATCACCAGCGTGTCCAGGTGCTTGATGCCGCGTCCGCGCAGGTAAGGCAGCAGTACGCGGGTGGCCCCGCTGGCGCCAGGCGCGTATTGCGGGCCGGTGTCGTACAGCAGCCGGTGATGCCGGGTTTCGACCAACAGCGCCATGCCCTGACCGACGTCGAAGGCGGTGACCGTGAACTGACCAAACGGCGGCGCGCCTGGCAACTGGGTCAGCAAGGGCGTCCACGCCGCCAGCCCGGTCCAGCGTTGCGGCCAGCCGCGCGGCGCCAGCATCCATGCGGTGCCGGCCAGCGCCAGCAGCAGTATCGGGCCGGACGGCGCCGGCGCGCTCCATACCGCCAGCGCGGGCGCCGCCAGCCAGGCCAGGAGCCAGGCCAGCAATTCGATCGCCAGGTGGGCCATGCCCAGCACCACGCCCGCGAGCGGCGCCGGCAGCACGCTGCCGATCAGCGCCAGCGGCGTGACGAACAGGCTGATGACCGGAATCGCCAGCGCGTTGGCGATCGGGCTGACCAACGACACCTGGCCAAACAGCAGCAGCGTGAGTGGCGTCAATCCGAGCATCACCGCCCACTGGGTACGCGCGCCCAGCGCCAGGCTGGCGCGCCAGCCGCGCGATGCCATCCCGACCCGCCCGGTACAGGCGTACAGGATCGCGGCCACCGCGCCGAACGAGAGCCAGAAGCCGGGCCACAGCATGGCCCACGGGTCGAGCAGGATCACCACGCCCAGGGCCAGGCACAACACATGCGAAGCGGCGGCAATGCGGCCGCACCAGAGCGCGAGTGCGACCACCGCCAGCATGTAGAAGGTGCGCTGGGCCGGCACGCCGAAGCCGGCCAGCAGCACGTATAGCAGCGCAGTGACGGCGCCGGCCAGCGCCGCCGCTTTCTGGGCCGGCAGGCGCAGCGGCAATCGGGCGTCGGTCCAGAACGAGCCGCGCCACAGGTACGACATGAGCCAGGCAGCCAGGCCGGCCACCATCGTGATGTGCAAGCCCGAGATGCTGACCAGATGGCTGATGCCGGTGCGGTTGAAGATGTCCCAGTCATCCTGACCGATGCCGCGCTGGTCGCCGATCACCAGCGCCACGATCACGCCGGCGTACGGTTGGCCATCGAGTGTCTTGAGGATGCGCTCGCGCAGCAGGCCGCGTGCGCGCTCGACCGCGTAGCCCGCGCCGGGGGTCGAATCGTCCAGGCGCGCGTTGCGGCTAGCGGCCGGGCGCACGTAGCCGGTGGCGCGCACGCCCTGCTCCAGCAGCCATGCCTCATAGTCGAACCCGTGCGGGTTGGCGTTGCCGTGCGGTCGCTGCAGGCGCACCACCAGGCGCCAGCGTTCGCCGGGGCGAATGTGGTTTGGGTCGCCGGCCTGTTGGCCATACCAGGACAGGATGATCCTGGGCGGGACGGTCGCGCCCTTGGTCTCGACTTCAAGCACGTCCAGCTGGAAGCGCACGCCGCCGTCGAAACGGTGCGGCAGGCTGGCGACGACGCCGGTGATGGCGATGTCGCGGCCTTCATCGGCGTGCGGCAGCGCCGCGGCCAGCGCCAGGTGGGCGGCGCCGGCGGCCCAGCACAGGCCGCATAGCGCGGCGGTCGCGATCGCGCGCGCAATGCCGCGCAGGACAAGCATCGCCAGGAGTGCGGCGCCGGCGCAGGCCAGCAGCACGGTCCACGACGGTAATTTCGCCTGGACCTGGATGCAGCAAGCGGCGGCGCTGAAGGCGAGGATGGCGCAGCGCATGCATGCTCGCTAGGCGGCGGTGGCGGCCGCTATGCCGATACCAGCTGAAATTCGTCAACCTGGTCGGTGACCAGCGTTGGCGCAGGCGTGCAGCGGCAGATGCAGAGGTCGCCGCTCAGAGCGTATTGCCTGCCCATGAAACTGTCTGTCATGCGCGGGCCAACGCATCGGATCAGCCCTTGCGTTTCGCAAGCCGGACAATCGACCGGGTCGCCATCGCGTGCCAGCGCGAAACCGTCGATGCGGCAGAAATCGCTCGATGCATGCACGACGCCGTCGGCAGTGGTCGTGGCGCCGGCCCGGATGTAATAGCGCTTGTTTTGCATGGCTGTCTGCGTTCGATCCGCGCGCCGGTTCAAGCCGGCAGCATGCTTGCGTCCGGCTCCAGCGCCTGCCCGTCGGGATCGGCTTGCTTGCGCGCGTCTGCCAGGCGCATCAGCCGCCATTCGCCGCGCCGCTGGATCGATCGGGGCACGTTGCCCGATCCACCGAAGCGCCGCGCCGACACAGCAAACGTCGCGGGCGGCAGCAAGACGCCCCGGGCAAACCAGCGGGTGCCGTCGAGCGCGTGCGACTGCTCGCAACGCCACCAGCCGCTTGCCGGGCATGGCGTCCCGGTGACGGCAAAACTGCCGATCAACGCGCGGCCCGTTTCGTTCGCACCGGTGTCGCGGCTGGCGACCGCGGTGGTGGACGGTGCGACGGGCAAGGCCAGCGGCAGCGACGGCGGCAAACGCTTTTGAAGCCGCTTGTCGGCCAGCTTCCAGAATGTCGGGTTATTGGATTCATAGCTGGGCTGCACGCCGCGCATTTTGTCCCACAGGCTGCGCCGGGGCAGCAGCAAGGCCTGGGGCACCGGATCGCCCTTCCTGATGTACTGCCGCTGACCGCCCAGGACACCGATGCCATTGCCCGCGTCGCTACACAGCCACCAGCCGCTCTCGGGACAGGGGTCGCCGGCCGAGGCATAGGTGCCGAGCGGCGTGGCCGGCCCTTCGACGCGGCTGGCCGCCACGGCTTGCGTTGGGCGCAGCCGAATACTTGAAGAAATCTTGTCCCACAGCCCGAGTGCGGCGCCGTCCGATAGCGACGATGGCACCGGTCTTCGATTGCCGTTTCCGGTACTCATCCTGAATACGACGTGGGGAACAAGAACGTTGTCTTCGGTGCCATTCACCTCCCACCAGAAACTGTGGCCGCGTGCTTCATTGTCCTCGACCACCAGTTCCGCGAGTTCTTCGCCGGCCAGGCCACCAATTTCCCGTGGCGCAGCCCGTAATCGCGTGATGCGCATCCGCTGCGCTATCGACAGCGCTTCGTCTGAAGCTTCATTCCTTTCCAGCACACCACGCGGATCGGGTTTCACTCCGGCCGCAACAATAAACATGAACTCGACATCCAGATGGTTTGGCAGCCTGGCGAACATCATGATTTGTTCGCGCTGATCGGCACGAAGCGGGTCCCGCACGTAGAGACGGTCCATGCAGAAACCAGGTTCGGCCGGGATGCGGTTATCGGGATTCGTGACCAGCTGATTGACCAGCCTTGGCAGATCCTCGATCCACTCGAGTCCACGGTCTTTATAAAACAGGTCGATGCTGATGCCGTGGCCATGCACCAGAGCTTCGGTCGAGATGCCTTCATCGCGATAGCGCTCCACCCCGCCCAGGCCATTGCCTTGAGTTCCTTCGACTACTGTCCGGCTGTGCATGAAAATTTTCCCAATCAGGCCAGTGTTGGTAAGCACCTCGCGCGCCGACTCCAGGTTCCTGTCGCCGCCTCGCCAGTCCGGGGTGGCCATGAGTTGCGCTTCGCGGTCAGCCACACGTTTCTGGAATTGTTCAGCGGTTTCATCGAAACCCGAAATATTGAACCCATCGACCCTCGCCTGCCTGAGTTCAACCTGTGCCTCTTCCGGCATGTCAATCAAGAACCTGCCGACACATACTGTTTTCATTTTGTCGGTCATGTGCGTTACCTTATGTTGATCCCGCCGGTCCATGTCGCGTTTATCCAAAGCCTTGCCTACCGCCCAGGTCGCTGCCAATCCGGCAAGCAGGGCCCCGGCCAGCATTTTCGCCAGCCTGCTGCGGAGCCAACTGTTCACGAGATCTCCTGGACAATCTTGGCTACCAATCGGAGCGTCAACATGAGCATGTGCTCATTGTTGAATGATCCCTGGTGGTCATAGCCCTCGGTTGCGAACACCTGCTTTACTTTGCCAGCCGGCCCTGCGCCGGACTGGTGCGGCACCGTGCCATCGCCCCGCGCGTCCTGCCGATCGAGCGAGAAACGCAGCTCGGTCTTACCCTCGACCAGCACCCGGCGCTGTGCGGTGGGGGACTGCCCGATATAGCGCGCAGCGGTAAGGTTTGCCGGCGTTAGCGCCGTGGCCTCTCCCCCCTGCTGAAAAGCGACCCATCGAACCTGTCCGAATGACGTCTGTTCCCGGTCGTCGCCATAAAATGCATAGGTATTCGGATGGTAATAGTCGCCAAGCGTCCGATGAAAGGATTCCGCAGCGTTGATCGCGATCTTGATTACTGACCGCACTCCCTTTCCTGTTCCGACGTACATGCCGGCGGGGTCGGCGAGATCCGGATTAATCAGGCGAAACCAGAATTTCATGTCACGATACAGGTCGTAGGGATTCGGCAGATTCGCATTCGGGAACGACAGCGCGTCATACGGCGCAGCCCGAGGCCCATAGGGACCACCGTTCGGTCCCTGGGCTGCGTTGACAACCCGCATCACGCGTAGATGCAGCCAAGGATGCGGGTAGAGATGATTGGGCAAGAGCTCAAGCGCCCCGGGCGATGTCGCCAGCACCGGGGTGGTTTTATCCGCGCTATCGCCCAGAACGATTGCCAGCTTCGAGTCCGCATATTTCTTAAGGGGCAGGCTATTTAGGGAAAACGGCTCGGTGCCACTGGCGAGCCTGCGGTAGGCAACCGGCGCACCGAGTGCCGGCAGCACGCCATGGATGACACCGGCGATCTTGTCCGGAATGCGCTTGGCGCATGCCCTTGCCACCAGCCCCCCCATCGAGTGCGTCACTAGAATGACTTTGGAGCACTGCCGCCGCGCCTTTTTCCAGGTGTCGATGATGTGGAGAATGCGTTTTTCCAGAAGTTCCGCTGAAGATTTGCAGTCGTCCAGCCAACAATATCCCACCGCGTAGACCGGATAGTAGAACTGGGCGTGCTTGACCAGATGCTCTTCGGTCAGGGGCGCAAATCGGCTTACGCCCCAGCGCTGCGGATCGCAGTCCATCACATCTTTCCAGTGCTGGGCGATGGAGCGCGTTTTCATCTGTTCGTCGAACCTGAATGCCTGATTCAGGCGCGTCTGCAGGCCGTGCAGAAGACCGCCATACGCGTCGGCATGCACTTCGCCCCACCCGCGTTCGCGCACCTCATGTTCAGTGAGAACGTAACCGTCCTCGGACTTCGGCATGATGACTGGTCCGTCAGGGTCTACTTCCAGAGTGGCAGCTTCAAACAGCAACTGACGCTCTCGCGGCGCATACCTGTCCCAGATTTTGGCAGCCTTCAGCCCCTCGCTGTTGCCATTGGGCGGACGCCAGACAGGCTGGCCAGGGCCGACCATCTGATTGCGCTCGTCTTTTACCCGCCCAAGGCGTGGTCTTGATGTAGCCCTCAGATTTGTACCCATGATGCCGGGCACGAAGATGATCGGGATGATTTTATTGGGAGGCACCAGCCCCAACCCACGCAGCGTGTACTCGGCCGACGACATGTACGAATTGACTTGCCACCCGCCGTGCGGCAACGGAATCAGCGATGGGAGTGGTCTGGTCGATTCGCTCATGACGGCCTGGCCCCGGCAATAAGATCAGTAAAATTTATGGAAGAAGTTCGAAACGAACCGCGCCCAGCATGTCGCTCTGGACCAGCGCCGTGCGCCCCTGCGCGTCGCTGATACCTTCGACCGTTTTGCCGTCTTCCAGGTGCGCGATGTAACGTTGACCGGGAATAGGTTCGCGCGTTTGCAGATGACGTAGCACCAGGCGTTCGTCGGTATGGATCTCGCTGACGGCGAAGTCGGGTGTGGCCGGGTTGCCGCCACCGGGACCGGCGCGCACGATTGCTGCAGCTTTCACCACCTGCTCGCCGCTGCTTTGCTGGACGATTCGCCTGTCGCCCCAATCCGTTTGCGCGCCTTGCGACACGATCCGCACCGACGGCGCTTCGATATGAATCGCTTCGGCGGAAATCAGGCTGATGCGCCCGGACGACTTCATCGCAATGTCGCCCTTGTGGCTCTCGATCACCACGTTGCCGCGCGCGGCGATCAGCTTCAATCCCAGTTCGTACGCGAACAGGCTCATTGCGCGCGCGGCGCGAAAAAACAGGCTGCGGCCGGCCGCCACTTCGGCGTCGCCGGCCGAGACGATGTCGATCTTGACCTGGGCGCCGAGCGCGATGCTGTCGTCGCTGGCCAGCACCACGCCGGCCGGCGCCGTCATCGCCGCCATCGGCTGCGCGCCGGCGTCGGTTGCCATGTCGGGCGCGACATTGCTGCCTTCGTGCCAGCCGCGCAGGCGTCGTGCCAGTTCGGCCAGGCGCGGCTTGGCTTGTTCCTCCTCGCCGTGTTCGGCGGCCAGCCGCCCGAGCTCATCGAGTACGCCATGCATGACGTCCGCGATCCCGACCAGGCCGCCGCGCTCGAGCTGGGCGCCCGTGTCATCGTCCTTGCCGCCGGCGCTGATCAGGACACCTGCGCCGCCACGCACCGCGACCGCCTTGCTGCTGCGCAGCTCGGCCCCCTCGCCGCGCGGCGCGCCCTGACCGTTGGCGCGCGGCTCGGACAGCCAGCCCAGGTTGAGTGCCGACCCGCCGTGTTCACTGGCCAGCTGCACACCGATCTGACCGGGCGTGTCGTCGAACAGCAGCTGGCCGCCGCGCGCGCCGCCAATCTCGCGGCTGCGCATGCCGGACAGGTAGCGGTTGCCGGGCAGTTCGCCGGCGCGGCTCAGGGCCGGCGGCTGGGCGCGCCCGTTGTAGAGCTGGGACAGGATCACCGGCCGGTCCGGATCCCCCCCGAGAAAGGCAACCAGCACTTCGGTGCCGACCCGCGGCAAGCCGAGCGTGCCCGAACCCTGCCCCGCGCCGGCGCCGCTGCCGGCCCAGTTCGACGCCACGCGCACCCAGGCCGAATCGGCGCCGGTGTCGGACGCGCCGGCGCCATGCGCGTGGCCATGGTCTGACGTGCGCATGCCGGGAAAACGGATCTTGACCCGTCCCAGCGCGTCGCAATGCACCTCTTCGCCAACCGGCCCGGTAACGATCGCGCTTTGCAGTTGCGGATGCGGCAGGTCGACGCGCGGATCGAACGCCGGCGCCAGCGCGATGCCGCGCCGCACGGCGTCGAAACCGACGTGGACCCGCACCGAATCGAGCGACGGCGTGTTGTCAAGGAAGGCGCTGCCGGCGCCGTCGAGCCAAGCGCCCATCAAGCGCCGCACGCGGCCCGCCACGTCGGCCGGCAGGTTGTTCTCGGCCTCTACCCGCAATGCTGTGACGACGAACTCGCGCTCAGGGGCCGGATGGGCGTCGATCTCGGGGTGGCCAGATAACGTGAACCATTCGCCGGCGCGCAGGTCGCGCACCGTGCCTTCGCCGTGAAAGCATTTGGTTTCGAACGCGTGGCGCGCCATGCGCACCTGGCCCAGGCGCCAGTGGTCGTCGACGTCGTTGCCGGCGTGCGGCATTTCGACCACGTAGTCGTCCAGGCTGGCCGCGAGCTGGTTGCCGCTGCGGCCCTGGTCGGCCGTGCCGTGCGCCACCGCCGTCATGAATTGGGCGCCTTGCGGATTGCGGTAATCCCAACTGTGGCGCGTGGTGCTGCCCGGCTGCAGGCGGCGCGCGGCGCACCACGAGACAATGGTGTCGCGCTGTTCGGTGGCGCCGCCGCCGTGATAGCGCACGGCGCCGGCGGCGTTGCGCGGCAGCGAATTCGGATCGGCGAACAGCACCAGGGTGTGCGCCGGCGTGCTGTCGCGCTCGACGTCCAGGCTGCTGCTGCTCGCATGGCCCGGGCGGAAGGTCCAGGCCACCCCGCGTCGGCGCAGCAGGCGGCGCACGAAGGCGGCGTCGGATTCGTTGTGCTGCATGGTCTGTTCGCGTGGTGGAAACTGGCGCATATCGAACAGCGGGTCGAATTCGTAGTGGAAGGCGCCGGCCAGCACGGCATTCGATTGGCGCCATTCGTCGAACAGCAGCTGCACGATGGCCAGCTCGCTCTGGCTGCGAAACACGCGGCTGTTGGTGCGCTTTTCCATGATCGCCAGCGCATCGCGCACCACCAGCTGATACACCGCCATGCCGCCGTCATGGTCACCGGCCCTGGCCTCGGCCACAATGCCGCAGGCGCTGCGCAACTGGCCGCCGTCGGTGACGAACTGGATTTCGGCCGGCAGCGCGATCAGTTCCTTGAGCGGCAGGCGCGGTGTGCTGGCAATGCAGGTGACGATGTATTCGATGCCGCCGCAGATCGACTCGGTGCCGACCACGCGCTGCGGCAGCAGCACTTCATCGGCGAATGACACACCCACGCCATCGAGCATGCCAAGGCGCAGGCGGATCGGTCGGTGGGCGGTGGTGAGCGAACGCTCGTGCTGCAACATGCGCAGGAATTCGCTCGCACTGTCCAAGGGGTTCTCCGGTCAGATTGCCGCTTGCGCAGCGAGGAAAACATCTTGTCACGGTGCCCCGGCGGCTGCCTTGTCGGGCCTCAGCGATTGTCGAGTGAACTTCTTTGCAGAGCCATTGTCGCGTAGTGACGACGCCCCGTTCAGACCAATCCGACGAGGCGCGGAATTGCCTTCAATGACGCGTCCCAGGCCGCCCGCTGCACCTCGTCCACACCGATGCCGCGCAACTCGGCCAGCATGGCGCCGATCCCCGGCAGTTGGTCAGGACTGTTGCGGCCCGGATGAATCCAGGCCGGCGCGATGTCGGGCGAATCAGTTTCCAATACGATCGACGCCAGCGGCAGTTCAGTCGCCAGGCGCCGGATCTGCAAAGCGCGCGTGAACGTCATGTTGCCGCCGAAACCCAGGTGAAATCCCAGGTCGATGAAGTTCCGGGCCTGCTGGAAGCTGCCATTGAACGCGTGCGCAATCCCGCACGGCGGCCGGATCTGGCGCAGGTGTTTCAATACCTGATCCTGCGAACGGCGCACGTGCGTCAGCACCGGCAACCCGAAGTCGCGCGCGATGCGCAACTGCTCGCGGAAGAACCGTTCCTGCTTGTCGCGCATCTCGGGCGTGGTCAGTTCCGGGATGAAGAAATCCAGCCCCACTTCACCGATGCCGACAAAGCGCGGATCGCTCATCGCCGCCTCCACCGACTGACGCAGGAAGACCAGGTCGTCGTCCTGCGCCAGCGGCACGCACATCGGGTGGATGCCGAGCGCATAGCAGGCATTCGGGCTGCCGTGCGCCAGCGAAGCCACCGCGCCGAAGTTGCCGCGTTCGACCGCCACGATGACGATCATCGACACGCCAACGCGCGCTGCCGCACGCGCAATGCCGGCGCCATCGCCGCCATACTCGCGTGCATCCAGATGAACGTGGGTGTCGATCCACATGGTCAAGCCTGCACTGCCTGCAGCCCGTGCTCGGTCATGCGCAGCACGCGGTCGCAGCGGCGCGCCAGTTCCATGTCGTGGGTGACGATGACAAAAGAAGTGCCCAGGGTCTGCGCCAGTTCGAGCATCAGGTCGAAGATGACCTGGGCCGTGCTCTGGTCCAGGTTACCGGTCGGTTCGTCGGCCAGCACGCAGGCCGGCTGCGTCACCAGCGCGCGCGCCAGCGCCACCCGCTGGCGTTCGCCGCCGGAGAGTTCGCCCGGCCGGTGCACCACGCGCTTGCCCAGGCCCACACGTTCCAGGATCGCCTGCGCGCGCGTCAACGCCACCGGCCGTGCTTCGCGCCGGATCAAGAGCGGCATCATGACGTTGTCGAGCGCCGAAAATTCCGGCAGCAGGTGGTGGAACTGGTACACGAAACCAAGCGCGCTGTTGCGCAGGTCGCCGCGCCGCGTCTCGGACAGGCTGGCGAAATCCTCGCCTTGCAAGGTGACCGCGCCGCTGCTCGGCGTATCGAGCCCGCCCAGCAGGTGCAGCAGCGTCGACTTGCCGGAACCGGATGCACCGACAATCGCCACGCGCTCACCGCGATACACCGAGAAATCGATCCCGGACAGCACCCGCACTTGCGCGTCGCCCTGGCGGAAGGTCTTGCCCAGGCCGCGGCAGGACAGGATCGGCGCGCCATCATTGACAACAGTATTCATGGGATCACTCATAACGCAGCGCCTCCGCCGGTTTGACGCGCGACGCCGCCCAGCTTGGGTACAGGGTCGCGGCGAAGGCCAGCAGCACCGAGACGACGCCGATGACAACCACATCCGGCCAATGCAGGTCGGACGGCACGGTACTGAAAACGTAAATATCTTTGGACAAGAATTCCACTCCCAACAGCCGCTCGATGAACGGCACGATCACATCGATGTTCAGGGCCACGCCCACGCCCATCCCGACCCCGGCCAGCGTGCCCAGGATGCCGACCACCGCGCCCTGGATCATGAAGATTTTCATGATCGACGCGGGCGACGCGCCGAGCGTACGCAGGATGGCGATATCGGGCTGCTTGTCGGTCACCGTCATCACCAGGCTCGAGACCAGGTTGAA
>Ga0265797_10011473_pt1 | contig 11088 bp, 15 predicted proteins | sample P2T30metagenome_FD_192433 | JGI IMG/M metagenome (GOLD analysis project Ga0265797, IMG submission 192433) | Plant litter microbial communities from East Loma Ridge, Irvine, California - P2 T30 | ecosystem: Environmental > Terrestrial > Plant litter > Unclassified | place: USA: California... | reverse complement strand
CCACGTACGTTTGTAACGGCGCGCCAGAACGTTGATTTTCGTCCGGAACATACAGAGCACTTCGGCGATCCACTGGGTCGGATACGGCAATCACTCCACTTCCACAAGCAACAAAAATGGGGCTATCTCTTCTACCGTTGCGACTACACATCAGACGATCTCTGGTACAAGTTCGTAGCAACAGCACGAGCGGCCGCCGACGAATCCCTCCAACGGTCCCAAGGAATTGATATCGTGCGACGCACATTCGAAATGACGCTGATGCAAGACAAAGCAACTCTCCATGGCGCAACTATCAATCAAGTACGCGACATACTCACAGCGTGGATCCGAAGTGACGAAGCCAAAGCAGAGACCAGCGATAGCGATCAATGGCCTGGCTTCAGACACCCGCGGTACACATATTGTGTACACGTCGACGCAGACGTACTTGATGCCGTAATAAATCACGCACCCTAATTGCCTCCGTGGGAGGCACAAAAGACAGCGTATGTGAATCTCGTTGCATTACGCATGGATGCCTTTCCCGAGTATGGTTCTGGTCTAGGAGAGGATTTTGCGCTTGACGAAGATGGCGCTGAGGAGGGTTTCGCTGTATCGGATTGGTGCGGAGATGTATGATGATTTGTATTGTTTTGATACGTTTGAACGGTATGCGAGGTATCGTGATGGGAATGGGGTGTCGGTTGGGTAGGAGTCGGGGAGTGCTATTTGGGCATGTTGTGTCGTTTGGGCTTTGTGAGGTGTTGGGATTGATTGGCTTTTCGAATAGTACTTGGGCTTTGTCGTTCGTTTACGGGCTGGTTGAGGAAAGAAGCACAGCGTGTGTGAACCTTGTAAGGTTGCCCAATGAGAGCTTTTCCGATGTCATGATGGTGCCTGGAATGGCGGCTGTCGAAAGCGAAAAAGAAGGTAGAGACGAAGAAGAAGAAGAGGATATTGATGTCGTTATATTTCCTGTACCCTGTATCGCCTAGAGTCGTATACTGGTTTGTGACATGCCAGTACTTTTGAAACATTTGCAAGGCATCGACATGACGGCATACATACCGGTGGAGCGTCCAGATTCATAGCATATGATGGCAAGTCCACACACACCCACCTACACATATCCACCTCCACTTCCCATCGTCCACTTCTCGACCAGCTCCGCATCAAAAGTCATCTCAATCATCGTCAATCCAAATTCATCCACATCCTCCGGCCGCATCTCCCCAAACAGCCGCGCACAATGAAAGCGCTGTAAGAACGCCACATTGCCTTGCTCGCACCGGCGCTCCCACTCCGTTGCGCTCCTGGCGTCCCACAAACCGCTGCGATTCGTGAACATGATGCCGCCTGGGCATGTGGCCCAGCGCTGCTGTAGGCCCAGGAAGATAGAGCTGATGCTCATGGCGATGAGCCATGTGCGGCGGATGGATTCGGATAGGATCCAAAGGTGCCACTGCTGTCGGGATGGCGAGGTGTGGTTTTGAAGCTGCTTCAGTGCGTCTGAGGGTTCGCGGAGTGTTCTACTAGCTGAATTCAAAAGCTTGTGGGTCCAGGTATCTTGCGTGAGCAAGTGGCCTTCCGCGACATGTCGGGCGCGTATGTCGCCGTCGTGCAGGCCGATGATCTGGTATACCAGGAGAGCGTGTAGCCTGGCTAACTGGGCGTAGAGATCGATCGGTTCGTTGACGGGCTCGGTCTGATTCTCTTGAACAAGGTCGCTGGATCTGTCTTGCACAATCTGGAGCACAGCTTCTGTGGTCGCGGGTGTGCGGTGCACATAGCTCACCAGAGTGGCATAGGCGATTTGGACGCACGCTGGAAATGAACCCTTGTACAATTGGTGGTGGATGAATGGATTGGTGCCCATGCTGGCCCAGCGTTCGAACCAGCATTGCAAGGTCTTGATATAGTCCTTCATCTTCGCTTTGCTCTGTGGTACTTGGCTGGCGATTGCAGGGTCAATGTCGTGATAAATGCTCCATGAGTTGGGGGCCAAGAACCAATTGGCCTTATTGCCCGGAGTGCCGAGTAATTGGGGCTCAGATGAAGGGTTTAACATATCGAGGTTATTGTCCAGGAAAGGAAACGTTAAATCCATGCCCAGGCTATTCAGATCGTCCGCCGTGATCTCAGCAAGCAGTGTGCCCGTTTCTGTTTCCAGCGGTGCATTCGATACATGTGGCACCAATGGCCGAAGTGATGGGGCGCGTGAGACATCTTGGCCGCCCGGAGATGGATAGAAGCAGGTCATTCCTCTTCTCACGCAGCGTAAACACGACGGCGTTTGGCGTCCACATTTGCGTTTCGATCTTGCACAGGCACTACAAGCGTTCGTTCCCATGTGCTCAACGTTCTTGGGCATCTTGGAAAAGCTACTTTAATCATGATTGTTGACAGGAAAGTTGGCCGTTATTTTTGGACGTTGTCCGTTTCCCGCTACGTCCGCAATCGTCTCATGTTTGATTGGTCAGATCACCCGCACACTACTCCGCGACAACATCTCGCCCAAGGTGATTCCTTGGATAATCGATCGTCTTCCCGCAAAACAGCGAGCAAGATTACGAAGCGACTTCTTCTTGTGTGATAGCTACCGCTCTAGTCCGACGAGACATGCGGAAGAGGCGGGTCGTCTCATGCAATTTTGTGAGAGCACACCTTGAAGGATTGACAAGCAAACGTGAGATTATCCGCGGACGAGATTTTCAAAGTGGACACGATGGTACCAATGTCACTCTCTAGGACGGCCATATGCATGAGGTGTAGAAGCATAAGAAGACCACGACGTCGGCCATCTTTTCAGCTCATCATCAGCACCAAGCATCACAACCTCCTCTGAATCTATTCAGTATAAAATCTCCATATCCAGTCCTTGAACGACTTCTATACCAATCCTCAAGCTCAAAACCATCACAATGGCCGACTTCGACCTCCAAAACAGCGTGTCCACAAACTTCACCACGACAGTCCACAAAGCCCCGTACCCAGCTATATCTCCCACGAACCCTCTTCTCAGCCAATCTGGCAAGACCGTCCTCATCACAGGCGGCGGCGCAGGCATCGGCAAAGCCATCGCACGCCACTTCGTCCTCGCCGGTGCCTCTACCGTCATCATCATTGGACGACGCGTCCAGGTGCTCGAAGAGACCGCTGCCGAGCTCAAAGGCACTGGGAGCAGCAACATCCTGACCCGTGGCGTCGATGTGACCGACGATGCGGGCGTGACTGCACTTTGGGACAGTCTTGCGACAGATGGCATCCACGTCGACGTCCTAATTCTGAATTCTGGCGTAGCCGGGGCCAAAGCGAGCATACTCGAGCTCGGTCTCCCTGCTGTCTGGGATGTCTTCGAAACCAACGTCAAAGGTCCGCTGCACTTCGCCGAGCGCTTCTACAAGCAGTCCTCTAAGCCCAAGGTCAGCTAGCACACGCTTCCCTGACTTGCTCTCTTGCTAATGTACTGCCCAGTCCCTCGTCTCCGTCTCCTCAGCAGTGATACACTATCGCGCCCACCCCATCGTCGCCGTACGACCCACGTACGCGCTCACGAAAAGCGCAGGCACATTGGCCATGACGTTGATCGCAGACGACGTGTCGGCGGACAAGATGCAGGTTGTGAACTTTCACCCAGGTATGATCTACACGTCTGAGCTCGAGAGAGAGGGAATTCCAGAGCACGGTGTGTTCGAGTTTGATGACCGTAAGTACTCCAGATCCTTGCGTGTGCGGCGTGGAGAGCTTACTCAATCACAGCGAACCTACCGGGTGCTTTTGCGGTGTGGGCTGCATCTCCAGAGGCGAAGTACTTGCATGGGCGTTATGTGTACGCGGCGTGGGACGTCGAAGAGTTGAAGGAGCAAGTTTCTGAGCGCTTGTCGGTGGACCGCGATTATTTGGCTCTTGGCGTTAAGGGTTTGAAGTGGGGAAAGAAGGATTTAAGGGAAGCTGATTCTGGAACATGTGGTCCGAGCTGAATGGTCTCGGTGGGTCATCTGCCGTTGTTCGATATTCGATGGATTGGTAGTAGAGGTATTGCTCAAACTTTCTGTAAAACCTGCTATGCACACGTCAATAGGTGTCCCTAACGTGACCAGCTGTCAAGTACCAGGATTGACTTAGCTGTTATTTACTGATCACTATTCCGGAATGCCAGATTGTCCACGTTCCAGTTGAGTATCACTGCAGCTCCATTACATTGAAAGGTCTTCGCGAATAGACAGGCTGTTCGTTCGATGTACAATAATTCCTTGCACAAATGATAATGCAGGATCGTTCTAGCTCTAATGAAGTGTCTAATCATGCAACCGTTTTATCTCGGGCTCACTGACCGTGTCCATTCTTCCACCCTATTCGCATCTGCCCCTTACACGACAACCTTATGCGGCGCATCCTTCTCCTCGGGCTCGCCGAAGATGTTGACCGGCCACCTCGGCTTGTTGGCAATGTAGGGAATGTTGAAGCGGCGCGGCTCCTTGACGCCGATCTGCTCAACCTTCTCGAAGTCCTCCTTCTTGAGCTCAATCTCCTTGAAATTCTCCTGAATGCGCGACGCAGTGACCGACTTGGGGATGACGCTGTGTCCACCGACCGTTGCCCATGCGAGGATGACTTGTGCGGGTGTGGCGTTGTACTTGGAGGCGACTTCCTTGACGGTAGCGTGCTGGACGAGGAGGGGCTCGTTGAACATGTTGTTGCCGAATGCCTGTCAATCTATCAGTAAGGGGAATGCGGGAGCTCAAGAAGGAGGGACGTACGGAGTACTCGGTGATGTGGATATTCTTCTCTTTGCAGAACTGAATGAGATCAGACTGCAGCAGCCTTGGGTGGCGCTCAATCTGGTTGGCTGCTGGGGTGACGCCAGTACCGTCAATGAGTGCCTGGAGGTGCTCCTTGGTGTGGTTTGATACACCAACAGCACGCGCCTTCTTCTTGTCCAGTTTGGTCATGGCACGCCATGTGTCAACGATGGAGACATCGTTCAGCATCTTGACATCGCCGTTGCTCTCAAGTGGGAAGAGGTTCTGGTGGACATCCTTCTGCTCGTCGAACGCAACGGGGAAATGTACGAGGTACAAGTCCAAGTATTCGAGACCAAGTTCTGCCAGGCAGTCGTCAAGCGCGCCGGCTACATCGTCGGGACGATGTTGAGAGTTCCAGAGCTTGGATGTGATGAAGACGTCCTCGCGCTTGAGGTTGGGCACGTCGCCGCCAAACGCCCTCTTGAGCGCACGGGCAATCTCCTTCTGGTTGCCATACACCTTGGCGAGATCGAGGTGACGGTATCCAGCCTTGAGAGCCTCAAAGACAGCGGCCTCAACTTGACCTGGCTCCGCCTGCCAAGTGCCAAAACCCAATTGACTGGAATTTTTTTAGCGTGTGGTGCATAGATTACATGCAGGTACATACGGGATGGCTGCGCCAGTGTTGAGCTTGACTGTTCTTCCGAGAGACATTTTGAAGTATCAATTGCTTGTGCTATATGTGTTCGCAGTGAAAAAAACTTGTTGTGTTTTGTCTCGAGCAATTCTAAGTTTTCGCGGGGTTGAAGTACTGCCTATGGCAACTTGGTGGGGCTCCACCGGAGGCAACGATGACATCGCGCTTTCCCCATGTCTATGTCTAATTGCGTTAGGCATCCGTCGAGAATCCACCACAAAGCGGAGGAGATTGAAGCCCACGAATTAAAACAATGTTCGAGAAGCTTCTTCTTCGAATCGCCTCCGAGATGTTGCCAGGAAACAAGTGCCGTTCGATCGCGCGGTCATCTCCCCTGTGCCTAAGTTACTCCATTTGGGCTACCATCAACGGTGTTTGTTATGTGCTCTCGACGGAATGTGAAGAACCAGATTCCGTCCCCGGACACATATGATCTTTGCAATGCTGCCTCCCACAAGCTCGAATCTATGACACCGGGCGCAGTGTATTTGAACTCCTGCATGTATGCCACTTTGGTGCAAAACCTTGTCGACTCGAGCAATTGTCCTTCAAAGATTTCGCAATGTAGCTGTGTTACGTTCATCTATCCACATATTACAATTTCAAATACAGAGTAGTTGACTACATCTTGTGCTTCATGTAGCTAGTGCTAGTGCTGCCTTGCAGCATAAGAGACTGCTACTGTTCGAAGACTTCGCTGTTAGTAAGGACTTCCTTCTCTAACCACAAGAGCACTGAATCGAATACGGGTGTGCTTGACGGACAAGATGCTAAGAGTGATGGCTCGCAGCATTACCACATAGACGGCAGGCAGACTGATGTATAGTCTAGTGCAGTGTCAATTTTCTACGACTCTAAGCAAAGTATAGCCTATCCATCTCCAATGGCACATCGAAAGATGTCGAAAGATTCCAAAATTACGACCCCAATAGGGAATTCTACTGACACAATTATGTTCGTAATCGCGTGCAAGAACGCCTGAACTCCGACTCCGTCAGCTCAGCTACTTGTCTCATTGAAGCTAGTGTAATCGAAGCACCTGAGTCACCTGAACCATAACATTCATCGCTTCGTGAGTTCGAAGTACCACAATTAACGAGTCAATTCGTAGAGTAACAAAACGGCACATCATGTCTTCAGTAAATCCGTCACAACTAGGATGGATCGGTCTAGGCTCAATGGGCCTAGCAATGGCCCTCAATATCCAGAAACACATCACGCAAAACAACCTTCCAGCACTCAAGTATTGGAACCGCACTATATCTCGCGGCGAGACGCTGAAAGAACTCGGGGGCATTGCATGTACATCGCCTGAAGAACTGGCGCGAAACTGCGATGTCATATTCATCTCCGTAAGCCCATAATCTCCATCCTATTTTCTACATCTAACCCCATAAAGGTCAGCGACGACGCAACCCTCAAGACTATAATCAACACATTAATCGCCAGTGGCCCTCTCACCAACAAGCTCATCGTCGACACGACGACCTGTCATCCAAACACATCTGCCACCATCTCATCTCTCCTCTCCTCACACTCAGCAACATACATCGCCGCCCCAGTCTTCGGCTCTACGCCGGTCGCACAAGCAGGACAACTACTGGTTGCCGTCGCAGGATCGGCGTCCGCGATAGCAATTGTGAATCCGTATTTGCAAGGCGTCATAGCGCGTGCCGTAATTGAAGTAGGCGAGCAGCCTGAGAAAGCACTGCTCTTGAAGACGACGAGTAATTCCATAACCGCGGGACTCATGTATTTGCTCTCGGAAGCACACACGCTAGCCGAAGTGTCTGGCCTCCCTTCTTCAACGCTGCACACACTCGTCGAGCACAATTTCGGTACGTATGCTGCTGGTGTGTCGGAGCGACTAATTAGCGGTGCGTACTGCCCTGCTCCTAGTGAGGCGCCGCGGTCAGGGCTGGAGTTGGGGATCAAGGATGTTGGGCATGCGGTGAGTCTGGCGAAGGAGAAGGGAATGGATCTGAGGCTGGGCGAGATGTATCTTGAAGCTGCGGGTGAGGCGAAGGCGTGGGGTGATGCGAGTGGGAGGAAGATGGATAGCAGTGCTGTGTTTGGCGTGGTGAGGCGTAGAGCAGGGTTGGAGTTTGAAAACGAGGCTGTCAAGGGGAGGGATGAGTCAAGACAGAGCATGCCAGATGCAACGTAGTACTGAAAAAGTGCTGTCGGACACGCTTTAATTCTAACCAGCTCTACCTTTATCTTTGAGTGTCTAAATCATCACCACTGGAATGAAGCTACGCCACGTTCTCAGCAGCTTGCAGCTCAGCTTCTACTTCCGCGATGACTACCTTGCGCACGCCTTCCCAGCCCTCAGACTTCTTCAACAGGCTGACCCTCCGCGGCTTGTCTTCAAGGCCTTTAAACTCAACAGGTAGCACCTTCTCCTGGAAGTATTCTTTGTGTTCTGGCAACGCCAGCTCGACTGCGTTCGCGAACTTGGCAGGATGTGCAGTGGCGAGCGCGATGTGGTGTGTCGATGGCGGTTTGGAGACCTCTGCTGAGCGTAATGCTGCTGCAATGCCGATGGCTGAATGCGGGTCGAGGACGTAGCTCTTCAATGCTGAAGCGCTGAAGATGTTCTTGATTGTGTCGATGGTCTCCTCGTCGCTCACACGATACGAGGCGAAGTCGGACTGTGCTGCCTTGAGAATCTGCTGGTCGACGCCGAACCCTCCCTTCGACTTGAGGTCGTTGAGCCAGCCCCGTACGTGGTCGCCTGCTTGACTCCGCCGCTGGATGACTGCGTCTGAGTTTGTGCTGTACACGTCGTATGCCAGGAACCAGAGCAACCGCTCAAAGTTCGATGACACCAGGATGTCCATGGCGGGACTCAGTGTCTCCTTCACGCCTCCCTCGTGCGCCTTGACGCCGTCCGCGACTAAGCCACCCTCGGCCTCTTTGCCGTGCACGGGGTGCTTCTCGTATTTGCCAGACTCCCAGAAGCGGTGCAGGATGTCATTCTCGTTTGTCGCGATCACGAGCTTCTCCGCTGGTAGGCCCATGCGCTTCGCGAAGAAGCCAGCAAGTATGTCGCCGAAGTTGCCTGTGGGCACAACGAATCGGACGGTGGACGCGGGGAGGAAGGCGGGGGATTTGATGAGGTCGAAGTAGGAGTAGAAGTAGTAGGTGATCTGGGCAAGGATGCGGGCCCAGTTAATCGAGTTCACGGCAGCGACGTGATGTGACTTGTTCATCTCGGGGTCTGCGAAGAGAGCTTTGACGAAGTCCTACGCTTTGTTAGTTACGTACGCCTAAGGGATATGTTATGCGTACCTGGCAGTCGTCGAATGTGCCATCAACAGCCAAGTTGTGTACGTTCGCGTCCATGACGGTGGTCATTTGTGCTTCTTGGATGGCGCTGACCTTACCATGCGGGTGCATGATAAAGACAGACACATCCTTCTTACCGCGCAGGCCGTAGATGGCTGCTGAGCCGGTATCACCACTTGTCGCGCCAATGACGGTCAAGTGCTCCCTGTCGCGTCCAGACTTGCCCTCGTTCTTGCGAACGAGAAAGTACTCGAACAGGTTGCCGAGGAACTGGAGCGCGACATCCTTGAAAGCAAATGTCGGCCCGTGGAACAGCTCCAGCAGATGTATGTTCTTCTCCTTGTCGATTGTAACGGTCGGCGTGACGTCTTTCGCGCGGAAGGTGGAGTAGCTGCGGTGGATGATGTCTTTGAGGTCCGCAGACGGTATCTCGGACGGGGAGATGTAGAGGGAGAAGATCTCGTATGCGAGGTCCGCGAAGCATAGGTCTTTCCAGCTGGACGCCCAGTTGTCGGGTAGGACAGGGATCTCTTCGGGGATGAACAGGCCGCCGTCTGAGGCGAGGCCCTTTAATACGACTTCCTCGAAAGAGAGCTACGTGGGTTAGAATAGTCTTTGCACGCCGACTCTCGATGCGCAAGGAGACGTACATCGTAAGAACCCCCTCGGGTGCTCAGGTAGCGCTGAGACGTGGTGTGTGAAGACATGATGCACAATGCTAGTCAAAGATTGTGCGCAAGGAGCAAGTAAAGTGGGATATATGGTTCAACGGCCTGGTATGTGAAGTGAAGCGTCCCCGTGGGGTGTGCAGGTCAAAAAGTAGCTCCGCAATCGCAGTGACTCAAGAAGCTTCCTCCGTGCTCATTGCCCTGCTATTGCCCTCTGATGTGTTGCCCTGGCGCACAATAGGCTGCTGCGTTAAGCTATCGATTGTTTAACTATAGCGACAGAATCATTACGACGTATTCAGCTTGCCAATGCAAGAATACTGAGAGACCTATGATGCCCCGCGCGTGCAGTTGACGCCCCGCCAAAGATTCCTGTTCCTGCATTGCGCTGGCGGCATCGGCGTCGGACATTGTGACTACCATCTCCACCATCTCATCTACGTACAGCCGCTGAACCACACGTACCACACAGGGCACGGAGGACTGCTTACAGAATTCTCTGCCCTTGTTTCTCGGTGAAATTTGAGGCCGGAATGAAGGTCCATGGCAGCCATCCGCCGAAAACTTTATATCGTGTTGTGGAGCTATCCGTAGAGGCTTGTGCGTGTGCAGAAGCACAAAGAATTGCACAACGATCTTGGGGCATTTTGAACGGGGCTTGAATTCTACTACTTCTGCTTAGTTGCTGGCAGAGATGACAAGGACTTGCGCGTCTTGGAGGAAGGACATTGATGCAGACGGTGGTCCTATGTAGCTTCGCAGTTCGTTCCAGGTCGACTTTCCAACTCTCCAACTGCCATTCATATGCAGTGTCAGTGAATTCTACAAGCACACATTTACTGAATAGTGTTCAAGGCCGTGCTTACATGCAAACTCCAGACTCGACAACGAGGCTAGGATTGAGTTCGATCGAAGATTGAGCTATAGTGCTTGCATTGCTTGGGTAGGTCTTGAACACACTCAAGCATGTTTTCCGCGCTTCCGTACACCATGATCAACGTGAAAGTAATTCCTTACAACCATTTCGTCGTCTCATGTCCTGCAGTATCGGCGGTCGGCACCGGCGAACTGTCGGCGAATTGTCGGCGCACTGTTGCACGCACGGGCTGCGCACAGAGCCGCAAATTTGCGCCTTGGTAAGCAACGCGCTAGCAAAATTAGCGCCGCCCGCTGAGTATATATTCATCGCAGCCCTCGCCCTCAGCTTGTTTCTTCAGTTGACGATGTAAGTTCCACCCGACCCGCACGTTTCGGTCGCACAGCTAACAGCCTTTCCAGACTTCATAGAATCATTTCTATAGTTATCTTCTCCTTCTGAGCTTCTCACAAAAGCCACAGAATCTCCAACCTGGTTGATGACTTGCAGCCTCGATGTCCCGGAGTGAGGCCTTATTACGTTTGCTTCGGCGAGCGTGGCGATGATCTTCAGCCAACTGGTCTCGTACTTCGGTCGAGCTGGACGGCAGGATGTTGACGGCAATCTGACAGGCCTTTTTCATTGACCATGCTGGCTTGCCAGGTGCTCGAGGAAGAAGTTATCTTTTTGTACCGTGACAGCGACTTGATATCTTGGCATCCGCAAACCTAGGATCGCACTTTGGCGTATTTCCTAACTCCACACCACATTGACTGCACGCCATATTCACTATCCAGCTACGGAGCGCAATGATCCACTGCTCAACACCATCCGTACTTCTCGTTCCCA
>Ga0265797_10011471_pt1 | contig 11090 bp, 17 predicted proteins | sample P2T30metagenome_FD_192433 | JGI IMG/M metagenome (GOLD analysis project Ga0265797, IMG submission 192433) | Plant litter microbial communities from East Loma Ridge, Irvine, California - P2 T30 | ecosystem: Environmental > Terrestrial > Plant litter > Unclassified | place: USA: California... | reverse complement strand
AAGAGCGTGAGTGATTGTATTATCGTAGCGAGTAGTAGATCGAGATCTAAGTAACAAATCTGAAATTCTGACCTGCTTCTAGTACTGGCCCGCTTCTAGTACACTGACGTTACACACAGGGTATGGATGGCTATTGCATGCGCCATGAGTGGACACTGTATGTCTTTGACAGTGTGCCAATGGTGTTATCGGCTATCCTAATGCTCGTGTGGTTCCCCGCGACACTGCGGGAGGGATTTCGCTAGGAGTGTACCTCTGTACTTGGAGACAGATCAAGGAGACATGGAAGGCGGTGTACTGCTTGTGATTGCGAGCGATTCAATTGATAGACTTCTCGAGTTGTATAGACATTGATTATAGCAATCCCAGTCATCAATCACCGTGTACATCTCGCATTGCATTTGGTCAGATATACCATGACATTCAGCAACGGTAGCGACGTGGCCGTGGCTTTTACCACTTCATTTCAGCAGTAGAGTTTACCTCCTAGTGCCAACGAGAGCGCCTTGGATACCGCTTTTCTGATACGCAAATGGCCCTCTAGCGGCAAAAGATAGTGATTGCCGAAATATAAGCATCGCAAAGTGGAGACTCAGGAATACGTTGCGGGATACGCTGAGATACGCCGAACACGCCCGAAAGAATACGCGTATTTGGGCAAATACGCGTATTTAGATCCGTCAATGGATGCAAGTACCAGGCCCGAGAGAACGAGAATGGGTAACATTTAGCGTCGCTCCTTGTATACCGTGGACCATGTACGCGTCTCGTTAGCCAAGAGCCAGGACAATAATAGATTGGTCGCTCGCGAGCAGCGATCAATTGGTACATATAGTCGTTTGACCGCGCTGGCTGTCGAATAGTTTCTGTACACAACCCATCATCAGCCATCGACTTCAACAATCATGCAACCTTCCACCTGGACTCTACCCTCTTGGCTCATAGTCACATCGCTAATTGGCTATGGAAATGCAGCCATCGTGGACAACTCTGCTTGTGTTCCTTCCACGTTCACCTTTCCGGAGATCTTAGGCGCAAAGCTGATTGACGTTGCCGCGAATGAAATATACAAGTACTCAACATCTTCGATCCTCCCCGGCACCGATATTCCTGCAGCAGCGCCCATCGATTTCTGCAATGCGACGGTCACATACACCCACCCTGGCTGGAACGACACCATCAACGTTTCCGTGTGGCTTCCGTTGAGAGGCTGGAACGGAAGACTCTTGGGCGTTGGAGGTGGAGGCTTTGCTGCATCTTTCGGCTACGTTTACCAGACTGCCGCTGTCGACAAGGGATTCGTCGCTGTTGCCACTGACTCTGGCCACGCATCCGGGCAAGCAGCTGCTACAGACCCAAGCCCGTGGGCCATAACTAGCCCTGGCAACCTCAACCTCCCGCTCATCGAGGACTTCGCCTCGCGGACTCTGGGCGAACTCAGCACGATTGCGAAGCACGCGACCAGAGACTTTTACGGCAGCGGGCCTTCGTACTCGTACTTCACTGGATGCTCCGGCGGCGGACGACAGGGACTCGAGCTGGCGCAGACGTTCCCGGAAGCCTTCGATGGCATTTTAGCGGCGGCGCCGGCCATTTACTTTGATACTTTCCTGGTGTCTGGATATTGGCCTACGCTGTTGATGAAACAACAGAATGTCTCCGTGGCTCAATGTGAGGTCAAGGCCTTCACGGCAGCTGCGATCAAGCAATGCGATAGGCTGGATGGCTTGGAAGACGGCATCATCTCTCACCCGGCTTATTGCCAGTTCGATGCGCACGTTCTCGTTGGTAGCAACTTCTCCTGTGACGGCGAGCAGCGCAAATACACAGAATCCGGAGCAAAAGTCGTCCAAGCCGCTTGGTCCGGCTTCAACAGTTCTGAAATCTCCTGGCCGGGCGTCGAGGTCGGCGCCGATCTCACGGAGTCTCTCATCGTCGCCGAGTGCGCTGAAGGTGATGCTTCGTGCTTTGCTTCCAAACTCTGGACCGGCATGCTGGCGAACTTCGTCGTGGCGGATCCCGACTTCGACCCTTCGATGCTGTCGACCAAGGAATTTTCCCACCTCCTCGCGCGATCTGTGGCAATGTGGCGCTCAAAGCTAGGCTCCGCGAATCCAAATTTGCACCGCTTCCAAGAAGCCGGTGGTAAGCTGATTACCTGGCACGGTACAGCCGACACGACGATCCCGCCCAAAGGCTCCGAGAAGTATTACAACGATGTGCTGAAGCACAACGAAAACGTCCCAGACTTCTTTCGCCACTTTGAAGTGCCCGGTGTTGGCCATTGCAGCGGTGGTTCTGGTCCGTTGCCGAATGCTGCGCTCGAACAGCTCATGGCCTGGGTTGAGAACAAGACTGCTCCTGCTACGCTGGAGGCTTCGTCGGCCAGGACAGGTCTTCACAGACCGCTGTGCCCGTGCCCTTCGCGACAGGTTTATCTGGGTGGAAATGCCAACGAGACGACCTCTTTTGCGTGCGTGCCGAGAGCATAGATTTGAGTGCATTCGATGGGAATTTCCTTTGTTTTGCTGCATTTGCCTGGCGTGCGTGTCGTGTCGAAGAAATCCGCCTGAAGACAGGCTCTTGGGCTCACAGTTGGTCAGCGTTATCATTCAAATCGTATACTTACTATAGTCTTTGCTATCCACCATAGAATCTAATATGTACAACACACTATTATCGAGATAATCCTCGTTTGTTTTCCTCTGACCTGATGTGTTGACGTCTTCGCGCTCTGCTCGCAGAATGCGAAGCAAAGCCCGACCCAGAACGCGAAGGAACCCGAGCTTCTCGCAAGTCGCAACACATGCACCGTACAAAGTACGTGGTGACGCTCAGCCTCAACGTACGCGCTTCTCTGTCTTTACCTTGGCAATATGTAGTCCATGGCAATACACGTATTTAGATAGGATAAATCAGCCCAGACCCCTCCAGAGATTACTACCCTACCTTACCAACAACTTCCTTGATTCGAACACTGTCTTCTTCACAATTGGGCAATCGCACCTTCCGTCTACCAAATAAAAACACAACCAGCCACCCAAAAACAAGGATGCAGCTGATATCTTCAATCCTCTCCTTCGACGAGAGCTGGAAATTCCGGGTCCACATCACGCAAATCGTCCTAATCGTCCTCGCAATCATCCTCTCCATCGGCCGCGTCACAATTCGAAACCCTCCCGCGACGAGAGCAAACACCGTCGCCATTACCATGGTACGTATCACCTCAAACCCACCCCGTGACCCGCATAAACAATGAGAACGCACACCAATCTAACACCAAACAACAGGGCCTCAAATCCCTCGTCGTAATCGCCTACCAACTCCTAACCGAGCACCGCGCCCGCCTCCGCAAATGGGCCAGCACGAAAGCGAACGCCATTCTCAACGGCGTGGAAGTTGTGTTTTGGCTCGCTGTGCTTGTTGTCACGGGCATGGGAGTTGGGAGGGCGAGCGGTGCTGCTGCGGCGCTGAGCGCGTTGACGCTGATTCTGGCGATTGTGTTGGAGTAAGTTGAACTTCTTCGAATGATTGGATTGAGTTGTTGTGTGGAAATAGGTTGCTGACGTGTTGCGGAACAGGTTGCTGAGTATTTGGATGGCCGGCTGCTCGATTAAGGTGCATCGACGGGCGAAGGCGAGTGCTAGGTATGGTGTGGGTGCTGCGGCGCCGACGTTTGTTCAGAGCAGGCCGAAGAGTCATGCGTATCCGCCGCCTGCTATGCAGGAAAGGGGATATGGCGCATGAGAGTCGAAGTGTTGGGTGGTTTCGTTGGTTGGAGAAGGTCTGCGGACGGATGAGTATGGTAGATGTAAAAGAACCTGGAGGCTTGCATGGAGTAGCGGTTGTTATAGATCTTAATGAGTTCACGATTGTTCGGGCCATTCGCTTTAAACACAGGAAATTATCACGCCGACCAACCAAATTTTATGATGATTTGGTGTCAATATCTCAGTGGCTGATTTGCCATTTCAGCTAGCGATGTGATGCAATGTACACCTGAAGTCGATTTGAGATGCGACCGCATGTGTGTTCTCGAAGACTTACTGTTTCATCCGCCTGTACACGAGTCATATTACAGTACAACGCCGGAAGTCGGATAGAGGTAGCAAGCAGACGAATAGTTGCACATTCCACGCTGGCACCATTGGCAGCATTAGTGAAAACCAGGCCAAGACGTGAGTTCCGCCATCAACAGCCGTAAAAGAGAGTGCAATAGCCGCTTTCATCGTATCCCGTACGACTGCCACGTGCGTGCACTCAAGGTTGAAGACCATGCGTAGGCTAAGCAGCTTGTCCGTACAACGCAAGCAAAAAAGCCTGTTGCGCTGTCCATAACACAAGCGACAGCCTCACCGTACGTGCTGTGGTTGGCAGGGTTGGTAGCTTTTGCGTGCGCGCGTGTTGTTGAGACGGCGACATGACCATCCTGGCCGGGCGGACCGCGTTAGCCGAACACAGACAGGTAGGATGTGTCCTGTACCTCGAAGCTTCGGAATGGGACTGTCGGATAATTACATCCATTGACGACGCATGCATGCATCCGAGGACAATTGATTCTCTTGCTGGTGCAGGCTTGCAGAGAGGGAAGGTCGGTCGGGCGGGCGGGCGGTAAAGGTTGGCTAAGGAGAAGGGAGGTGAGGTGAGGCTGGTGCTGGACACATCCTGGCGTCGATCTCGATCAGCGCGCCACGTGCTTGAGCGGTCCAGGGTAGTGGCCATGCGACGACTCTAGCTGAGTTGTGGTATTTGCGTCGCCATCAAATTGCGTATGTACGACGACGGGGCATCGCTAGGAGGAATCGCAGGGGAGGTGCGATTTAGCTATATTGCTCACGGAGATTTAGTCATGCTGCTGCATGGGTGAACCACCACGGGTGAGAGTGGCGGAGTGATCGGCGGCTTGCCAGGTCAGGCCTGTCGATACGACGATACCCAGCGGGTCGATTTGCAGACGCGGTCATCTGTGCTTCCTCGTAAATTGCTTGCGGAGCGGACACCGACTTTTGTTGTTGTTGTATGTGCGACTCGAGTCACGGGCGGCGGATGTAGCATGCAACATGCAAACGCCCTGCTGGCTGCTGTGCTGTATTGCGCAGCGACCCGATATTGAAGCCGAGACGCGGGTGGTAGTGAGAGGGCAAAGATGCAGACGGGCTGATCTAATGTTATATATGCGTCGCGCGTCTCGCATCAGCACAAGTGCGAGTGCGTCATCGCCGTCGCGAGGGTACATGTAGTAACACAAATACATGTGGTGAGGTGAGGTTGCTGTGGTGTTGTAGTAAGCAGGCATCCCCGTGTCAATACATGTTCCTTAACCAGCTCACAGCCAGCAGCACATCGAGACGAGACGAGACGAGACAAGGCGAGACAAGGCGAGACATGGGAGGCATGGCATCAAGGGTTCCTTGGACAGTCTCGTGAGAGTACAGCAGTGTAGATAGACTAGCGCAGATGGACATGACAGTACATATCTAATACATGCAGGAGCGTTGGGCAGCCGAAATTGAACGGGGTGATGGCATGTACAGCCCTTGAACAGTAGATTCAACCCAGAAGGCCTTATAGTTACGGCGCATTGGTTCAGCCGCGTAGGTTTGAGACGTTTGGTCGTGCGGCACGCATGGAGGATGGGGCACTGATGGAATTGTTCTCGCGAAAAACCACATGGACATATATACAACCAAGAGGCAGACTATTGCGCCGCGCGATGAAACACGGCTTGGATGGCCTGGCAGATCAGCGGCGCGCAGTAGCAGTGATAGTAGTACGACTATTGCTGATACACATATGCATCTATGCATGCCAGCAGGGCGGTGATACGAGGCGAGGCAGTGGGCAATAATATGCTGCACTGTCCAGGACTCCAGGGCATCGGTCGGGCAGTCGGTCGGAGTGTCGGCATGGGTGCACGCTGTTTCGATGGTGAATGTCTGAGATGCTAGAGAGACCAAGGGACGGACACGCAGCAGGCCAAGGCAGAAGGATGCGTTGCTACAAGCCTGCTCCCTGCTCGCTTTCTTCATGCATGCAAATCGGTACCTACCGCCGCCGTGTCCATCTTCCCCCGGAGATCTGTCGGTCGGGTCGGGAGGAGGTGTTGTTTCATTGGTAAGGCGCGCCAGAGTTTGGCTTCGGTCGCGGTGGTGGTAGTGTGTCGGTGGTGTGTCGCTGCTGGGCTGCCTTTTCCATGGAACGCTGCGCTGCACGGCGGCCGCTATGCTCGCGCTATCAGTTCGCAGCCCATCCCATCCCATGCAGCATCAGCATCATCACCGCACATTCTCGGGTCGGGACAGCAGATTCTGTCGTCCTGGCCCGCCCTGCAAGGTTTGTCTCTCTCGCGATACTTGGCTCTCTGCTGGCCTGGCCTGCCTGCTAGAGTGAGCGTCTTGCCCGCCGCATCCTCGCCCGCCGTGAGACATTCCCGCGCCCCTGACTATTGCGCGCACGCATCGCAAGGGAGCACCGAGCGTCGCCCATCTAACACCTGCGCCTGCGCTGGAACATCCGTCCGAGCCCTCGCGCGCCTTACCTTGCGTTGCATGATCGATCATCTCGACCTGCCTACAATCCCCATCCCCATCCCATCTCGCTGCTGCACGGAGGACTGACTACTGCTGAGGTGACGTGGTGGGAGCCCGCTCTCTTTCTGTCTCGCCTTCCATCCTTCTTCCCTGCCCCTCCCTCTGTTTTGGCCCTGCACCTCTTTTTGCACGCCTTTCTTGCCACCACCACCACCATTGCACTGCCAATCTCTCCCTTCCATCTGTCTTTCCTACCTCATCACTCACCCACAGCTCCTTTCTTCTTCTGAACACTGCCTCGAACCACAGCGCATAATCTGTGCCATCCACTCGTTTCATCTCGCTCTCTTTCTTTGTGCTCGACCACCGCCTGGTTACGTCGGCTTACCCGGACGCTTGCGGCTATCAAAACACCCATACCACAACACTTCCATTCACTCCGACCCCGGCGTACAGGTATGCTCAGAACATTCCATTTCCCGGTTCTCGAATCACACTGTGCTAGCATCGTGGCATCCGCTCGACCCCAGCACGCTCCATGCGGCTTGCTGGCTTGACCATCATATGCTGTGCCCGTGTAACGAACTTGTGACTTCGGCGCTTCTTACTAACTGCAACCCGTCAGGCCTTTGATTCACAACCTCCTCTTTGGGCGGCTCTCTGCATTTCAACGTGTTTCTTTCATCGCTTGCCCAGGACAAGGTCTCACCTTCCTTTCGAAACACTCCTTGCTTGTGCAGGAAGTCCTTTCTGTCTGCAACTTGCAGGAAGTGATCAGCTTTGCGACGCCGTTGCCGTGAAGCACAACAACAACACCTGCTCGTGAACGCACAGCGTGCCTCTTCACTGCCAACAAACATGGCGCCCGCTGCCAACACAAACAGCTTGCCGAACCGTGAAAAGGCGCCTGCTGCCTCTCACACCCGACACGCCAGCAAATCAATGGAGGGTCAGAGTCGCGTAGCAGCGGCTAGAAGTAGAACAGGCTCGAATGCTTGTGAATGGGGCCACGTCAGCAACCCAATACAGCAACCACAATTCGACACAGGCAACATCTCTACCAACCAGAAATCCTTCGGAACAACCACAATGAACACCGTCTCACAGCAAAACGTCGACGCAGAGATCGAAAGACATCTCCGGGCGAGTGGGCCTCGAGGAGATGAGATCCTCCCAGCCTACCGCAATGCCTCAGAACAACCACCCATCACACCCGACTCGCTCACCGAGCTGGACATGCCACGGATAATCAACAACCCGAAACTTCGCCACGACGTGAACTTTGATCGCGAACTGCACTTCCGACCCAACCTGGACGGAGCACGAGGGAAAGAGAAGATCAAGTCGGCCAACGACTACTGGAAGGCATTGGAGGCCGAGCTTTACATGCTCGATCTCTCGCAAAGAGCGAGGGCACAACCTGACGACGGATCGGTCAGTCCAGGCTACTGGGAAAGTCTTATGAGGGCGAGCAGGAAACGGCTGCCCAGTGTGTTCAAAGTTGTGCGCGATATCCTGATCACTCTAGTACCGGATCAAGATCAGGCCAAGATTACGGAGCGACTAGACGTTGATTTGCTTATCCAGCAAATCAACAATGGAGTGTGCGATCTTGTGGATCTGGCCAACTGGCTGGGAATCGTCTTGAAGAACCATTGTGCGCCAATGAGGGACGCACTCGTGGATAAGATGCGTAAGAGCATCACTAAGGGTGCGCAGCAAGCGGATCAGAAGCTCATGGTCAGCGGATTGCGACAATTGCTCAATCTGCTGGAAGCGATGAAGCTGGATGTTGCAAACCACCAAATCAGGCACATGCGCCCACTTTTGATAGCCGACACGGTCAACTTTCAGAAGCGGTACAACGACCACCGCATTGGCCTTGGCAAGCTGAACCCAGACGTCTCACGAATGTGGCTGGAGCAGGAATACGACACTCTTAGTCTGATGGGAGAAGAACCGCTCACCTACCTGGACGCCCTGACACACGCCATTCTGCGCGACTTGCTCTTCTGCTCAAGTACGACCAGTCTCACCTCTACCTTCTACCTCGATCTCGACCGTCTGCGCGGAATCCGTGTCGACATGCACAACGTCATCTGCCACAAGATCTGTGGCGATGTTCTCGTGCATCTACTTGGTGTTGGAACCTCCAGACATGAAACATCCAAAGCGTTGACCGCCCTACGTACCTCACTCACAGCAATCGTCGGAACGCAAGGCCTTTGGGTTGAATCCGTTGGAAACATTGCAGTAGAGATTGTGCGCCTTGTCCTTACACTCGAAGGCCGGGCACACCCATACGACGCAGATCTGATTCGACTGGCTGAGAACAAACTTCAGGAGGATCTTGAAGCCACTTCCTCAGCTTTCTGCATGCATGCACAAGACATGCTTGATCGCCTTCTCCCGAAAACGAAAGATTGCGTCAACACTCACTGCAGACTCCCCGCAATCGAGCTGCAGGACGCACTTGTACCACTGTTGCCTGCTGCAACCAACCACTCCTTTGGTATGGGCGCTATTTGTGAGCCCGTTGCAGCGGCAAGGTCTTCAGATCCTGACATCGATCTCGTGCGTCGCTTCTCACATGTTATTGTGCTACACTGGCAAGTTTGGGCCGATCTGGTCTACCTTGTCGAGCCAGAACCAGAATACGGCCTCAACTCGCCTTCACCCTCAGCCTCACCAGAGCCCGTCACTCGCGCGATCTTTGATCCCGGCCACAAGTTCATCCCAAAAGCCGTGACGATGGATCCTGACGACACCGGCATGCCTACTCCCGCGCCATCTCCAGAGGCGAACTCTGATCTCAACGAGGGCGATCAGACGGAGTCGTTCGAAAACTCGATGCAATCTTTCTCATCCGAAGACCCGAGCGCTCGTTAGTCTGACCATCACCATATTACTGGCATACGTCGAATTCACAGTCGCTCAACAGCGGCTACATGAATGCAGTCCTCATCTCTGCATACAGCCCTCATACACCCTGCCGCCTTCTCTTCCAAGGCGCACCACACTTTACGGCCATAATCGAACAACGGCGGCCTCCACATCACCATTCCATTTCCCGTCATTGGTATTAGCATCGGCGTTCCTGTATCCACATCCCCGGCATCTGGATATCTGGGTCTGCCCAGCAGCCTTCCACACTCTATTGGATCTGGCATGCTTGCTCTTTTCTGTCTTTCTTGTTTTCTGTTTTGGTCGGGCTTTGTCATTTTCATTGTGTCACCAGTACATGATACCCCTCATCATCCGACTCTGTTGGTTTATCTTGCGATTTCATTCTGCCTTTCCGGCGCTCGTCAAACCTTTTCTTTATTGTTATCATTATCGGGTGCCAATCATTGGCGTGGAGACAGAGAGAAAGCGCACAGGAAGCTGTACATAAGCTAGGATGTTTTTTGTTTTCTTGCACTTTGGATGGAACATGGGTTTTCTGGTCGGGTTGGGATGGGATGAGGCTGGCTATTGCCATACGCCCTTGGTAATTATTTCGGGAGAGGAGGGAGATAGGATTGTTTGCTGTTCATTGGATCATGGGTAGCTTTTTTGCCTGCTTTTTGTGCCCTTTTCAATGGTTACTGGATAGCATGTTTTGGGTTTTTACCTTACTTGATAGACAGACGGGAATTTCGGAAGTTTCTGAGATGCTGATTACATTGTACTTGTACTTGTTCTTTTTTTTTTTTTTGCTGTGGTGAGGGTGCTGGCTTGTGCCAGCTCTCAGAGGTCGGAGTATCCTCTCTCTCGGTGGCAGTGGCACGAAGTCCCCATCCCTACATGTAGTCCTACTGTAAATACACATTGTGCTGTTGATTGTCTGTCGATAGCATGCGTCGATCTGAGAATAACCTTATACGTCCCGGTGGTTCCTCTTTTCGTGACCAGCTGCATTTTCAATTACGTTGGTGAGCATGCATGCACGCCTGCTTGCTATTCTAGTTCTGAGTCTCTCTTCGATGACTGCGATGCTCGGTCGCTAGGTCTGATCGTTTTTGTTACGTTGTGACGGATGCGGGAGCCAGCGGTGTTGTACTTGGAAGTAGACTACTTACTGTACTGATCGAAGACTTGAATGTAATTTTGAGACCTGGTGAATTTTGTTTTCAGTACATGGGCTTTGGGTTCGTACGCTTTGGCAGCGTTTTTGGGGGTTGGATGGGACTGAGCGGGTTTTGTGAGCATGATGGCGATGGTCAATGAGAGTTGTGCTGAAGTGAATGATATATAATGATACGTGGGCAGTGGGCGTATCAGTGATGATCCAATTAAATTCCCGGCACCGAAATGTTCCATTCATTCACTTCAGTCGCTTTGGCGCGCTCTTACCCATTCATTTTCATGCCCAGCGTGCGCGTGCCCTTCCAACGACCACTCACAACCACGACTCGACCTTTTCACGAGCAGGAACCCTCCATCCACCAAAACCATACTGTTTGTTCCTTTGAGATCGTTTAGGGCCTTCTCTTCCATTTGGTAAGCTCGATCTCACTCCTCCCGTTGTTTGAATCACTAACACGATCCAGAAACAATGCCCACCACGACCGCCACCAC
>Ga0265797_10011470_pt1 | contig 11091 bp, 10 predicted proteins | sample P2T30metagenome_FD_192433 | JGI IMG/M metagenome (GOLD analysis project Ga0265797, IMG submission 192433) | Plant litter microbial communities from East Loma Ridge, Irvine, California - P2 T30 | ecosystem: Environmental > Terrestrial > Plant litter > Unclassified | place: USA: California... | reverse complement strand
CAGCTAGGCGTGGAGCTGGTCGAGCAGAACTGGGCCGAGATCAACGCTGCTTGGCTCCGCGAGCATGAAGTGTCCCGGATTTTCATCGCCTCTCACAACGAGCCAAACCAGTTTGCAGAAGAGTCGCAGTTCCACAACGAAGCCCTGCGCGCTGGTGTGAAGTACGTGGTGCGTGTTTCGACCACCGCGGCCAACGTAACTCCGGATTACCTCTCTTATTACCCGCGCACTCACTGGGCCATCGAACAAATGCTCAGCCAGCCTGAGTTCGACGCTTTGAACTGGACTTCTCTGCAGCCCAACGTTTTCTCGACGTTCATCCTCGGCCCAGCTGCAGAGTTCGTCAAAGAGCACCGCAAGTCAGGTCAGCAAGGTACCTTAGGCATGATGCTGGCCGCCGATGCGCCTGTTGGAATCATCGAGCCAACGGAGGTTGGTGTGTTTGCAGCACACCTGTTAGCCCAGGACAATACCACGAAGCACAACAAGGCTAGGTATGTCCTTAACGGTCCCGAGGACATCACCGGCGAGCAAGTTGTGAAGATGGTGGAATCGACTATTATCGAGAAGGTGAAAGATGTCAAGTTTAAGGACGTCTCTTCTATTGAACAGTGGGCAGAAATGCAAACAACACAGTCGAAGAACATCATTCGCTCTATCACATTCGCTCCGGTAACTGCATGGGAAGGCAAGTGCAAAGCATCTACCACTAGCAAAGAGGTGCTTGAGATTGCAGCACCTCGACGTACTCCTGAAGAAGTATTCAAGATGCTGTTAGAGGGATAGATCGAGCGCGTCGCCACATGGCAATACAAGAGAGCGTGTGATCATTTCAAATTATACTAGACTACACGTTGTGTAATGCAATTCAATCTGTCCCGCGCCCTGTGTTTGGTCGCTGTGGTTCCTTCGTCTCTACTTGTTATCAGGTTCTCAAAATGTGAGTTTGTAATGTCAAATGCAGAAAAGCCGACGATTGCTTCCAAGAACGCGAGCTCAAAGCTTAGAGTCTATCCACTTGGGTCGTCTCTTCTCCTTGAAAGCTACCAATCCTTCCTTTGTATTATCACTACGCATCAATCGCCGGTAAACGTTCTCATGAGTAATCTGGAAAGCCCGTTCACCGCTTCCAGTCTCCATCGCCTGTCTGAGGGCTGCCCTCGTAGCCATAATAGCATCCGGTGATATTGCTGCGATCTCTCTCGCTTTCTCAATCGCTTCCGGCAAAAGGGTGGCCTGCGACTTCGAGACAGAATTGATAAGTCGCATGTTGCATGCTTCTTGCGCGCTCAGGCGTCTGCCAGTATGGGCCAAGTCAGTGGCCAAAGGGAAGCCCCACGGCCCTTAGCAGACGTGGAGGCCGCCAGTCCACGCATATAATCCAACTAAAGTTTCTGGCAGACCAAATTGTGCGTTGGGGCTTGCGATCGATACATCACTGCTCAGACTTCAGTCAATAAGTTGATTAGCAAAACATAGATTGGCAGTGGAAACGTACCAGTCCAGTACGATCTCGAACTCACCACCCAAGGCGAGTCCATTCACTGCGGCTAGGACAGGCTTCTTGCCTACCCTTCGACTCAAACCGGCAAAACCACCTGAAGGGATGGCGTACTCTCTTGACATGTGCATGTTTCGTTGGCTCGCCTCGATTTCCAAGAGATCTGATCCAGCACAGAATGCTTTTTACCCTGCCCAGTAACGATTGCAACTCGTAGGGCTGACTCATCGTCGAACCACTGCCACAGGTCTTGAAGATACCAATTCAACGCGTAGTTGGTCGTGTTCATCTTGTCGGCTCTGCATATAGGTACGAGAACGACGTGGGAAGGTTATGACACAGTCCTTGCATTCGGGTGGACTGCTAGTCTCGAAGGATGGGGAGGACATTTTTAATGTTGTTCGCGATAAGAGAGTTTAACTTTTCTTTGCAGGGCAGAGTCGAAACTATTGCAGTTGCCACGCTACTTATCACTACTCCCCTCTTGACGTTGTGACGTTGTCAAACGAGCATGCTTCATCTTCAAACGTACACCCAGGACGGACGAAGTGATAGGACGTTGTAACCCGGTGGTCCGAAGCGGAAGCCCCAATACCACTGCATGCACTCCAATCGTGAGGGGTATCTTGTGGAGATTGAGAAGGTGCGATTGGGGAGGGGGGGGTTACGGAACTGGTACTACTGTATGTATTGAATGGTAACTGTTACCCCCGTGTATCATTATGATATTTTTTACTCTCGTTGATGTGTGTCATTTGATCACGTTGGCGGCAACTCATCGATTCCACAACGTTTTGTTCTCAATACTTTGCGTGGCAAAACCTCATCCCATCAAACTATCGCCATCTATCACACGATCGCTAGAGGAAATGCATATACAGTCCGAGTTCGACAGACTCATAATCCCAGAATGCAACATACTCTCGTTTTTGTTCTCCGAAAATCCCGACAATGGCCATCCTCTCTGGATCGATGTCGAGAACAGTAGCAAGAGCATCTCTGCTGCCGACACAATCGCCTTAATCAAGCGATTTGCCATGGGTTTGAATGATCTCGGGATCCCAGCCGGCGCCACCGTCATGGTCGTCTCGCCAAACCACATATTCGTGCCTATAGCGTACCTAGCAACTTCCGGGTCAGGCCGCATTTTCAGCGCAGCGAACCCATCGTACACCACTAAGGAACTGGCACACCAGATGGAGACGATGAAGCCGGAAATGGTACTACTGCATCCGTCTGCGCAGGTCTGCGGCACGAGTGCAGCGTCACAGGCTGGTATCGATCCGGCAAAGCTGTATTCTTTCACCGATCAATTGGCGGATGTTGGGACTGGCCACCTCAAGGGCTGGGCCACTTTCCTTACGTCCAAGGAAAGATCGTGCGACTGGAAATGGGACAACATGGAAGGACGAGCCTCTCGAGATACTACCGCAATCGTGAACTTTTCATCTGGAACGACCGGTATTCCCAAAGGTGTGCGTATTACACACTACAACATCGTGGCCAATGCATGCCAAGTCATCGCCGTCCGCTCACAAGGTCCAGCGAAGGGGCCCGACCCAGGCGATCGATGGCTCGCGTTTCTCCCGTGGTACCACGCATTCGCACAGCTTTTCACTATTGTTGTGACGTGTAAGCTTCGACAAACCGTCTACACCATGACCCAATTCCGATTCGAACGCTACGTCCAGCATATCGAACAACACGAGATCTCATGTTTACAGGTAGTACCCCCGGTACTTGTCATGCTTAGCAAACGCCCAGAAGCCACCAAGTACGACATGAGCAGTGTCGGCTATATCATGAGCGCAGCGGCACCTCTGAAGAAGGAACTGCAGAACGCGGTGGCGAAGCGACTGGGCGGCGCCGCGGTCGTCCAATCATGGGGCATGACGGAGACAACCTGCACTGGTCTCATGATCCCTGGCTTGATGACAGACGCAAATGCTAGTGTAGGGTTCTTGCTGCCGAACACCGAGGCGAAGCTGGTCGACGCGGATGAAAAAGACTGCACACTGTCCAGAAAAGGCGAACTATGGATTCGAGGACCACAGATCATGTCGGGGTACTGGCAGAATCAAGAAGCGACAGCCGCCTCGCTCACACCGGATGGCTGGCTCAAGACTGGTGACATTGTCACGTTCGCAGAAGGACGGTGGTGGATCGTCGATCGGCGCAAAGAGATGATCAAGGTGAATGGTCTTCAGGTCGCTCCCGCTGAGTTGGAGGCCGTTCTTCTCGAGCACCGGGACGTCGTTGATGCCGCCGTAACTGGGATCACATTGCGTGACGAGGAAACGCCGAGAGCGTACATCGTCCCGAGCGATGCTGTTCGATCTCGAGACAACACAGGCTTCTGCGCTTTGATCGAGACATTTGTTGCCGGCAAAGTATCCAAGCACAAGCGGCTCAAGGGCGGGATTGTAGTCGTTGATAAAATTCCACGGGTGCTGAGTGGCAAGATTCAGAGAAGCATAATCAAGGCATGGGCACAAAAGGACGCTATGCAGATACAGAAGGGGGTTGAGGCAAAGCTGTAGATTCACCCAACCTACATCCTCACCGCTCAAACACCTCAGAGTTGATTGACATGATAGCGATACGAGTTTAGACTGAACGCATACTTCGCAGATGTGACCCGTTGACTTGTGACAGTATTCCTCTGATCTGACATACAGGATTGGCACGACGCACGGGTGCAGCACGGACGAATGGTTTGTGGAAGGACATTCATAGATCATACACAGCACTGACTCAAACTAGCGGATACCTTTCCCAACACCGCCCATGTTCTCCAACACATTCGTGACCTCATCATCCATAGCCTCGATTGCATGCTCTGGTGGATGTTCAGCCGCCCACCCGATCGCCTTCCCATGAGCTGGAACAAAAGTTGAACTACATTCTGCTGATTAGCGTCATTCTCGGTCAGAAGTGTCGTGACAGTGAGCTCACTTTCCCGAGATCTTGGCCTCGACAGAACTCGCAGGGATGCCCAACGCTTCAGCCATTTGTTGCCGAGTCTCGCCGCTTGCCAACATGACAGAGTCGTCGCGAACAACGCTACGTTTCAGCAGCGCTTTTGCTATAGACTCATACAGGTCATCCCAGATCACGCTCCCAGCGGAGATAAGATATATGCCGTTTCTGCTGTGATCTGGCTGGTTGCCTTCGAGGATCGATTTCAGAAGCTGCAGGTAAAACTTGGCAGTATCAACCACGTGGCAGACAGGGTATTGCTATGTTGTTTTCGCCAAGATATTAGCACTAGATCGGGTTGGGGGGCTCCGGAAAGTGTGTCTTACCGGGCGATCGCCTCTGACTTTGTAGACTCTCCCTAAGGCCTGAGCTGCCATGATGATATCTGTCGTTTGGATTGAGATCTTGTTGCCAAAACCCTCGCCTTTGCCATCTACAGAGTCTATTAGTGTGACACTCAGGGTGGATATCAGATGGCAAGAGCTTCTTACAGATAATACAAGGGGCGAGGAGGAATGTTCGCACGCCGTGCTTATCTCCTTCTTCTACAACGGTGGTGTTTGTGCGTATAGACTTTTCTTGTGTTAGCCAAGGACAATCGCTGTTGTAAGGGTGTTGAGACTTGCATCGGTCATTTCCTGATGTTCGGATCTCTGCGAACTGTGGATTCGATAGATGTCCGGATCGTTGTCGAACAGTGGTCTGTCGTTGGGGGCTCCAGCCTGGCTAGAGAACTGTTTCGCGCCAGTGGTCTAGCAATGACAATGTCAGATATCGCAATTTGTAGTCCGACTCGCGATCAGGTAAATTTTGGTCTATCTGGTAAGACTCACGTAAATAAAATAGACATGCTCTCCGGTATCCTTTTCCACTTGAGCAAGCGCTTGGATGAAATTGATCTGGCCTTTTAGGTTGTAGGCGTCGAGAAAGAACAAAACTGTCGTGATCCCATGTCTTGTGATTGCCCCTTTCACCTCGTTTGCATCAGTAACGTCGAATGTGATGGGGTTTGCACCATAAAGCTCCTTGACTGCCTCGGCGTCTTTCGGCTTCCTGACTAGAGCGAAGAGACTGTCGTAGCCTTTGAGCCCGGCTTCTTTCCACCTTGCCAACACAGTTCCGCCCAGATAACCGGATGCACCGGTGACGAGAATGTTTTGGACCATGGTAGTAAGTAACAATTGGGTATCGCACAGGCAAGGTGAAAGCTGGAAGCGGGTTTTGCAATTGGTTATTGGAAATTTGATTGATACGTACTACCCAACACATTTTGTTTAAGGTCTTTTCTAGCCTGATTGTCGTCTGTGTCATCACCATGATGTTTGGATCACTGACTTCATAGCAGTTTGGAGACAACTCCGAGTAAGGGTTCGCAGCTTTTCATTGAGCCCTCGGTGTTGGCCGACAGTCCTACTGGGTTAGGGCTAGAGAGCGACAGCCCTGACGTCCGACCACAGCCTCCGACGCCAAGATAGGAAGCCCCAACCTTGGCGCAGAACGGAATGGCGATGCATCATCTCCAACTTCGAGCCCCAACTCTCCAACCCATCACCTCGGCATGATTCATCATCCCCGACTCATGAACTCCAACTCGACATGATTCATCATCTCCGAATTGTCAACTCCCACTCGACGCCATCCACCATCTCCAATTCACCAACTCCACTGGACCTGACACTGCACAAGCCAGGACTTGCAGGAAAACAATGCCTCCGAAAGTACATCCTTGTCCAGAGTGCGGCCGTGTCCTGCACCGGGCGGAACATCTCCGACGTCATTTACGCACACGTACGTACGGCGCAGACCTGCATTCGACGGAACGCTGGCGAGTCGGTAGATACAGCATTGTTGACACTAGGTGGTGCGTCTGCATAGACACGAAAGAGAGACCATATGCGTGTCGTTGTGGTCAGGCCTTCACCCGACAGGACCTCCTTGTCCGTCATCGCCGTCTCGCGCACGCCTCCGCCGATCGAGAGGCGTCTGCCGATGATGTAGGTAGCGAGTTTGCTCCATCAGCTCATGTCCCGTCAAACGATAACCCGGAATGGTGCACTGTGACAGCCAACGAACATGAGCGAGCTACGCCTCCTTATCTATCTGAACGCCCCGGCCACCCCTTCGATGCTACCCCTTCTATGCCAGCGGAGCAGGACTTTGACGCTTCCATGGTCGATTTCTCCAGCTTCATGGACGTCGTAGGGCTCGACTTCCAACTAGATCATACAGGAGTGAACCTGAACCCAAGCGTGGACGAGACTATTCTTCCCACTATCATGCCGACAGATACACGCGCGTACGGGCCTACGCCAGTCAACTCAGAGCCCGCGCAAATTGTCACAATAGACGCAAATCAGACGGAAGGTATCCAACCTTGTACTGCTCTCGACATACATCATGACCACAGCTGATCGGACGTCGGTAGACAGCGATCTTACTCCATGTTGGAAGATGCATTCTCCATGGCGTGTTTCAGACTCGCAATGGAACGCCTTGGACGCATCACTACAATCTTTTCGAAGGAAGCTGGACAAGTTTGTTCTCCCATCTAGATTATCGTTATCACGATATCTTGCAGGGTTCGCCGAGGGACACACACATCACCATCCCTTTATACACGTGCCTACGTTAAATATTGACACGTTTCAAGGGATGCCGGACCTGACACTCGCAATCGCTGCTGTCGGCGCACAATACCGATACGAGCGTATACCTGCTCTCCGCTTGTACCGGGCGGCCAGGTCGATTGCTATGGACCGCTTGAAGGATATCAGTAGCTTGAAAGCACAAGCCGATCGCGTCGATACGCACAGCGTTAATGGGTACCATGAGCGAGACAAGCTGAACAGCCAAATGTCTGGGAGCGTAAAGTCCATGTTGCTCTTGACGTCGTTTGCTTCATGGCAAGGAGACAGGGTGCTCGTTCTCGAATCGCTGACCAGTCAGAGCGTGCTAGCAAACCTTGTTCGTGACAAAGGGCTCTCGGAGACTTCGTCAAGCGACAGTGAAGATTGGTTGGAATGGGCACGAGCGGAATCCAACCGGAGGGCACAGTTCAGTGCGTTCTGCGTACTCAACATGCAGAGCCTTGCATACGATGTTCCGTTCCCGCTCATGGCGGCAGAGATCAACCTTCGCCTGCCTACCTCCTCCATGAAGTGGGAAGCCACTACGCTCCCAGCATGGCGCTCTGCCGAGAACGGCGATGTCAGCCTCCGCCCAATGTTGATGCGCAGCGCGGTGGAAGCCCTGCATAACTCGGCAGACACACCACATGCGATAATGTCTCCATACGGTAACTATCTGCTAATGCACGCAATTCATCAGCAAATTTACCTCGCCCAGCAGCTGTCCGAGCAGCCGACGTCTACTACGCTACCTGACTCGGCCGTCAAACGGCTGAAGACCGCCATACACCAATGGAAGCAGCAGTGGCAGAAAGCACCAGAGACCATCTTGGATTTGGAGAACCCAAAGGGATCTCTGTCGTTCGCGTCGACTTCGTTACTCGGCCTGGCATACATTCGACTACATTTCGACATTAGGTGCGGAGAAGCGCTGCGAAGCTGTAACCCTGCACGTGTGGCACTTCGAGCCCGCGAAACACAGGTCCCCAAACGTGGGCCTCATCTGGCCGAAGCTCTGCTGCATACCGTTCACGCACTGGATCTCACTGTACAACTGGGTGTCAATTACCTAGGAAAACAGCAACTTTACTCCTGGAGCGTTGTGCATGCGTTTTGCGGATTCCACTTTGCCATTTTCCTGAGCAAATGGCTACAAGCTTTAGCGACTGACAGTCCTTCAAAGAGACCTTCCGGTGAGTGTCTTTGTGCATGCGAACGCGCTTAGAAGCTTACCAATGAAAAAACAGAGAACGAGATGAAGATGCTACGATGGATCGAAGGCGTTGTTGCAGAGGCGCAGTCATCGTTGTATCAAGGCGCAGAGGCAGCTGGCAATGAGAGACAAAGACAAGCACCGGACCTGAGTTGCCTTGAGCGTTCCATAGTACTAATTTGGGCTCAGGTGTTTGAGAGCTCAAGTGGTATCTGGCCCTTCTTTGGGACCGTCGGTACAGCTTTACGTCTGTATACCGAGGCGATAGTATAGCGCCGCAGCACAAGGTTGCGGACAACTTCCAGTAGGCGATAGTTGCAAATGCGCAACAACAGAACCTCCTACAGCCAATACGCCGCCAGACAGCACAGCACAAGGCCGACAGTCAGCGCGCCTGCATGCGGCGAGAGGATGGCAGCGCCAGAATCATCCCCGTCCCTCTCATCACTGCCGCCGCTACATTGTTTATCCTCACCGTTGCCCAAGCCATCACTATCATCTCTGTCACCCTGCTCATCACCTCCGCTATCCGAGTCGTCTCCGGCGCCAATTTCCACAGTCTGCGACATACGGTTGCACACAGCTCCAGTACTGTCACGTCAGTTGAATATTATGATCCTGAGACGCTTTTCTACTACCTGGAAAGCTATTGTATTGCTTCTCTCATACGGACTAGTAATAGTATTATCCTACGTACTATTACTTAATATACTCTAGGTACAACTAGTATTAGAACTAGTATCTACTTACTCTAGCTTATTATAAACCTCTAGTAATATATCTCTTAGACTAGATCTGTTATTTTCTAACTAGATATAGTCTAGCTATCTCTAACTGAAATAGAATCTAAATAGAATAACTCTAATATATATAGTAGATAATTAATAAATAAATACTAATTAGATATAGTATTTATTTACTTAGTTTTCTATCTATATTTAGAATAGAATAACTAAGTTATACTAAATAAATTTTAGTAGTTATACTATAGAGTTAGCTAATTTTCTAACTAGAATAATATAACTAAACTTTATTAACTTTTTTAACTTTTATCTTAATCTAGAATATCTTATTAGTTTTATATTAAATTTCTAAGTCTATAACTTAAGTATTAAGTAAGTTATTAATTATTTAGATTATAAAGTTATTAAAAAAAATTATTCTTAGTATAATATATATAGATTCTATTTATATTTACTAAGATACTATACTTAGATAGTATTATATACTATAATACTATAGATCTATCTAATATATAGTTTATATATAATTTCTAAGATTATAAAATTATAATTAAAATAATTATTAGTTTATTTAAAGTTTTTTATATTAAAAATATTACTAATAGTAATAATAGTAAATTAAGAATTTACTAATAAAAGAAATAGAAAACTATATTACTAATAGTAAGAATAATAAATATTACTACTTATAAAATAAATAATATATTTTATATAATAGAAATAGAATACTACTAGATTTAACTTAGACTAAACTAAGAGTTAACTAAGATAAGAAAAGAAGTAGTTTAGTATAATAAATATAGTTTATTATAATTACTAACTTTAATATATAAGTTAAGTACTAGACTTCTATCTAAGAAAAAGTATTTACTTTATATACTAAGAAGACTTATAGTTACTTAGTTCTTCTTAGTTATTAACTAAGATTAAGTAAACTAGTTTTAATCTAAAACTAAAATAATAGTCTTATCTTACTTAGCTATATAACTTTCTTATATACTTATAAATACTAAGATTATTTAATAGCTAGTTAGCTTAGCTTATTTAGTAAAAAAATTTTATACTTATTATATTTTACTACTAATAGAATATTAATTATTTTCTACTAATAATAGAAATAGAAAATATATTTAATACTATTAGTAAAAATAATAATAAGTAGAATTATTAATAATAATAATTAATAATACTACTAATAATTAGAATAATACTTAGATTTATTTTTATTAATAGTAAAAATAATATATAAGTCTACTATTATTAATAGAAAAATAGTATATAAGTCTAATACTATTAATAATAAAAATAGTATATAAGTATATTATTTATTTATATTTAGAATAAAAAAACTAAGTTATTATTATTATAATAAAAATAAGAATAAAAATTCTTAATATTAATATTAATAATAAAAGTAAAATATAAGTTTATTTAAATAGATTCTAAAACTAAATTATATATTAACTTCTACTAATTAGAATTAAAAAGTTAATAACTAATATATTTAATTATTCTTATATAATACTTAATTTAAATATATAAAGATTTAACTATTACTTATTATAAAAATAAACTTAATATCTATAATTTACTTATTATAATTAGATAAAAATATAGTAATATTAATAGAAATATAATAGTATTATCTACTACTATTATATAATTAAATATTAAGATTATTTTATTTAAATTTAGAATACTTTTATTAGTTAGTTTTAGTACTAAATTTTACTTTAAAGTCTACTTTTAAGTTCTCTTATTAGCTAGCTTTAAAGTCTATTTTATAACTAAAGTTATCTAACCTAAGAAATAAAATAGTATAGATGCTATCGACTATATAGAGATGCAGAGAGTACAGCTAAGCAAGAGAGAGTTGAGAAAGAAAGCCGGATAACTTGTGATCTGACTGAAGCTGTTAGCTACTATGAAATGTCACACACAACATAGAATAGCAAGGTTTGGAGCATTTGGAGCAGTCTGCTCTGGATTCAAGCAAAGGAACATCATTGATCTGTGCTACACCCGAAT